>Ga0265294_10003784_pt1 | contig 19135 bp, 10 predicted proteins | sample MunlanPumphouse3_FD_192504 | JGI IMG/M metagenome (GOLD analysis project Ga0265294, IMG submission 192504) | Groundwater microbial communities from a municipal landfill in Southern Ontario, Canada - Pumphouse #3 | ecosystem: Environmental > Aquatic > Deep subsurface > Groundwater | place...
CTGAAAATAATTCAATGTTATTAGATAAAATGTGTAAAATTGATAATACCGTCAATAAATATTCATGGAAGGTTAATATGTTATTAGGAGCAAATAAGTATAATATACTGAAATTAAAAGAGAAAGAACAACTTATCAAAGAGTTTGAGAAAAAGATACTATTATTAACATGTGAAATTAGCAAGCACAATATAGTGGACATGAAACTACAATTGGAGAAATTTATTAATTCGCCCATTTGCCAAAAGATTTTAGAAATCACAAAATATGATATAAAAACATCTTTAACCAAAACATACTCTTCTATTAATATAAAAGAGCAGAAAGAATTTTATAGAGTTTTTTCTATATATTTTCCGGATTTTAATTATTCTATAAAAAAAACATATCAACGATTAACAAATGCAGATTTAATGTATTGCTATTTTTATATATTAGACTTAAATGAAAAGCAAATAGCTGCCATTATGAGCCTTACATATCCTTCGGTAAGAGAACGATCACAGAAATTACATCAAATATTTGAGCAGCAAGGGGATTTACATAACTTTTTAATTCTTTTTCTTCGAAAATAGTTTGTGTGTTGTAATATATTGTTTTACAATTAGTTGTTGTGATTATCCTTATAAATCCTTATCAAAAACAACTTGACACAATTATTGAAATACACGACCTTTGTACACAAAAATGATATGAAAACACAAAGAATCAAAGGATCGTTAATAGTTCTTTTTTTACGATTGGAATTTATTTATTGGGGACGAATTCAATTGACATCAAATCAAATTTTTCCACAAGTGGTAATCCAAAATCTTCTACTGAGTTAGGTATTTCAGCAGCCATAGAGGGAAACGCACTTAGCATTATATTTCAGGAGGACATAGGAAGTGCAGCTGTTGTTGTTACGACAGCTGCCGGGACGTATGTTTGCGGTCAGAGTATTGCTGCCACACCCGGCAATGTGCAGCTGTACATTGCAAATACCGGAAATTATATCTTAACTATAACGTTAAGCAACGGCGACATTTATAATGCTAACTTTTCCGTACAATAAAACTCAAAAGCATGGGAATGCCGAATAAATTTATAAAGCAACTGTTTAAAATTATGAAAGGAAATTTAAAATACCTTTATTAGAGTCTCTGCAATAGTAAGCATGCCGCCATTTGCAGAGACGATGACAACCAAGGTGTCATACAGAAAACGGCAACAATTTCAAGCACAAACCGTTTTCTGCATCACGACACCTTTGAAGGCAAAGACTAGATATCTTTATGAAACAGTTGTACGACTGTTTATGGTATGTCAACCATGTTTTTTTTTGCAACGCAAAAAAAAACATGAAATAAAAACATATTGAAATCGTTATTAAATAAATCATTAAAAAAAGAAAACATGAAAAAAAATATACCAATAACAGTAATTGCAGTACTTGTTGTAATGACAGTCGTTGTGGCGATAGTTGCTTGTAATAAAGAAAATAATTTATCAGAAAATATGGTTACAAAAAGTATTAACGTTACTAATAATGCGATGTTAATTTTTGAAAATTTTGATGAGTTCAATGATGTATATGAACAAACTATATCAATGGACGAAAAAGATAGAAAAGTATGGGAAGAATGTCATGAGTTTAAATCCTTTGGTAGAGAATGTGATGAATTGTATCAATCTATTGACCCTGAAAAATTTCAATCTATATCAGATGTTAAATGTTTTGTAGAGAAAAATAAAGATTATCTTCAACTTATAGAGGATTATAATGGAGAATATATATTAGAGACACAGCTATATGGCATTTTATATAAGTATATCATTAATAAAGATAAGTTGTTCGGAATTGATAATATGGTATATAAAGTTTTTGATGAAGGTATGATATATACAGGAGTAGATAATATGGGAAATTTATGTGCAATAGAAAATTATAATTATTTTATTAATAATATAGAACATGATACTACGTATAAATTTATTGATTTTCAAAAAATTGAAGATGAAAGTATAATTGAAAATTGTGGTTCTGATGTGTCAGATAGAAATGACAATGGTGACGAGAGAATTTATATTAATATAACGGCAGCAGCTTCAACGGTTGGAACCAGCCTTTGTCATGTGGAAGCAAGTTATATAATAAGACCTTATCATCGTGTTGCAGGGGTCTGGTACTGGTGTACTAGAATTTTAAATGCTCGTTATGATGTTATTGTTTATGCTAAGTTAGCTTCTAATTATTGGTCGTTTAGTAATAGATATACAGTTCGAATAACAAATCAAGAAGCAAAAGTTATTCAAGATAACTTTGTTAGTGGCATTTTTTATATGGATGGATATGTAGGATCCGTAACAGGTGGTTTCAGTGCATTTAATTGTTGGGGTAGAAGCGCAAATACATCAAATGCCTCGTTGCAATGTAATTTGTCTTTACTCTCTAGTGGTGGTACAATAGCCCCCCCAAGTTTATAATTATCTGTTTTTGCAAAAAACTAATAGATAAAATATTAAAATAGTTTTAGTGAGTTACTGGAATGTGTAATGTAAATTGTTAACTATTTATTATTGCGTTTTTTATAATACTTATATAAAAGATTTATCTTTACAAATTTGAATTATATAAAACAGCAACTCACTTTTATCCATAATAAAAATCATTGTATAACTAAAATATTTGATTATGAGAAATTTTAAACTTTTAACAATTATCCTTATGTTGATTATATCAACTAATTTTTTTACCGCGTATGCGCAAGATGATGCTTCGTTTATGAAAGGTAAAGTAACAATAAAGCCCTCTGCTGCACTTGTGCCAAACGGACAGATAAAACAAGTTAAGCAAACTTATTGGAAAGCTGTAAATTATAGAATAGATGGATTGTATGGTTTGACCGATTGGTTGTCGGTGGGCGGATTCATCAGCTATAATAATGCAAGACTCTCAATAGTAGATTACGAAGGCGCTCAGACAGATTCTTTGGTGGCATCATACTCTGTGTTAGATTCAGGGAAATTTATATACGGTTTCACATCTAATGCCCATTTGTTGCCGGTTTTCTTTAAAAGAGAATATCTTCCGGTAGATTTGTATGCTATCGCAAGTATCGGACTAATCTCAAAAATTATACCTAAAAATATTACAAATTATCAAGCGACAAGTTTTTATTATTCAGTCGGTGCCGGCTTGGAAATTAATTTTTCTAAATACTTCGGACTAATCTGCGAATATAACTATGATAGAAAGAATTTTGTGGAAGGAGTTTATGCTGACTTGTCGCAAGAATTATATACTCTACCTAAATATTGGGGAATAATCAGAGCCGGCTTTAATATTCGCTTTTAATTGATTAGTGTATGAGAAATATTTACTTTTTGCTGTGCTTTTTGCTGCTATTAATCGGCTGTAAAGAACATGTTGATGTCGAATATGACGACTTTGAAAAAAAACTGAATATTAATTCTTCTTTTGCGGTGGGCGATACCATAATAAAGGTTAGGGTTAATTATTCTTGTGAGTTGGGTGATGATTATATTGCTCCGGTAGAATCTGCCGCTGTCGATTTATATATCGATGAGATGTTATATGATAGATTGTCTTATGATGTTTTCGATGAAATTTATTATACCTACATAGATTCCGTTATGCCGGAGAAGTCTTACAGCTGTATCGTAAAAGTAAACGAAGATTCTGTAAGATGCGCTTTCAATATGCCTGCTATACCTGCTATTTATGATGCTTCGCTGATAGAAATGTCGGGCGTAGATGAAGAGGGTACAAGCTATCCGGCAATCGAGTTTACATTTGAAAATAATCTCGCTGAAGATGCTTATTACGAAGTCGTGCTTAAAACCGGCGGCATACTTTATCCTCTTATCTACGAAATAATCGACCCGATACTGCTGCAGGAAAATCTGCCGTTGGCATTGTTCAGCAACAAAAATATTGAAGGCTCTTCTTATACGATGAGGATAAATTTTTCGGGTAATGAGAGAAATAACGGCAACGGTATATGGTTTACAATACTGCTGCCTACCGTTATCGAGCTGAGAGCCGTAACTTACGATTATTACTTGTTCAAAAGAGATTTGTACTTATATGATAACAGCAATACTTCCAATATTTTTATAGGCTCTATTGCTGCTTACCCTATTCATTCTAACATAGAAAACGGATACGGAATTTTTACAGGTTATGCGCCTGCTGTTTATGATACCCTTTATCCCAGCACATGGCAGCATGATAATAAAAATACAGAGAATTTAATCATGAAAAACAATATAAAACGCTAATTATGAATATGTTAAAAAATTACATACTGCTATTATCCTTTATATTTGTACCCATGATTTCTTTTTCTCAAGATATTATGATGTCAGGCTTCGTCACTGATGCTACTTCCGGCGAAAAGTTGATAGGTGCTGCTGTCGTAGTTGTAGATTCGGCGAATGTGCCGTCAAAAATGCTTTCAATGGGGACGGCAACTGATATAAACGGCTACTTCCAACTTACTGTAAATGTGGGTGTTAATATTATGGTTTCTCATCTCGGCTACGAAAAACATTTCATGAAAGTGGAAGGAACTAAAAATAAGAGTGTCAACATAAAATTACTGCCTTTAAGTACGTCTTTACAGGAAGTTGAGATTTCGGCGCAGACTACGGATATTTCCCGTCCGAAGTTTAATACTGTCAGCATTTCGCCTAAAGATATGTACAAACTTCCGTCTCTTGGCGGCAAACCTGATGTGTTAAAAGTTGCTCATCTGCAACCCGGCATCGAAGGTCAAAACGAAGCAACCAGCATTCTTGTGGTAAGAGGCGGCAACCCGGGCGAGAACTTGTATCTTCTTGATAATGTTCCTCTTGTATATGTTAACCATATCGGCGGATTTATGTCGGTGTTTAATCCCGAAATGATAAACGGCATGAGCATCTATAAAGGTGGCTTCCCGTCAAAATACGGCGGTAGATTGTCTTCTATTGTTGAAATTACTCAAAAACAGGGTGATAAGTCGCATCTGAAAGGCAGCCTTAGCGTAGGAATTACCGACCTCTCATTTTCTGTGGAAGGTCCTACTAAACTGAAAAATTCCAGCTTCATCGTCACCGGCAGAAAAACTCTTTGCGATTTGTATTTTCTCGGAATAAGTTTTGTAACACAACAATTAGAGTCTCAGGAATATAGCGTGTTCTATGGATTTCACGACATCAACGGAAAATTTTCGTGGCAACCCGATGATAAAAATAGCTTCAGCATCAACGTTTATGAAGGCGATGATTATCTTAAATATTGGTCGGATATAGAAGACGAAAATGTTCATCAGAAACATAGTTTTACCGACATCTGGGGCAATATTCTTACATCTGCAACATGGAATAGAGTAGTGTCACCAAAAGTCTATGCAACAAATACTATATCATACACAAGGTATAGATTAAACAGCCCTTCCAAATACAGCTTAGTCTCCGGAAACGATACAACTGTGTATAATAAAATATACGGTTCATCGGTTAATGATGTTTCTGCCCGCTCGCTGTGGAAATATTCTGTGAATAGATTGTGGCAGATAGAATATGGCTTAAATGCTTCGTGGCTGAGATATGTCCCTAACGATTATTACAGAAAAAGCAACATACAGACAGTCGCCATCAACGAAATAGTGAATGCGGGAGAGGCTTCTGTGTTCATAGACAATAACATACATCTTTGGAATTTCATAGATGGAGTTATAGGCATACGCATATCCGATTTCTACTCTAACGGCTATAATAATCTTACTTTTGAGCCGCGAGTGAATTTGAACTTTAACGTCATCAAAGATAATGTATTTAATATTAGTTACATGAGAGTTTCGCAGAACACGCATCTGCTTTTTACTCAAGGCTCTATCACAAATAATGAAGTGTGGGTTCCTGCCGGCGAATATGCACCGTCTTCTTATTCCGACCAATTATCTATAGGATGGAAAGGCGACTTTGCAAATGGCATGTTTTCCGCAGAAATAGATGCGTATTATAAAAAGTTGTACAATTTGTCGACATACAAAGAAGGCTATGTAAACTTGGAAGGCGACAGCGACTGGCGCAGTAAAATAGAGACCGGCGGCGAAGGTACTTCTAAAGGTTTTGAGTTTATGTTCAAGAAAAATGAAGGCAAATTCACCGGTTTTGTCGGCTATACACTTTCTAAGACGAAACGTGTATATGAGAATATAAACAATGGCGTAGAATACAATTATGAATTTGACAGACCACATTCGTTGTCTGTCAATTTGAATTATGTGTTCAACAAGAAATGGTCGGTATCCGCTACTTGGAATTATTCGACAGGGTTGCCGTATACGCCGGCTATAGGCAAGTATTACGTGCAACGTTTTGATAATGAGACTAATAGAACGTACTATGATGAGGTTATGGTATACGGAGAACGCAACAGTGCACGCATGAGAGATTATCATAGATTAGACATCGGAGCCGTATATTCCAAACTGACAAAACGCGGCAGAAAAGCCGAATGGACATTCTCCATTTACAACGTTTATAATAGGCATAATCCTTACAGCTATTATTACTCTACTGATGAATTGGAGCGATATGGCGACATGCCGAGGGCTACATATTTGAGACTGTTTCAGGTAAGTTTCTTCCCGATACTGCCAACAGCTTCGTACAAGGTGTACTTTTAAGTAGGTATGGAGATGGAGGAGAGTTCAGAGTTAATTACGAATACATTGCTACGTAAACATTAAACAGCCTCTGAACTCTCTAAGCTCTCTAAGTTTTGAATAAAATATCTTTTAAACAGATTCAGGTGTAAGGTGCTATAAAACAACGTATTACGTATCTGTAAAAATATTAAAAAAAAATTTTTAAAAAAAGTTGTCCAAATCATAATACTTTATTAAATTTGCAGGGTGTATTGTGTGTTGTTGTGTAACGACATGCAAAGGGTGTTTTTTAAGTTGTAATAAGATGTAAAACAAATAGATAAATTATGAAAAAAATTTTACGATTTTCGAAATGGGTAGCAATAATCAGCTTAGTTATGCTGGTTTTTTTGCCTAATGTTAAGGCTCAAAGTTTTTCGCCGTTCAATGGTGATAATTATGCAGGCATTACAGGGATTTATAATAATCCTGCATCAATTGCAAATTCACGCTACATTGTAGACATTAATTTGTTGGGCGGATCAAATGCTTTCACAAATAATTATTTCGGTTTCAACAGAAAATTCATGTTAAACCAATTTAATTTTAATGAAACAAAGAGAGAAATGTGGAGGGATTTGTGGTTTAAAAAGCCATGGTTGCTTCCAAATAGCGAAGATGGAACTAACTCCTATGTTAGACTTCCTGAACAAAGCAGTGAAATGTATTCCGGAGCTTTTGAAAACGAAATACAACTTCTGAGCTTTATGGTCGCTATCAATCCTAAAATGTCGATAGGCTTTTCGGACAGAGTAAGAAGTATTACCAATTTTGATAACGCTTCTTGGGGCTTGATGGAAACTTTCTTTACTCCAAATCCTTTGTCAAGTCTTGGAACAATTGCTAACGGCGAATTTAGAATGTCTTCCGCAGTATGGAACGAAATGGGTCTCACTTTCGCAACTCAAATTTATGACGGCGGGAACCATTATTTTAAAGGCGGTCTTACTGTTAAGTTATTACAGGGTTTGACATCTTCTTACTTGGTTTCTGATGATATTACCTTACAATTTGATGATAATGACAATGTTACTGTTGACGGCGACATCATGTGGGGCATTTCTGAAGGTTTAGATGAACAATATGAACTTATCAGAGAAAACAAGGAACATAATATCTACACAAATGGCAACTCACAATTCAAATATAATCACTGGGGCAACCTTACAAGTGATTATTTTAATGCTTATACAGATGAGTTCTTAAGTCAACCTTTTAACAGCAAATACTGGGATAATCTTGGACTTGGCTTAGACCTCGGCTTTGTTTATGAATGGAGACCCGACTATGAAGATTATAAATATGATATGGACGGCAAAACCGGACTTACCAGAAACGACCTCAATAAATATAAATTGAGAGTTAGCGTTGCAGTTATGGACATCGGTTTAACCGGCGGCATCAAATATGTAAGAGATGCTAACCTTATTTATAATATGGCTTCAGTTAATGGCACATTTGCTACTTCTATTTTCAGCGATCTTGACGATGGTACAGAAGAAATTAATGCAGCAGCTGAAAATTCATTTGGCTCGGACGCAAATTCCGGTACTATGACAGCAGCTACCGATTCTGTATACAAAATGCAACTTCCTACTACTTTAACTTTCGCTATCGACTTTAATCTTGGTAAGAATTTCTATTTGAATTTAGGTACATCTGTTCCTTTTACAGCATTTAACGGCGCAGCTGTTACCGAGTTGGCAAGCGGCAGCTATGATAAAATAAAATTACATACTACTACAGCTATCAACTTGACACCGAGATATGAAAGAAAATGGTTCGGTGTTTCTATACCTCTTACTTATCAATTTATGAATACAGATAAATTGAATGTCGGTCTTGGCTTACGTCTGGGTCCGGTTTGGATTGGGTCTAATACTGTTGTTTCTAATCTTGCAAGAAAATATTGGGACGGCGTAGATATTTGTGCTGCTGTTAAAATACCTATTATGTATTGCGCTCCTAAAGATAAAGATTCTGACGGTGTTTCCGATAAAAAAGACGAATGTCCGACATTACCGGGTACTTGGGAAACCCGCGGTTGTCCTGATACTGATGGCGACGGCATCGTTGATGCAGAAGATGAATGCCCTTACCAAGCTGGCTTAGCCGAATTTAACGGCTGTCCTGATACTGATGGCGATGGTATTCCTGATAAAGAAGATGCTTGCCCTGAAGTTCCAGGTCTTGCTAAATTCAACGGCTGCCCTGATACTGACGGTGACGGCATTCCTGATAACGAAGATTTATGCCCTGAAGAAAAAGGCGTTCCTGAATATAAAGGCTGCCCGAAATCTAAATTCGTACAAGATACAGACGGCGATGGTATTCCTGATGAACTCGATGATTGTCCATTAGTTCCTGGAATAGCTAAATACAACGGTTGCCCTGAAGCTCAATTAGTTCAAGCTAATGATGTAGCTGTAGTTTACTTCGAAACTAATAAATATAATATCAAAACTAATGCTTATCCGGAATTAGACAAAATAGTCAATATAGCTAATAACGGTGATAATAAAGAAGTTACTATTAAAGTAGTGGGTCATTGCGATGCTACAGGTAATGATAGAATTAATGATCCTCTGTCAGTGAAAAGAGCTGAAAGAGTTAAACAGTACTTTATCGAAAAAGGTGTTGACCAATCTACTATATCTTCCGAAGGTAAAGGCTCTCACGACCCTGTTGATACAAATAAAACTGCTGCAGGCCGTGCTAAAAACCGTAGAGTTGAAGTCGAAATATCTTTTATGAAATCTAAATAATATGAGATAATGACTCTTATGCAGTCTTAATATAATAGCCGCAGTGCAATGGCGTTGCGGCTATTTTTTTATAATTAATTATATATATCATGAAAAAATTATTGGTCTTATTTACAATTCTATTCTCTTTCCAATTTGTATCTTTTGCACAACCTGAAAAATTAACACTCGAAGATTTCTTCCAAAAAAGAACCTTCGCCCAAAAATCTGTGTACGGACTAACCTCAATGAACGATGGCATTCATTATTCAACTCTGACTAATAGAGGCAAGTGTATAGTGAAATATTCCTATAAAACAGGAGAAGCTGTAGATACATTGTTTAATGTTGATGAACTTGTTGCAATAAATATGAAAGATACCTTATATTATATACAGGATTATGAATTTAGTGATGACGAATCACAAATATTAATTTATACTAATGCCGATTATATTTACAGACGCTCGTTTGTTGCCGATTATTATGTGTATAATGTGAACACTAAAGAAATCAGACCTTTATCTGATAATGGCAGACAGCAGCTCGGCACTTTTGCACCTGTAGGTAATAAAGTAGCTTTCGTTAGAGAGAATAATTTGTTTGTCAAAGATTTTGATGCTAATGTGGAAACTCAAGTTACTTATGACGGAGATTTTAATAGCATCATCAATGGTGCTCCGGATTGGGTTTATGAAGAGGAATTTGGCTTTAATAAGGCTTTTGAGTGGTCGCCTGATGGGAAAAAACTTGCCTTTATGCGCTTCGACGAATCAAGAGTGAAAATGTTTAATATGACGATGTTTAAAGGTGCCGCTCCCGTTCATGAAGAAAATGCTCTTTACCCAAGCAATACTACTTATAAGTATCCTAAAGCCGGCGAAGATAATTCAGTTGTCACAGTCAATGTTTATGATGTCAATACCGGAAAAATGCACCTAATGAATGTAGGCGAAGAAACCGACCAGTATATACCGAGAATCAGATGGACAACAAGAAATAATGTACTCGCAATTTTCAGAGTTAACAGATTGCAAAATATGTTCGAGATTTTGTTTGCCGATGCAAATACAGGAAATTATGAAGTCGTATATTCCGAAACAAATCAATATTATATTGATGAATCCGTCTACGACAACGTTGTATTTGTAGATGATAATTCTATTATGCTGACAAGCGAGATAAGCGGATATATGCACATCTATATGTATCATCTTGACACTAAAATTATGCAACGCATTACTGACGGCGAATGGGATGTTACCGATTTTCTTGGCTATAACCAGAAGACAAAAACAGTATACTATATTTCATGTGAGGGAAGTCCTATCAGAACGAATTTGTATTCTATCAGAGTTGACGGCAAAAAACGCCTTCGTCTCACACAGGGTGAAGGTACCAATATGGCGGTATTCTCTAAGGGATATAAATATTATGTAAACTATTTTTCTAATTTTGAGACTCCTACTTATGTTACTTTGCACGAGGCTTCCGGCAAAATGATAAGAGTTTTGGAAGATAATGCTGCTTATATTAAAAAGGTTGCACAATATAAACATAATAATAAAGAGTTTTTCACTTTTACCACAAGTAACGGTGATGTCTTATACGGCTATATGATAAAGCCTGTCGATTTTGACGAGTATAAGCAATATCCTGTAGTTATGACACAGTATAGCGGTCCGGGTTCACAATCTGCTGTCGACAGCTGGTCTTTCGATTGGTATAATTATTTAAGTCAGGAGGGCTTTTTGATTGTTTGCGTTGATCCGCGTGGCACAGGAAACAGAGGTGAGGAGTTTAAGAAATGTACATATATGCAACTCGGCAGATATGAATCTGATGACCAGATAGAAGCAGCAAAATATCTGACAACCTTATCTTATGTTGACGAGGATAATATTTCTATCTGGGGATGGAGTTACGGCGGCTTTATGGTGGCTTTGTGTATGGAAAAAGGTGACGGCATCTTTGATGCAGGCGTGGCAATAGCACCCGTGACTAACTGGAGATATTATGACAACATCTACACTGAAAGATACATGAGAACACCACAGGAAAATCCGGACGGCTACGATGATAACTCGCCGATAACCCATGCAAAAGATTTACAGGGTAGTTTGCTTTTAGTACATGGTACAGCTGATGATAACGTACATGTTCAAAATTCTTTTGAATATTCCGAAATGTTGGTGCAGGCAAATAAACAATTTGATTATATGGTTTATACAAACAGAAATCATGGCATTTATGGCGGCAATACTCGCTATCATTTATATTCTAAGGTTACAAAATTCTTAAAAGATAAATTACAGGATTAGAAAAAAAGGAGCATCAATCGATGCGGTAGATGCTAAGTATTTTTTCATTAAAAAACTGTTGAACATAAAGAAAATAGATTTATCTTTGTCGGTTGAAAAATTTTAATTAAAAAAAATAAAGTTATGACAGAAAAAGTACAAAAAGTGATGCGGGATATTCCGGCTGTTCGTTGGACTGCGTTACTCCTATTAGCACTCGCAATGTTTTGTTCATATATTTTCATGGACATTCTTTCACCTATTAAAGATTTAATGCAATCTACCCGCGGTTGGGATTCTACAGCTTTCGGCACCATGCAGGGGTCAGAGACATTTCTCAACGTTTTTGTGTTCTTTTTGATTTTTGCCGGTATTATATTAGACAAGATGGGAGTACGTTTTACGGCTCTTTTGTCAGGTGTGGTAATGTTAATTGGAGCTTGCATTAAATGGTATGCCGTCAGTGAAAATTTCATTGGCAGCAGCACAGACGTGTGGTTCACAAATAATCTCAATTATATTCCCGGATTTGATGAATTAAAAATTTCTCCTTTTTATAGAGGGATGCCTTCTTCTGCTAAATTAGCTGCTGTCGGCTTTATGATATTCGGCTGTGGTGTTGAGATGGCAGGCATTACAGTTTCTCGTGGTATTGTCAAATGGTTTAAAGGTAAAGAAATGGCTTTAGCCATGGGTTCAGAAATGGCTTTAGCTCGTTTGGGTGTTGCTACCTGTATGATATTTTCGCCTTTCTTTGCTAAATTAGGTGGAAATATAGATGTCTCCCGCTCAGTAGCTTTCGGCGTTGTTTTATTGATGATTGCTTTGATAATGTTCATTGTCTATTTCTTCATGGATAAAAAACTTGATGCTCAGACCGGCGAAGCTGAAGAAAAAGACGACCCATTCAGAATTAAAGATATAGGTACCATTTTGTCAAGTTGGGGCTTCTGGTTAGTTGCTTTACTTTGCGTACTTTATTATTCTGCCATTTTCCCTTTCCAGAAATATGCCGTAAACATGTTACAGTGTAATCTAACATTTACAGATGTTCCTGCAGATTCTTTCTGGGCTTCAAATACTGTTACCATAGTACAATATGTTATCATGCTTGTTGTAGCTGCAACTGCTTTTATAAGTAACTTTACAAAGAAGAAACCGGTAAAATATACTTTATTGGCTGTATCAGTAATTTTCTTGATAGCTTTCTGCTATATGGGCTACAGACGTCAATCGGCAGAAACCGTTTTCGCCGTATTCCCATTATTGGCAGTCGGAATTACCCCTATTCTCGGTAAAATTGTCGACCACAAAGGAAAAGCAGCAAGTATGCTGTTGTACGGCTCTTTATTATTGATAATCTGTCACTTGACATTTGCTTTCATACTACCTATGTTCAAAGAAAGTCCTATTGGCGGCGTTATTATTGCTTATCTTACCATCTTGATTTTAGGAGCTTCTTTCTCTTTGGTGCCGGCTTCGTTATGGCCAAGCGTTCCAAAATTAGTCGACCAAAAAGTTATCGGTTCTGCTTATGCTCTGATATTCTGGATACAAAACATCGGTCTGTGGTTATTCCCATTGTTGATTGGAAAAGTATTAGACAAAACTAATCCTGAAATCGCAACAAAATTAGCAAGCGGAGAAATTACACCGGAAGTAGCGGCTGTTTCTTACAACTATACCGCTCCATTGGTAATGTTAGCTTGTCTTGGTGTTGCTGCCTTAATTATTGGCATAATATTGAAAAAAGTTGACAAAAAGAAGGGTCTTGGCTTAGAATTGCCAAATGTTACAGAATAATTATCATGATAATTGATATGAAAAAAGCAGGTTAGAAGACCTGCTTTTTTTTATATTATCCCTCAAGGATATTGTGCAATACCTCAACAGATTTTATTTCCCCTATTTCCGGAATGTGATAATGATAAAATTTCAGCAGATAATTAATTGCATTGGTGCGAATTTGTACAGAGTTACAATCACTTAATCTGTCTAAAACATCAGCATTTAAGGCATCAAAAATCATCTTGGCATAAAAAGAAGGGATATAATCTTGGTGATTAGGAATAATTTGAGTAAAGTGACCTTCGCTGATATTATAGATAGCATTTGCGGAATATTGTTTGCCGGTAATTTCAAAGCCAAGGTATTTTACCAATTTAGTGAGGAAGATTATATGAAATTCGGGAGAAATAGCTCCTGTTTTGTCTAATTTTATCAGTGCATCAGTTATAAATAAGAACAACTCTTCCGATTGTGTACCTTCTTTCAAGCATTTTAGCAGTATCTCATTGATAAACATAAAGATACAGTTTTTTGATAAATCTTGGGAGTATTGATTTACAAATTCGTACAAATATTTGAATTTTATTTCGGAGATATTATATAAATCAGAGAATTTATTTTTGCATATAATCAGGTCTAAGATAGAGAGTTCGTTAAAATAGGTACAAGGAATTTTTGCATTTTTACGTTTAGCACCTTTAACGAGGCAAGATATAATTCCGAATTTGTCGGTAAAAAGTTTTACGATATTACTTGTTTCGGAATAAGAAATATTTTTCAAAACGACAGCAGATGTTTTGAAATGTTCCATGATAATTATCTGATAAACAAGATTTTAGTTGTAGCTTTTTCGGTGCCGTCTTCTGCGACTACGAACACTATATATACGCCGGTTGCGGCTCTTTTGCCGTTAGGAGTATATCCGTTCCATGTAACTTGTCCACCGTTAGAGCGGTCGGCGAAGACGATTTTACCTGCCATATCGGTAATTTTCACCATAGAGTTTTCCATAAGTCCCGTTACTGCGATAACGCCGTTATAATCAGGTCTTACTGGATTAGGATAAGCGTAAATAGAATCATTAGATTGCTGAGGTTCTGATGAAGTACTTCTAAAAGAGCATATTCCGGAAGAGGTGCCAAAGAAGACTTCTCCGACTTGGTTAATTGTGATATAAGTTATACTGTTTGCCAGAAGTGAGGAGTTATCTTTAGTATAATGAGCAAGTTCTTCTGTACCGTCTGCGCTAACATAGTATACGCCTGATGTTGCTGTTCCTATCCATTTGTTGTTGCCATAGTCGACAGCAATAGCGGTGATACTTTCTCCTTCTAATAGTGGGCGTGTTGTGCCATCATAATCTACAAGAATATACGAAGCGTCGTAATCGCCGCTGCCGAAGATATTGTTTGGAGAATAAAAAACGGCAATACCTTGGTCTGTGCCTATCCATACCTCACCATCTTTGTCTACTGCAATTGCAGACACTGTTTGTCCGGGGATTGCGCCATTGCCCGTAGCGTAAGTAAGTGCTTTACATCTATCATCACCACCGTAAGTGGGAGTTCCATTATCATTAATGACATAAATAGTACTTGCTGAGCGGGTCTTTAACCATTTTTGTCCATAAGTGTCAATTATTATATCGGAGACTTCTTTATCGGCAAAAGAAGTCGGAACTGTAATTTGTCCCCACGTATTATCCTTCGTCAGTACATATAACATATTGCTGCTGAGCGAATTGGAAATCCACAGATTATTATTGTCATCATATTTCAAACCACCAACTCTAACATTAGCATCTTCATAGCCGTTAGGTGCTTCAAGAGGGCTGTTAGATTGATTGTAAACATTGACGATTGCATTGTCTTTCAGTTCGATAAGTCCATGAAGATATGAAGCGAGAAATATGTGATTTGCATCGCGAGGGTCAACAGCTAAATCAACAAGGTCGGTGATATTTTGCAACCCGGGGAGTTCGTCTTTTGTGACAGAAGACCATTCGTTAGAAGAAAAGATGCTATATTTAGCCTGTGTATACAGAGGAGTCCACGAAACATTAAAACCTCCCGGAACTACATACACATTGGAAAATGCCGACACCATCTTAAAAGCCTGAGCCACAACAGGTCCGGAAGGACTGACAAAATTTCCTTCCCAACCTTCAACAAATTTAGTTAACCCATATTTATTATCGGCAACCCAATATTCATCATTAAATCCCTTAATTGCTTGCATAGGAGAAGGTGTAGCTCCGGTAGTATTATATTGCCACGAGTTTTTTATGCGATTGTAATTTACATCGTACACAAAAGTTGCAACATTGAAGCAGATGATAAGTTCTTTATCTTCGGCAGTCAATGATGAAACTGTCATGTGATTATAAACATCAGGAAATAAACTCCATTCATTACCATCATATATCAACAAAGTATCTTGATTATATTCTTCAGAATAAGCATTAGCAATAATCTTATTGTTGAATACTTCCATTTGATTGATTAAATTGCTTTCGATAACCGGAATATACATTAAAGACCAATTACTATAATTTGCAAGATTAACAGTTTCATCGTTTAAAGCCTGATAAATACCGTCATCAGAAGAAGCATAAAACATATTGGTTTCAGGATAATATACAAAGTCGTGTATATCAACATATTGCCCTTCACCGCCGATAATATAAGTATCGGCAATTTCAATTTTTTTGAGGTCTACAACTACAATACCAAAGCCACAACTTAAATAAGCGTAATTATCTTTAAAAAAAATATTATTTATAGATTTTCTGTTTATGATATTACTTCTGTAAATATCAGCCATATTGATAGTGTGTCCATTTTTAATAATATCAATATTTGCATTTGAATAAGCAACAAAAAGCAAATTCATGTCGGAATTATATTTAATACATGAAATTCCTATATCAGAGAGACCGCTAATTTTTGAACTTATATCAATATAACCTGTATTTACATTATAAGAAAACAGGCTGTACTCAGATGCTGCATAAATATTTTCTTTATCTTTGGTCACAGATTTCATAGAATTATAAGGAAAATGACCTCTCCAATCTCCTATTTTAAAATCATCTTGGCTAAAAGAAAGTATTGATAATGACAAAAATAAATATATAAACAAAAAGCGTTTCATAAAAAGTGATTATTAATGATTTACAATAAATAAACTACAAAACGATGAATTTTATTATAGAAGAAAAATCATCATTTTTAATTTTCAGAAAATACACGCCGCTGTTAAGATTACTAACATCAATTGAGCCTTCGTTTGTATATATAGAATTAGTTAACAGCACTTTACCGTTGACATCTAAGATGTCGAAAGGAATGTTTTTATCAAAATTATAAGAAGAAATATTGTATAAAAGTATGTCTCTGGCAGGATTAGGATACACAGTAATTTCAGGATTAGAGAAAGTATTTATGCCTGTGGTATTTTTAACCACAATATTTTTAGTACCTGCAGAAAAATAATTAGCGTAGTCTATTGCCAACAAATCCACGGTGATAACATCGCCGACATTATAACCTTCGGGGCTGACTGTATAATATCTTTCTCCCAATGTTCCATTCCAATAATAAGCAGAGAAGTCGGCACCACCATCAATAGTGATTGTAGAATCGACATTGATAACGGTATCGGCACCGAGGTCAATATTACCGACAGCCCAATTACTTGGCTCGAGGTAATAAATCATCTTTTTCAGATAATCAAGGCTGTTGTTGTCGGAAGCACCGGTCAAATTTCCATAAATTGCTGATGATACAATAGATTTATATTCAGGTTTATCAAAATTATTGACATCTGCCGAAAAAGCGGCGGCGACACAATTGCCGGTTTCATTAAATTTAAGTATAGGCACAGCTTTTTGATTACTGCAAGTGATATTTTTAGTAATTACGCCGGTAGAGTTAAACAGCATATTTTCCGTAAAAGTATCATCAGTGCCGGTAACTATTCCGGTAGAGCTGTTGTCGTTTATACTGCTTATGCCGAAAGCCTCGTTTAAAGTAGAATTACTCCATAGACTTCCACCTTCTACATATATAGTTCCGTGATTATCAATGAATTGAATGACGGCATCAACTTCATCATCATTAAGAGTGTAAGCATTATTATCAGAATTTAAAGAGATAAAAACGAGATTATGGTTGTCGTAATCAAAAATATCTGGAGTAATAGAAAGAGAATATTTTACTGATGTAAGATTATTTAATGCGCCGGCTAAGGCAGTTGTTGAGCCTAAACCGTTGCGAAGGTCGACAACAGCAACAGGCTTGTCGCCTATAAACAAAGCTGTAGTTTCAGAACCATCTTTGCCGTGTTCGTCGGTAAACGACACTGTCATTGGTGCAATAAACTTATCCGGACAGGTTTCACTAACCGCAACAGGAACGGTAACGACAACAGTTTCATTTGGCTCTATCAAATTTACAGTCAAAGATTGTGCATCTAAAACAGTAAATAAATCCGGTTTATTTATTGATAAATCGACAGTGCGTGCCGGATAATTTCCTGAGTTATAGCAACTTAAATAGCAAAGTCCGGTTTCGCCGGCACTAAGATTATCGCCATTATCATTAGAAGCTGAGGAAGAAATTGTCAAATTTGCAACAGCTATATTGGTCGAGTAAGAGTAGGTAAATTCATCATTAATATTGATAGAGAGAGTAACTTCATCAGCAGGAGCATAAGGAGATACGCTTATTTTGATATCCGGAACGATGCAGAAAGAGCCGGCGGCGATAGAATTTATTGTACTTTCAGGATTTAATACTGTTGCCCAATCTTTATCGGAGGTTGTGGTAATTACAACTTCATCAGAATTAAGATTACCGATATTGTTAATAGTAAGGAGCAGCGATATAGTTTCGCCGTAATTCATTATGTTGTCATTGTTGCCATAGTTTGCATCGGAAAAATTAGCAGAGGTGATATTTAATATTGCAGCTGAAGTAACGTCTATAGTAGAAGTATAGCGATATTTATTATGAGCTGTAATTACTAAAGTATACTCATTATCAGGGAGAAAGCCCTCAGAGATATTAATATTTCCGTCTCCGTTTTGCGGTGTTACCATTCTGGCAACAAGTTCACCGTTTTTAAGCAGAGCCAAACGTGCAAAACTTGCATCGGTTTCTACATGCAGGACTTTGGTGCCGGCGGCAACATTATCTTCATGGACAGCTTCGATAGCAGTAGGAGCAGCTGTCCAGATGTCCATGGTAGGGTCTCCGAACAAGTTAAGTTCGTAAGCAGTCCATCTATTATAATTATTAGAAAACCAAGCAGGGTTTAAATCTTTTGAGTAAGCGTTAGCATCACCGATTTTAGTATAATATTCGTGGAAGAAAGCCTGATAAAACAGTCTGTCATAAAATTGTGAAGAGCTTCCTGTTCCACCCGGGACGTACCAGCCATATCTCGAATTAGCAATTGTTGCCACATTAGCCGTTGCTATCGTACTTGCAACTTCGGCAAAACAGTCGCTGCTATAATAACCGACAGAAGTTTCACGATTATCGAAGGAGCCGGCATAACAGCCCTGAGAATAAGATACTACATAAGATTTAGACTCGCC
>Ga0265294_10003786_pt1 | contig 19129 bp, 16 predicted proteins | sample MunlanPumphouse3_FD_192504 | JGI IMG/M metagenome (GOLD analysis project Ga0265294, IMG submission 192504) | Groundwater microbial communities from a municipal landfill in Southern Ontario, Canada - Pumphouse #3 | ecosystem: Environmental > Aquatic > Deep subsurface > Groundwater | place...
ACTAAGATTGCGCTTTCTGCTCAGAATTGTGCTGATGAGGCAAAAGGAGCTTATACCGGTGAGGTGGCCGTATCAATGTTGAAAGATGCCGGATGTGCTTATACTATTTTAGGTCACTCTGAAAGAAGACAATATTATGGCGAGACTTCAGCCAAGCTGGTAAATAAGATCAAATTGGCTTTGGAAAGTGGTATAAAACCTATCTTTTGCGTAGGTGAAAAGTTGGAAGAACGTAATGCCGGTAATCATTTCAAGGTGGTTGGAACGCAACTTTCAGAGGTGCTTTCCGAAGTAACTGCAGAAGATATGTTAAATATAGTAATCGCTTACGAACCTGTTTGGGCTATCGGAACAGGTGTTACAGCCACTTCCGCTCAGGCTCAGGAGATCCATGCTTTTATCAGAAAGTTTGTTGCTGACAAATTTGGCGCCGAAGTTGCCGAAGAGACTGTTATTCTGTATGGTGGCAGTTGCAAGCCTTCAAATGCCAAAGAGTTGTTTGCCTGCAAGGATATCGACGGCGGTCTGATTGGTGGTGCTGCTTTGAAGGCTGATGATTTTATCGGCATAGCAATCAGCTACTAAAAAGTCGTCAGTACGAGTAAAAAAGTTTTGTGGGATTGAAAAAGTTACGTACTTTTGCAGTCCCAAAACAGCGCGGGCGTGTTGTAATTGGTAGCCAAGCCAGACTTAGGATCTGGTGCCGAGAGGCGTATGGGTTCGAGTCCCTTCGCCCGCACAAAAAAAGAGAGCCAACCGGCTCTCTTTTTTTGTGTCTACCTGGCGTCCGGGTCTACGCGTCTGGCTTTTGTGTAGCGCAGACACAGACGCGCAGAAAATAAGGTCAGGATCAAGCAGTATTTCATTATTTTCGCGTTTACATAATAAAAAAGAGAATGAAAAAGATTATATACTTTATTGGAGCTATTCTTTTGGCCATAATTGTATCTTCTTGTGAAAAAGTTCAGATAGACAGGCTAAATGGCCAATGGTCTGAATGTTATGACGATCCTGATTTTTGTATGGATGGGGCAGTTGAATATACTTTCTATGGCAACAATGCTTACCATCTTTACACATACGATGTCCTGAGCGGGAATACGACTGATACAGACCATTATTATCTTCTTGAAGGAGATAGGTTGACACTTAATCCACAAATGTCTGATTTTTCAAATGTTACATATAATATAGTCTTGCTTAATGATAAAGAGATGGCTTGGCAGAAAGAAGGCACTACTTGTTCAAAAGGGAGTTACGGTTCAGACTATCGGCATTTCCTGCGGAAGAAATAGAATTCTAATTCACTATGAGATTGTTGCTTCTCGGTTACAGCAACATCGCTATAGAAATCATGTTGAAGTGAGATTCAGGTAGGCGGAGACGAGAATGTCCTTTGAGGCGCATTTGTCAGCGCCGAAAGGGACATCTCGTCGCAGCCGCAACCTCGCAGGAGAAATCTCGCTGCAGCCGCAATTCCGGTGTCGATGTTGCGGTAGCTTTGAGTTGCATGAGCTCTGCGTTGCGGGTAACTGTAAGTTGCAGGATATCTGAGTCGCAGCCGCTTTGAGTTGTCGGAGCTTTGCGCAGGCTGTGCCTAAAAGTATTTGCCGATGTTGATGTAAAAGCCCATGTTTCGCTTTTTCAGATTGCCGTAGTCAAAGAGTATTTCAAGTGGGCCGAATGGCGTTTTGTAAGAATACCCGATGGCACCGCCATAGTATGTTGAGCCCGCATTGAGATTGAGCAAGTCTTTCACGTCAGCTGAAGTGTGTGCAGCATTGGCGACAGCCCAGATGTAATGATTTTCACCGATTCTGACACGAGCTTTCAGAGCAACAGCAGCATAGTGATTATCCATGATTTTTTGCGGACCAATCCCGTAAAAAGCCATTTGCTGATCCATATAAATTCCCGAAATAGGGCCTCCCAACATATTTTGGTAAGGGAAAGGAACGTCTGTTCCAATTGATCCGTGTCCGAATATTTGAGGTATCAGCGCAAATCTGTGTCCCATAGGAACAACAACCGAAAAAGACGAGAAAAGTGTCTGGTAGCCGTTATGCCCTTTGTAATGGACCCAATCATCGGTAATATACTGATAATTTGCCGTAAAATGTGCTCCTTTTTCCGGGAAATAGGCATCAGTAAAGTTATCATATTCCACATTGGCATTGTATATCATATATTTCTCTTTCTCATTAGTATAAGTGTTTAACATAAGCAGATCGGTTTCAGGAGTAAATATTTCATACCTTGCGTTTATACTAAAATTGAAATTATGAAAATGAAAATTGCCGAGATCAGCTTTAAACCTGCTCCAGTGAAATCTGTTTTCCGGAACCACGACATCATCATTAAACAAACGTACTATCCCGTGCCGGTATTGGTAAGACACTCCAAAACGTCCAACCCATGGATTGAGATAGTATATGCCGGCTGAGATGTATGGGTCAAACGATATCCTTGAAGTGATTTCAAGCATGGACCCTGTGGAGAAAGATGGAACAATCTGTGCGTTCGCATAAAATGCCCCGAAGTCATAAGAGTCAAATCTGAGTCCGAAATTAAATGTACTTAGAGGCAGGAGAGTGCAATCAATATGAAGGTCGTATTTATCTCCGTTTTTTATTATCCTGTACAGGCTTGAAGAAAAGTATCCTGTACCGTACAGCGCAAAAAGAGACTTTCTCAGATCCTCAAATGTGATCTCGCTGTCCTGCTTAAATGTGAGTATTCTGTAGAGGTTTTTCAGTTTCAGATTGCCTGTTCCATGGAAGTAAATCTCTGCAATAGGGATTTTCCCGTAAAATGCAGGTGCAGTCTTATGTTTTGCTTCAGGCAAATCAGCTTCGGAAATTACACCTATCTCTTTTTTCAGAGCATTCAGATCATCTCAACACAGTCTTGCCGACCGCTCCCCATATACAAGCATGGAATCAATCGCAGTATTCGTAAAACTGGCCACAGTATAATTACCTAAATCAGGATGAATATACAAATCGGTAGAATTTTTGTTTTGTAGAAATTTTTCTTTTCCAAGTCTTCCCATCAGATTTCTGACTGCGAACGAAAGGTACCTGCGATCTTCATTTGACGATGGGTCTTGAAGTTTCTCCCGTTGCTCCGTAATAGTGCTCACATCAACCCCTATCACAATATCCGCCCCCATTTTTTTGATCACATCTACCGGAAAATTATTAATCACTCCGCCATCGATCAGAATTTTATTATCATAATTTACTGCGTCAAAAGCTCCGGGGATAGACATGCTTGAACGCATGGCAACTGCCAAATTTCCTCCTCTGAACACCACTTCGTCTCCTGTGGTTATGTCGTATGCGATACATGCATAAGGAATCGGCAAATCGTCAAAGGACGTCATGTTGTGGTATCCTGTGGTTAATATGGAAAAGAGGTTTTGTACCGAATTTCCATTGAGAAAGCCTGTGGCTATTTTAATATTTTTTCCGTCATAAGGAAGAGAAACGATCGTTTTATCTTTATTCTCTTTCTCAACAAAGAGTAACTCATTGCGTGGAACAGTACCTATCAGTAGTTCCATCCAATTTTGTGATGTTAAAATATGGGACATCTGTTCAGGCGTATAGCCGATGGCGTACAATGCCCCTACAAGAGAACCCATACTTGTACCGGCAATATAGTCGATGGGGATACCGGCCTCCTCCAAAACTTTAATCACTCCGACATGTGCTACTCCGCGGGCACCCACGCCGGAAAGGACCAAGCCGACTTTTTTGCGTTGTGGCTGTGTATTTGCGGTAGAATCCTGCGTTTGGGCAACAACCGATATGGAAATAGATAAGAAGACAATAAGAAAAAATAGTTTTCTCATAGTTTAATAGTTTTATAGCGTGTCAAATGTAGCATTTTTTTTGATACATTCAATAAATTTAGATCGGTGACAAAAAAGGGTCGTCCAAACGGACGACCCCCCAACAACAACTACTATGAAAATTATTTACCCTTTCGGACTTAGATACAAGCCCTAATGTGGCCAAATTTTAGGAGTTTAATTGCCTTTACGCTTGTAAATCACTTGTATGGCGGCAGCTAAACGTTTAACACCTTCAACAATCTTGTCGTCAGAGGCGTATGAGAAGTTCAAACGCATCGTGTTCTTTCCGGAATCATCACAATGGAATGCTTCACCAATGACGAATGCAACATTTTCTTTGATGGCGAGATCAAACAACTCTCTTGTATCATATTGCGGCGGAAGATTCAAAAACAGGAACAAACCTCCCTGTGGGTTGGTCCATGTAACTCCTTCCGGCATATAATCCTCGAAGGCCTTGATCATAATATTCTTTTTATGTTTGTACAGAGATTTGATTTTTTCGAGATTTTTGTTAAACATACCTGACTGAAGATACCTTGCAGCTACCATCTGGTTGAAAATAGGAGTACAAAGGTCTGCAGACTGCTTTGCAACGATAAGTTTCTCAATAATGTTGTTTGCGGCAACAACCCAACCCAAACGGAATCCCGGAACAAATGTCTTGGAGAATGTTCCCAGCAGGACTACGCGATCAGGACACATTGAATACATTGTAGGAAGAGATTCGCCCTCAAATCGTATTTGCTTGTATGGGCTGTCTTCAATAATAAGTAAGTCATACTTTTCGGCAACTGAAACGACGTATTGTCTCTCCTCAACTGTCATTGTCTCTCCGGAAGGATTCTGAAAATCAGGAATGGAGTAGATGAATTTAGGCTTTTTGCCTGCAGCTACAAGAGCATTGACAGCCTCTTCAAGACCATTGTTGTGACGGAGTCCGTAAGGATGGCACTGGTATGACCAGAAAGCCTGAAGAGCGCCGAGGTAAGAAGGCAGTCCGCAGACAATCACATCACCCGGGTCAATAAAAATACGTGAAAGAAGATCTATAGCTTGCTGTGAAGCGGTAGTGATGAGGATGTTTTCAATTGGAATATTAAGATGCTCATCATTGTATAATTTTGAGATTTCCTTTCTGAGAGATACGTCACCTTCTGTTGAACCATATTGCAAGGCTGCTGCTCCCTGCTCATTCATGATATCCATCATGATTTTCTTCAACTCTTCAATTGGAAAAGTTTCGGGACTTGGAAATCCGCCTCCAAAAGATATAATTTCGGGTTTTACTGCTACTTTCAGAAGGTCGCGAATCGCTGACCTTCTCATACTCTTAGCATTAGCTGATAATAATTGATCAATGTTCATGGTTCGATTGTTTTTAACTATGCAAAAATAATAATTTGTAATCAAACTGCAATAAATAATTAAATATTTTAATCAATAAATTGCAAATAATTTGATTTTATAACAAAAATGCTCCTGATACCTCCATGCGCTACAATCCATCTTGAGAAAGCGGAGTCGTGAATGGAAATTATTGTTACATTTGTAAATGCAAAGATTATTTCTCATAGACGGACATTCGCTGATATTCAGGATGTATTATGCTTTCATGCGTAGGCCGATGGTTAATTCAAAGGGTGAAGATACGTCAATTTTGTACGGATTCACCAAATACCTGTTGGAACTTATCAACAAAGAACATCCCACGCATATAGCAGTCGCCTTTGATCCGCCGACCAAAACATTCAGGCATGAGATTTATCCCGAATACAAAGCAAACCGCAGTGCTGCTCCGGAGCTTGTAAAAGCTGCTGTTGAGCCGCTTAAGCAGATCGTAGAGGCGTTGGGCATTCCTGTCATCATAAAAAACGGCTTCGAGGCGGATGATGTAATCGGTACTTTGGCCAAGCGCGAACAGAAGAAAGGTTTTGAAGTGTATATGGTGACTCCGGATAAAGATTTCGGACAAATCATCGCACCTGATATATATCAGTTTAAGCCGGGAAAGTCCGGTGCAGAGAATGAAGTTGTAGGTGTTGAACAGATCTGTAGTCAATACGGTATTGATGACCCGCGTCAAGTGATCGATATTCTCGCAATTTGGGGAGATGCGGCTGATAATGTTCAGGGTGTTAAGGGGATCGGGGCAGTTGGCGCCAAGAAGCTTGTCGGCCGGTACAAGAGTCTGGACAACATTTTGGCGCACCTTGATGAGCTACCGCAGAAGCAGCAGGCAGCCTTTGAGGAGGCGATGCCTCATCTCGAGATGAGTAAGTATCTTGTCACCATCAAGACGGATGTCGATATAGAGCTGGATGAGAGTGCATTAGAGGTGAGTATGGCTTGTACGCAGTGCGTTTCTGACTTATTTAACAAGTATGAATTCAATTCCTTACGGAAATTAATTCCGGCAGGTGGCGTAGTTTCATCTCCTGAGCTGGCCGAGGTTCATATCGAGTTGCATCCCGAAGAGGTCTCGCAGGAACGCCTGTTAGCTGAACTGTACAAAGTTGACGGGAATGGGAAGAGTGTTGCTTTTCGTACATGTAAGGATATTATTCTCTCCTGCGGAGAAAAATATGCCCATTTTGGATGGGATAATGACAATGCAAGACAAATACTTGAAGATGACAGTGTCGAGAAGATCGGTCATGCAACAAAGCCCTCTGTTTTGGCACTTCGTGACAAAGGGATAGCGGTCAATGGAGAGCTTTATGACATTGAACTTATGCATTATATCCTCAATCCGGAACGCTCACACAAGATTGACACCATAGCGAAGGGTTATCTTAATGTTGACTTGACCGCACTTCAGGTTGAGAAAGAGCAAGAGCCGAAGATGTTAGATCTCTTTTCAACCCCGGTGCCGGAAGATGAGACTCGTACCTCACAAAAGAATGCTTCCGAGTGTATAGCAGCCGGACTTGTATTTCCTTTGATGATGAAGGAACTTGAAGAACAACACCTGACAGCTCTCTACCGGAAGATTGAAATGCCTTTGGTAGAGGTGCTTGCAGACATGGAGTATACAGGAGTGAAGGTAGATTCGGCCCAACTTGCAGAATACAGTAAACTCCTGAGCGAGCAACTTGTACGGATTGAGGCCGAGGCTCGTGAGATGGCTGATGATCAGACGCTCAACCTCTCGTCGCCGCGTCAAATAGGCATTGTACTTTATGAGAAGCTGGATCTGGATCCTAAGGCAAAGAAAAATAAACGTGAGAACTATCCTACAGATGAAGAGACTCTTCTGTATTTGGCAGACAGACATCCTATAATAAATAAGATACTGGAATACAGAGGTGTAAAGAAGTTGTTGTCAACGTATATATTGCCATTGCCGTCGCTTATCAATCCTAAGACGGGGAAGGTACATACTACTTTTAATCAGGCACTTACATCTACGGGAAGATTAAGTTCGGTTAGACCTAATCTGCAGAATATCCCGGTGCGTACGGAGCAGGGAAGAGAGATACGTAAAGCGTTTATTGCCAGCACAAAAGACGGGTATATAGTCTCGGCTGACTATTCTCAGATAGAGCTTAGAATCATGGCAGAGTTGAGTCAGGATCCGGGAATGTTGGATGGCTTCCGACATGGGGCTGATATTCACACAGCTACGGCTTCAAGGATATTCGGGGTGCCGATGGAGGAGGTATCGCGTGAGCAGCGCAGGAAGGCTAAAGTGGCCAACTTCGGTATTATTTACGGGATATCGGCGTTTGGCCTTGCCCAGAGAATGAATATTTCCCGCAAGGAATCAAAAGAGTTTATTGAAGAGTATTTTAAGCACTATCCAAAGGTGAAGGAGTATATGGATGGTGCCGTCCTGAAAGCGAAAGAGAAGAGCTACGTGGAGACCATTTTTGGCAGGAAGAGATATTTGCCTGATATTAATTCGCGCAATCAGGTTGTCAGGGGACTTGCAGAACGCAATGCTATCAATGCTCCGATACAGGGAAGTGCTGCCGATATTATCAAATTGGCGATGATAAATGTTTATAACCGTTTAAACTCGGATAATTTAAAGAGTAAAATGGTGCTGCAAGTACATGATGAGTTGGTTTTTGACGTTGTTGCTCCGGAGTTGGAGAGAGTGATGCAGATAGTGCAGTATGAAATGGAAAACGTCACCAAGCTCTCTATTCCGTTGTCGGTGGAGTGTAGTTATGGAAAAAACTGGTTGGAAGCACACTAACCACCATGACGCGTGCTGGATCCCCTTAGATTGAGAATGAGTAAAACTAAACATAGTGTGATGACTGACAAGGAATTGGCTTATTCGGCGCTGCATAGTGATCGAGATGCCTTTTCTCTGCTGCTCGACAAATATCGTGAACCGTTGTTAGCCTTTATCTTGAAGTATGTTGCCATAAGAGAAGATGCCGAGGATATTTGTCAGAAGAGCTTCGAGAAGGCATACCTCAATTTGGCAAGATATGATCCGGAGTATGCTTTTTCCACATGGCTCTACAGTATCGCTCATAACGAAGCGATTGATCATCTACGCAAGTTTAAAAACTCAATAAATGCGGTTTCCACGACGACCTCGCCTGATGTCATCAATACTGTATTCAGCGATACGCCCGAAGATACCGTGATAATCGCTCAGAGCGTATCGGAGATAATAGATCATATACACAATCTTCCGGAAGGATATCGCAGGGTAGCCGAGTTGAGGTTTATTAAGGACTATGCTTATGAAGATATTGCCGCAGAGCTTAATATTCCGGTAGGCACGGTTAAAACCAAACTAAGCAGAGCACGCAAAATACTCGTCGAATGTGTAAAAGATAAAGATCATGGATCAAATAATTAAATATTTTCCCAACCTCACTACTTTGCAAAAACAACAATTTGTCAATCTTGACTCACTTTACAGAGAGTGGAATTCAAAGATCAATGTTATTTCCCGCAAGGATATAGACTCACTATATCTGCACCACGTACTCCACAGCCTCGCAATTGCCAAAGTGGTGGATTTCCCTACCGGAAGTACGGTGCTCGATATAGGCACCGGTGGGGGCTTTCCCGGGATCCCTCTGGCCATTCTGTTCCCTGATGTGAATTTCACACTGTGCGATTCGATCGGAAAGAAGATAACTGTAGCGAAGGGGGTCGCCGAATCTCTGGAGCTGTCTAATGTGACTACCGTAAATTGCAGGGCTGAAGAGATCAGGCAGCATTTTGATTATATTGTCTCGCGGGCTGTGGCAAGTTTAAGTGACTTTGTGCCATGGGTTAAGGGAAAGTATCGCGAAGAGGTGATTTACCTGAAAGGGGGTGAGCTTGATCAGGAGATTTCCGATTGCGTCAAATGGAACAAAATTGACAGAGGCAAGATAGCTGTGTATGATATAACTAATTGGTTTGAGGAAGATTATTTCAGAGAAAAAAAGATAATAATTATCAGTCAATAAATTTGTATTTACAAACAAAAGCATTACCTTTGCACTCCATTTTTGCAGGAAAATAATAAAAACATATCATAATGAAACGTACATTTCAACCTTCACAACGTAAAAGACGCAATAAACACGGATTCCGTGAACGTATGTCTTCAGCAAATGGTCGCCGCGTATTGGCAGCTCGCCGTCGTCATGGCCGCAAAAAATTGACAGTCTCTTCAGAAGAACTTTGGTAGTAGCCTGAGGCAGTTGCAAAAAGATATTGAGGGTGGTTAAAAAGCAATTTTTATCATCCTCATATTTTTTATTAACTTTGTCACCGTTATGGAAGAAAACAGTAAAAAAAACAGATGGATATGGCGTAATCTATTGGCTGCTCTCATAGTGATAGTAGCATTGGTTCTTATCGCCCAGGTTGTATTGGCTATCGTTACAAGACACAATCGTCTTCTCTCCGTACCCGATTTTACACAAATGACTGTGAAAAACGCTGAAAGTCTGGCTCACAGACGCAACGTGAGGGTAGAAGTCACTGATTCTGTCTTTGTCAAGAATATGGACAGGGGACTGGTGTACGGTCAGGAGCCGGCAGCCGGCAGCAAGGTGAAGAAGAATCGCCGTATCTTCCTTACTATCAATGCGACAACAGTTAAGAAGGTGGCCATGCCGTCATTGGTTGGATTCTCTTTGCGGCAGGCTAAGACAGAGCTGTATTCCAAGGGGTTGCAGGTCGGAAGACTCTCTTACACTCAGGATATCGCCACAAACAATGTTTTGGCACAAAAGTATGGAGGTGTTCAGATCGCCCCCGGTACACAGATAGATGTCGATTCGAAGATCGATTTGCTTCTCGGTCTCAACTATGATGATAACGAGACTTATATACCATACTTGTTGGGCTATACGGCCGATCTCGCAAAAGAGACGATTATCGACAACTCGTTGAATATAGGTAATATAACTTACGACGAGACAGTTACGAATTACGAAGACAGCCTGAAAGCCATGGTGTATCAGCAGTCGCCGGTATATACCAATCGCGTCAGTTATCCGCTCGGTGCGATGGTGGACATAAAACTGACTTTAGATCAGGCTAAGATTAAAATCACTGCGTCCGAGACTCCGGAGGAGATTATTGAAGAGGATAATGAATAGTGATTATCGTGATGATGACATAGACATTGAAGAGGTTGCATCCGAGGATGAGGAGCAGGAGATGTTTGAACACTTCAGGTATGTTGTGGACAAGGGTCAGTCCCCTCTGCGCATCGATAAGTATCTTTCAACACATATAGAACAGACTTCAAGACACCGCATTCAGCTTGCGATTGATGCGGAGTATGTGCGTGTCAATGACAAAGTTGTAAAAGCCAATTACAAAGTCAAGCCTTTGGATGTCATTACGATAATGATGCCCTTCCAAAGACGTGGATTTGAAGTGCATCCGGAGCCTATACCTCTGAACGTTGTGTACGAGGATGATGATCTGCTTGTCGTTAATAAGCCTGCAGGTATGGTGGTTCATCCCGGGTTCGGCCATTTTTCAGGTACTTTGATTAATGCGCTTTCATATCATTTGGGTATTACCCAAAATGCTGATGAGGGAGATGAGAGGATGGGCATTTTGGTTCACAGAATTGACAAAAACACCTCAGGACTGCTGGTAGTGGCTAAGAATGACGAAGCCCAGTTGAATTTGGCCAAACAGTTTTTCGATCATTCGATAGAAAGAAAGTATATCGCCCTTGTGTGGGGCAACATCACAGAGGATAGTGGCACGATTGAGGGAAATATCGGACGCGACCCGAATGATCGCTTGAAATTCAAGGTATTTCCGGAGGGAGAGCAGGGCAAACATGCCGTGACACACTTTAACGTGCTTGAAAGATTCGGTTATGTGACTTTGGTCGAGTGTATCCTTGAGACAGGAAGAACGCACCAGATTCGCGTTCATTTCAATTATATCGGACATCCGCTTTTCAATGATGATCGCTATGGCGGAGACAGGGTTTTGAAGGGAACAATTTATACAAAATACAGGCAGTTTATAGACAATTGCTTCGAGATATTGCCGCGTCACGCGTTGCATGCCAAGACATTAGGTTTTGTCCATCCGAGGACGGGGAAGTGGCTTCGCCTTGATTCGGAAATACCTTCCGACTTTACCGCTCTTATCGAGAAATGGAGGAAGTATGCGGGAGTAAAGGAGTTGCAAGAGGAGGAACAGTAACATGATCGCATACAAAACTATTGTAAATCAAGATGCTGCCGACTGGGTGGTTTTCGTACACGGAGCGGGTGGAAGTTCCAATGTATGGTTTAAGCAGGTACGTGACTTCAGCCGAAAGTACAATCTGCTTTTCGTGGATCTGAGAGGGCACGGAGACTCCTCAAAGTCTGCAAAGTCTGTTTCCAAAGTGAAAAAGAAAAGAGAGCCTGATATCTATCAGAAGTTTACCATTGAACAGATTGCTTCAGATGTCATGGAAGTGGTGCAATCGCTCGGCCTCAAGTCGTGCCACTTCGTCGGTCTCTCCCTCGGAGGTATTGTAATACGTCAGATAGCCGAGACTCACATACATCTGGTTAAATCTATGACTATTGCGGGAGCTGTGATGAAGTTTAACAGTAGATCCAAGTTTCTCTCCTGGGTGGCAAATCTTACCAAACATATCTTTCCATATATGTGGATATATCGCATCTATGCGCGTGTATTGATGCCGTCGAAGGCAAATACCGAGTCTCGCAAGTTGTTTATTGCAGAGTCACTTAAAATCACGCGTGATGACTTTATGAAGTGGATGACTCTCAACAAGGGGCTTAACAAGATCCTCGCCAAGTATTGGGATGTTGAACCTCCGGTTCGCACTGCTTATGTGATGGGGGAGGATGATTATATCTTTATTTCACAGGTGAAAATGTATATGCAGACGCATGATGATTATTCACGGCTGGTTATTTTGCCTGGGGCCGGACATGTCTGCAATGTCGAAGCACCTGTGCTGTTTAATCAGGTAGTGCTTGCCTTCCTCTCGGAAATAGATGAGGAAAGAGGTGTCGGGCAGGGTTCAATAGAGAATAATGCCGGTGACGGCAGCAAGGACGATCAGTAATATAGGGCTGACTTTCAGCCATGTAGCAGCAAAGCATACTGCAAATATGATGTAGCTTTTCCAGTCCACAAAGGTCTCTTTGCTGACGAAAGTAAGGGCTGCGGCACCAATCATCCCGACCATTACGGGGCGCATTGTCGCGAGAGCACCTTCCACAAAACGGTTGTGATTCAATCTCTTGTAAAAGTAGCAGATCAGCAGCATGATAGTCATTGGGGGAAGGCTGACTGCAAATGTGGAAAGCAATGATCCCCAAATATTTCCGGTAACGGTATAGCCTACGTAAGTAGCACAGTTTACGGCAATAGGGCCAGGGGTCATTTGCGCAATAGCCACAATATCAGTTAATTCCTTACTCGTGAGCCATGCACGGCGCACCACTACTTCATTGTTGATGAGAGAGATCATGGCTATCCCTCCTCCGAAGCCGAAAAAACCTATTTTCAGATATGAAAGAAAAAGTTGCAGGTAGATCATGACTTCGGTTTAGGTTTGGCGTAAAAAGTGTATATTATGCCGGCAGCAGCTCCGAGTATCAGAAAATAGATAGGAGAAATACCTAATTGCCAGATGATTATAGCTATGCTGACGGCTACTGCTATCTTCCAGATGCTGAAATTCTTCATCATGCGGATGCAGGGAACGCAGATGAGGGCAATGACAGCCGGTCGGATGCCCTTAAAAGCCGATTCTACTTCGGGAAGATCCTTATAACCGGCTAAATATACTGCTACGAGCAGGAGTATGGTAAAAGATGGAATCACTACTCCGAGGACTGAAATCAGCGAGCCGATCCATCCTTTTAACTTGTATCCGACAAATACAGCCGTATTGAGGGCAATCGGCCCCGGAGCTGACTGTGCAAGTGTCAATTGATTGTAGAAGTCATCCTTTTCAAACCACTTCTTGCGATCAATGACCTCCTTTTCAATCATCGGAATCATGGCATAGCCGCTTCCGAACGTAAAGGCACCTATCTTGAAAAAACTCCAGAACAACTGCCCAAGTATGTATTTTTCGTTATTGTAAGTTATGCGTGTGTTCATTAAGTATATGTATGCTAAAGTGATTGGAATTTGTGAGTAATGTCGCTCCCTACTGTCAGCAGCAGGTATGCCGGAGGCGCGGAAGCATCTTCCATCGACTCAATGTCTATATATTCAACACCCTTGAAGATCAGCTCTTCACGATAATGATCGTGTCCCTGAAGACAGATTTCCACGTCGTATTGGTCAAACAGAGCACAAAGTTCAAAGGTCTCAGCAATGGGCATATTACCGGTGAATTGTTGGGAATTGTCGGTTTTGAAGAGGTTGACGTGTGTACAGACGATGCAGTGACGGTATGCTGCACGACTTTGCAAAAGTATGTTGCGGAGCCACTTCATTTGGGATGAACCCAATGTGCCGTTAGCGGAGTCGAGCATAATTATAAGATCCTGATACTTAGGTGTTATCACAGTGATACAGTATGTTGAAGTTCCAAAATATTGTCTGAACTCTTCCCATCTGTTGAAATACATATCGTGGTTGCCCACTATAACATAGCTGTCTGCAAGCATTTCGGCTATGACGGGGAACAGGTCGTAGGTCTGTCCCAAATCTCCGAGCATGAAAGATCCTATTGAAGTCGGGTCGTTCTTTTCTTCTTCGAGAAATCTGCTGAGATTGTTGTATGTCTTGTCAACGTGACAGTCGGTGCCGACATACATCGTGTATGTATCTGACGGGGAGACTTTTATCTTGCTTTCGTGGCTTAGATTCCATGAAATGGACTCGGCAAATCGACTCTCAACACTTCCGCTTGAGGAGTAGATCATGCCTGGAAAGTCAAGCTCGTTGCATCCCGTTGCAAATATAATCGGGGAGAGTGCCAACAGTAATATATATACTCTTTTTACCATAAAAATTTCAGGCCTAAGTTAATGTAGCCGCTGTAAAATTGGGCCGCCATGTTGAAAATTCCACTTGGTTCGACTCCTCCTTCCGCCGTAATGGCTAACCGATCCGATATTCTGTACTGTCCGAGAAGTGAAAAAGTTGGGAAGTAGAATCTCTCTACGGCAAATGGACGGATATTGGATATTCTGGCACCCGCGTTCCATTTATGACTATTCTTAAATATCATACCCTCAAGTAGATAAATAAAGCCCAATGGCTCCCAAATTCCTCCATTCGAGTCGAAAAAGTAGAGGGTGGAAATGCCGGCCTCTGCTCTTAGATGGTGGTGAAAGTAGCCTGCAGAAAGGGTCCCCGTGGCATCCCAAATGTCGTTGCGTACGACACAGCGAAGCAGGTAGCGGTTGTCAATATAGAGAGTGCCTGCATCTCCAAAGTGAAGAGGTATGTCATATCTGATTCCTGCGTAAAATGCGTGGATATCTGCCGTACTGCTTGATAATCCACCTGTTATATGCATTTTTTGCGAAAGCGACCAGTCAGTTGTCAGGGTGATGTCGGTATAGTTGCCCCACGTGTGGTTGTAGCCGTACTCAAGGTTGGGACGGATGAAGTTGTGGTCAAGTGTGGGAATGGTCTGTGCAGAGAGTGGTTTTGCTGTCGAAATTGGTATGATCAGTCCACATATTACGGATACTGTCAGCACTATTCTGTGTTTGTGTTCGTGTAATTCGTGGAAGAAGATATGCTTTATCGAGTGGTCTGTCATTGGATGATCCTTAATAATACGCTGTGCAAAGGTAAGGGTTGCTCAATAATTTACAACCTTATTTTACGAACGATTATCTATTTTTTGCGGATTTTTTTACTTGAATACCTATATTTGCATAAAATTATTCTACATGGGTACCAGGAAGTTCAAAGCGGCTATTATCGGGTTTGGAAGGATGGGAGAGTTGTATCTCCGCGAGATTGCAAAAAATAACTATTGGGACATATTATACATACTTGATATTGATCCTTCTGCAAGGGACTTTGCCGAGAAGACTTTAAATGAACTTTCATTGACGGCCCAAGTTCTCTCCGATGATACGGCTATATTTTCCGATCCGGAAGTGGATGCGGTAATCCTGACGGCTCTTGCCGATTCGAGGATGGGGCAGATTGAGAAGGCTGTCGCCGCAGGCAAAAATATCATTACGGAGAAGCCTCTCTCAGACAAGATAGAGAATGAATGGCAGGTGGTAAAGTTGGTCGCAAATTCAGGACTGCTTGCTACCGTTAATTTGCCTTTGCGTAATGCCTGGTACAATCTTATGCTTCGTGATGCTCTTCGTTCGGGAGAATTGGGAGATCTGGCGATCATACGAATCTGTCACATGACGCCGGGGCTTGCTCCGGGTGAGGGGCACGCACCTGAAGGACCTTGTTTTCACGACTGTGGTTTACACTATGTGGACTTGGCCCGCTGGATGGCTGAAAGCGAATTCAAGACGTGGCATGCTCAGGGATTGGATTTTTGGGATTACGGTGAGCCTTGGTGGCTGAATTGTCACGGTACTTTTGAAAATGGTGTCGTCTTTGATATTACCCAAGGTCATATTTACGGTCAGCTCGCTAAGGATCTTACTCATCTTTCATACAACGATATCATTGGCACTAAGGGGGTTGCACGTATGACGCATGATTTTAAGACGGCTGTTGTGGAGATACACGGCGTTACAAAGACTATTGTCGAGGAGAGACCTTTCGGAGATAAGAATATCGATATTCTGCTCAATCTATTTGCCGATTCTCTTGAGAAGAAGTCTTTGAGTCCGTTGCTTCCTACTTTGAGAGAAGCTGCTATGGCTTCTGAGTATGCGTGGCGCTTTCTTGAGGATGCGGATAAGAATGATCTGCCCGTACGTGGCGACAAAAAAACTCTGAAAAGCATCATCAACCGTCGCAGTACCCTTAATAAGGGTTACGGTCTTCTTCGCCACAATAAATAATTCTCCATCTTTAGCGGCATTAGCGGCAAACCATCGCTTCAGCCACAAAACAGGCCTCAAATGTGGCCGGCAATGCAAAGTCACTGACCTCGGCCACAAAATCAGCCTCAAACGTGGCCGGACATAGCTGCTTCTCATTATAATTGTCGATAACTTATTGATAACTCTTGTTTGTGCATAAGCGTACTTTTTGTAACTTCGTGGATTGCTAACAGTTTACGTAAATAATAATATGACTTTAGACAGACGAACTTTTTTAAAAGCATCAGGTGCAATAGCTGCACTTACTATTTTGCCCAGACACGTGTTGGGCGGTAAAGGATATATAGCCCCCAGTGACCAGTTGACCAAAGGAATAATAGGTGTTGGAGGTATGGGACGTTCACATTTCAGATACGGAGGAGCACGTCTTACCGCCATTTGTGATGTTGATAAAAATCACCTGACGGCAGGTCGTGAACTTGCTCAAAAGCTTCATGGTGAGGGTAACAAAAATGTTGATGCCAACATTAATCTCTATTCCAACTGGATGGATCTTATCAACGACCCTAACGTCGATGTTGTGCATATTGCAACTCCTCCGCACTGGCATGCTCTTATGAGCATTGCGGCAGCCAAGGCAGGAAAAGATGTATGGTGTGAAAAGCCTATGACCCGTACTATCGGTGAAGGGAAACGAGTAATGGAGGCTATGGAGCGCTACAACAGAGTTTTCCGCCTCAATACGTGGTTCCGTTTTACTGATAATTTTTATGGTCTCGGCACTACCGTATTCCCTCTCAAAAAATTGGTGGAGAGTGGCTTGCTCGGTTGGCCGTTGAAAGTTACAATCTCCAAGCATACAGGATTTGACTGGAAGTTTTACTGGGTAGGTAAGGAGCATCTTGATCCAATGCCTGTGCCTGCAGAGCTTGACTACGATATGTGGTTGGGGCCTGCTCCTGAGAAGCCTTACAACCCGCATCGAGTGCACCAGACATTCCGTGGGTATTGGGATTATGATGGAGGTGGACTTTGCGATATGGGTCAGCACTATATGGATCCCGTACAATATTTCCTCGGAAAGGACAATGAAAGTCCGGTTAAGGTGGAAGTGGATGCCCCGCAGCAGCATTATGATGCCGTAGGTACGTGGAGATCGATTACTTATACATATTCAGACGGGTGTCAGATCGTACTTTGGGGAGGTGACTACGGTCAATCGGACACACCTTACATTGCAGGTCCTAACGGTAATGTTTATAACAATTTCATCTGCGATATTCCGGATTGGCAGATGAAGCTTGCCAAGTTTCCTGATCCTAAACCTCAGAACACAGATTTTATTGAGTGCATAAAGTCACGTCAGAAGTTTGCTCTCAACGAGATTAACGGTCACCGCAGTTGTACGCTCGTCAATATCGGTGCCGTAGCACTTCAGCTCAACAGGACTTTGAATTTTGACAGTGCGAAGATGGAATTTATCAATGATGATGCAGCTAACCGTCTGATTAATCAGCCGATGCGTGCTCCATGGACTCTTTAATATTTATGATGATGAAAAGTATTAAAAATACAACTTGCAGAGTGCTTCAAAGAAGTTTCTCAGCCTTTCTGATTTTTACCGTACTTGCTTTCTCTTCTTTCGCTCAAAATGCGAACAGAACTGCAAGTACAAAGATTGTTGATGCGCTTAATCAGCTTCCTGCCGATAATCAGGCTTTGTACAATCGTCTCATGGACGATATTGTTTCTACGGGAGAAGAAGGCATCTCAATGCTTCTTCAGATGCTTGAGCGAAATGATAAGAGCTCCGTTCCTGCTCAGTATGCTCTTAGCGGAGTGACGGCCTATGTGGCATCTATTCCTTCGGAAGAGTCTGATTATAAGGATGATGTAATAAAGGCTTATCAGGACGCTCTCGCAAAAAGCAATGATGAGACCGTAAAAGGATTTTTGACCCGCCAATTGATGGTTTTGGGGATACCTAAAGCCAAAATGGCTCAAAGTGATGCACCTGTTACAGTGAAAGATGCAGCAAAGGCTTTGGCAGCGGCTGCAAAAGCTGCTAAAAAGGAGCCTACGGAACTTAATACTGCACTCAGGTGTAAGGCGTTGAGTGAGTACATTAATCTCACCGGTGTCAGCGGGGGTGAAAAAGAGCTTATGAAGGCTATTCAGGATCCTTGCCGCGAATATCGTTTTGCTGCGCTTTATGCTATTGGCAATAAGGCTTCTACCGGACTTTACAATCAGATAGGTGCGTTGCTTCCAAAGCTGAAGAGTGATGAGGCAAAGGTTGATGTACTTTGGTGGATGGGAGAGACCGGGAGCAAGCAGAACCTTGCTTATATCAAACCTTTCCTGAAGTCGGATAATTTGGAGCTTGTCGGGACTGCTGCCCGTGCCCTTGCCAAAATAGGAGAAAAGTCTGCAACAGTGGACGTTGCCGCTCTTCTTTCAAGTAATGAGGCGGATAAAGTTGCTATCGGAGAAGATTGCCTCAAGACTTATACAGGTGATGTCTGTGCGACTGTCGTACCTTTATTCACTACCGTTGGAACAGAAGGTAAAGAGGCTATTATCAATCTGATAGCCCAAAGACGTTCTGTCGAAAACAAGAGCGTTGTCTTTGACAATCTTACTTCAGATAATGCGGCTATCGCAAAGGCTTCATATAATGCTTTGAAAGCTGTTGCCGGGCCGGACGATCTTGAAAAGCTGTATGCTTTGCTTGAAAGTGCCGATGTTGACAACGTGGCCTCAATTCAGGATGCCGTTATGGCCGCTATCGAGGCTTTTCCTCAGGCTGACCGGTACGGTATGCTTGTTGCCCATCAGGCTACTCTTTCAGCTGACAGTCAAAATTTGT
>Ga0265294_10003789_pt1 | contig 19117 bp, 18 predicted proteins | sample MunlanPumphouse3_FD_192504 | JGI IMG/M metagenome (GOLD analysis project Ga0265294, IMG submission 192504) | Groundwater microbial communities from a municipal landfill in Southern Ontario, Canada - Pumphouse #3 | ecosystem: Environmental > Aquatic > Deep subsurface > Groundwater | place...
ACTACGCCCAAAGAGCTGGTCGAGCTGGTAGAAGTGATGAGTCGGTTGCATTTGTTGTTACATATGCAAGTCATAATTCGCATGACCAAATATATTTTAATGAACCAGTTCCAATGATAGATGGTAAGATTAATCCACCATACTTTAAATTAGAAAACAATAAAATAACCATAAGACATATTATGGCATTTTTGATAAGTCAATTTTATAGACAAAATTATTATGAAGATACATTGGGCGTTTTCATTAGTGGTGTCTATGAAGACTTCTTTAAATATATTAATGAGAATAAAGTGGAATTAGAAAAAATGTTAAAAGAAGCCGTTAATGAAAACTCCTTTGACTCATTTAAAAATTATAAGTGGTTAGATGAAATGAATAAGAAAGATTCATTATTAAATGAGTGCATTATAAATGTTGGGGATGAAATTAAAAATCTAGAAATTGCTGAAGAAGAAGCAACCAAAAACAAAGACCATAATTTAGCTAAAAATTACCGAGATCAAATTAATAGAATCAATAACTTAGATATTGTAAATGGACTTGCTAAATATAATGTTATTCCTGGATATGGTTTTCCATTAGATGTAGTGCCACTTAAAATATATGACAGAGTAAGAAGAAGATTTAATACTTCCCTAGACTTAAATAGAGATTTGAGTTTAGCGTTATCAGAATATGCTCCAGATTCTGAAGTCGTTGTTGACAAAAACAAATATACTTCAAGATATATTATTCTCCCAAGAGAAGGTAGTTTGCCTAGATACTTTTACTACAAATGCACTAATGAAGCATGCGGTAAGATTCATGTTGATAGTGTTGAACAACACTATTATAAATGTGCCAATTGTGGTAGTGATACTGAAGATAGAGATTTTATTATTCCAAATCTAGGATTTATTTCAGATGCTAAAAACAAAGAAGATACTATTTTAAAACCAAGAAAAACTTATGCTTCAGAAGTTAATTATCTTGGATCATTAGAACCATTTTTAACAGATGTAGTGTTTAATGATATGTTATTGATCCAACAACAAAATGATGACAAATTATTAATAGTCAATGAAAACCCATTCTTCCAATGTCAGACTTGTGGTTATTCAGTTTTAGATAAAAGGAATGCTGATCTTGATTATTACGAAGCGCCACACCAGACATATAGAGGACAAGAGTGTAGTGATAAAAGACTTAATAAAATTACACTAGGACATATTATTGTTACTGATGTTATTAAAATGAGAATTAATTTGCCGATGACTTATGAAGTCGCACTTTCAACTATTTATGCAATGTTAAATGGTATTACAGCTTACTTGCAAATAGATGCTAATGATATCAATGGAATTATTGTAAATGATTCAGATGGTAAGTATGCATTTATCTTTTATGATACAACATATGGTGGGGCAGGTAATGTTAAACAATTAACTGATACCAATGAATTAAGAAAAATGCTGGAATTAGCACTAGATTCTGTGGATGCAGATTGTTGTGATGAAGAAGTATCGTGTACAAGTTGTCTAAGAAATTATAGAAACAGTAGAAATCACAAATATTTAAAGAGAAAGTATGCAAGAGATACATTAAAAACAATCTTAAAGTAATTTATGTAAACATTGAACAACTCAACAGGTAATGAACTTAAAAAAGGAAAACAAGAGTCTTAAAAGTGCTTGATTTCCCCTTGTTTTCCTTTGGAAGTATCAATTATAGTAGTTTTGTGAAAATGCCTTTGGTTGTATCAACTTTCCCTATAAAGCATATAAGAATTACTCTATTTTACCCTTGATGGATTCATATAGTAGTTATCGTTTTATAGACTTTAAAAATGGCTTCTTTAAGCGATAATACGGCTCCATTATTATTAAAATTGACTTCTAAAAGTTAGTAATCAATCTAATTAAAGGAGTCTTTTATTTTGCAAAAATATAATTACTATATCTTCGCTTTTTAATTGTTTAAATTATGCAAATTTTGATAGATAAATAAAAGAGATATTATATATTATTACCATTATTGGAATTTTATATAAGGTAATGATATACTAAACTTATAAATATAATTTGTAAAACAAAGGAAAATGAAAGCGAGGAAAACATGGAAAAAAGTGAAGAAAACCGAAGAATAGCTCTTTTAGTTGACTATGATAATTTTAATCAAGATGATTATTTGAAAGTTCTTTTTGAAGAACTAGATGAAATTGGAGAAATAATTATAGGAAGACTATATTTTTCTAATGAAGAAGGTAAAAATCTTTCTAATAAGTTTAAAGTATTAGAATTAGATCCCATTTATCAGTTGAGATTTTCAAGTGGGAAAAATGCAGTTGATATAAGGATGTCAATTGAAGCAATTGAACTTTTAAATAAGGATTATATTGATTCATTTTGTCTAGCTACGCACGATTCGGATTTCACGCCACTTGTAAAAAAATTGAAAGAGAATAATAAGTATGTTATTGGAGCGGGTAGAGATAACGTTAGTGATTTTTTTAAAAGAGCGTGTAATCAATTTATCAATGTTGAGCAAATAAGTAACGCAAAAAAATCACAACAAAAAAATAATCAACAGGAAACAGATAAAATTAATGAAGATATCAGTCAAAGACTAAAAGCATTAATTGAACTTGTAAATGATATTATTGATCAAAATAAAGAAAATGATGGGTATGTTCACTTATCAAAAGTTTCATCGCTTTTATATATAAAAGATAGAGAATTTAATCCTAAAAATTATGGGGCATCTAATAATAAAGTTCTTCCTTTTTTCAAGGGATACTTGAAAGATTATTTTGATTTGAAAAAAGAAAAAAACATATGGAAAATAAAAAAAGTAAAAGATTAAATTTAAAAATATCTATATAAGCTAGCAATTATTTAAAATTGACTTCAAAAAGTTAGTAATTAATCTAATTAAAGAAGTCTTTTATTTGCAAAAATATAATTATTACAACTTAGCTTTTTAATTGTTCAAATTATGTAAATGATGTAAAATTATAATAATAATTAGAATTGGGGAGATTTCATGAAAAAATTAGTTATATTTGATTTTTGGGATACAATAGTTAATTATAATTTTGATCCTATTAAAGCAAATTCATTAATGTTAAAACACTCATTAAAAAATCCTGATAATATTGATGCCTATCGTTTAGGTATGGAAATAAAAAATGTGTTCACTACAATCAGAAAAATGAGTGAGGAAATAGAAGTTCCTTTTGCAAGCATGCATTACTATGTTCATAGAAAACTAAATCTAGAAATGGATGAAGAGTATGATGAATTGGAATATTTATTTACTAAAGAAGGACATAGTTTATCTTTGGTTGATGGAGTAAAAGAATTTATAGAATATATACTGGAGAAAGGTTATAAAATCGCTATTTTAAGTAATACTATTTTAAAATCTAAAACGCAAGAACGCATACTAAAAGAATTACTTCCTGATATTAAATTTTCTTTTATAATATCTACAAGTGAATGGGTTTTTAGAAAGCCAAATATTAGGATATTTAATGTTGCTTTAATGCATGCCAATATGGATCCACAAGATATTTATTTTATTGGTGATAATTTTAAGGCTGATGTTATGGGATCAAGTAATGCAGGTATGACACCTATTTGGTATAACCCTAATCATAAAGGGAAAATTGCTGATATTGACTGCATTGAAATAGGTAGTTACCAAGAATTATTGAAATATTTTGAAAAGGAGAACTAATATTGCTCTAGTATTTATTTCAAAATAAATATGGTATACTATTTTAGTAAAAAGTCTTTCAAGGAGTGATAAAATGAAAAAAATTATTTCATTATTAATAGTAGCTTTTGCTTTTCTTATAACTTCATGTAGCAAGATAATTGCAAGTTCAGATTTTGTAGGAGATGGCAATGTTACAACAAAAGAAACAGTAGTAACAACAAAAACGGAAGATATTACTTTGAAAATAAGAAACATAGATTTTGATGATGGATTTATTGAATTAAACATCTATGATTACGGAACTCCAAAAGTTGAAGTAATAGTAGATGAAAATATTCAAGAAACTATTACCACAATATTTTCAAGTAATGAAATAAGAGTAGAAGGAGATAAAGCAAAAGAATATAAAGCTGATGCTTTTGTTATAAATATATATGCAATAACATTTAAAAAATTAGAAATTGATGGTGGGGTAAGAATTTTTAATACTTTAAATTCTTTTGAAGAGGAATTAGAGGTAAATATATCGGGATATTTGACTGGTAGTTTAAATGTAGAAGGCGTGTCAAAATTGAATATGAATATTGCTGGAAGTGGTAATTTTTCTTTGGATAACATGAATTTAGAGGATATATTTATAGATACAAGTGGTACAAGTCAGATAATAGGAACAGGAACAATAAATAAGTTTTCTGCTAAAACATCAGGAGCATCCTATTATTATTTTGAAGAAGTAGTAATTAAGTCGGCATCACTAGATGTTACTGGTACAGGAACATTTTATATTGATGTCAGCGATTTATTAGATATTAAAGCAAGTGGTTTAATAATTGTAGAATATACTGGTAATCCAGTCTTAAATACAACTGTAGCAGGAGCACAAAGTATTAAGAAAGTTGGTTAAAATGGAAAATCAAAAAAATAAAAGTATCGTTCGCAACTATTCAAAAGAAAAATTAGAAAAAGAATATATAGTTTTATACTCAAGTGAATTACTTAAGTTTTTGCTTATAAATATTAAGCATCAATCTAGAAACAATATAAAGTCTTTATTATCAAATAAGAAGATTCTTGTTGATGGCAATGTAGTTACTCAATTTAATTATGAATTACATCCAAAACAAATCGTAAGAATAAGTAAAACTCCTATTGTTCAAAAATCATTAAGAAAATCTCTGGATATTATTTATGAAGATGATGATATTGTAGCTATTAATAAACCAGCAGGATTACTATCTATTGCTACTGATAAAGAAGTTCATGAAACTGCTTATAGAATGGTAAGTGATTATATATCCCAAGTTAATAAGAAAAATAGAATATTTATTACTCATCGTTTAGATAGAGATACTTCAGGTGTCTTGCTTTTTGCCAAAAATATTAAGTTTCGTGATTTATTACAAGATGATTGGAACGATACTGTTACCAAAAGGCAATATATTGCAATAGTCGAGGGTGTTCCTAAAAAACAAGAAGACACCATAAAAACTTGGCTTAGAGAAACTAAAACTCACATTGTGTTTTCTTCTTCTAAAAAAGGTGATGGGAAAGAAGCGACGACTCACTTTAAGGTTATTAAGTCTTCGAGTAAATATTCGCTTTTAGAAGTAAATATTGACAGTGGTAGAAAAAATCAAATAAGAGTTCATCTTGCAGATTATGGCTGTCCGGTAGTTGGAGACGAAAAATATGGAAATTCATCAAGCCCAATAAATAGACTGGGATTACACGCGGAAATTATAGAATTTGTTCATCCAATGACCAAAAAGAAAATCTCAATTAAAGCAAAGGTGCCTAAAGAGTTTTTTAAAATCTTTAAGGGCAAATAGATATATTTGTGTTCTTGATTTAATTGAAAAAAAAGAGATTTCATAGTATATTAAAAATAAATAGGGAGAAAATTAAATGAAAATTATTTTGGGTAGTCATTCAAGTGGTAAAACTAAAAGAATACTAGAACTGAGTTTAGTTAACAATGTTCCAATTTTATGTGAATCAAAAGAAAGAGTTAAAAGACTTTTAGAAAAAGCTCAAGGATATGGATATCGTATTCCAATTCCAATTTCTTTAGATGAGATAGAATCTTCAGGTGTAAAAGAAGTTTATATTGATGAGATAGATTATGTTTTTGAACAATTATTGAAATTAAAGATTGGTGCGGTTACTTTAAACAAAGATGACTATAATGAATTAGAAGATTTAGATAAATAATAAAAAGGAGAAATAAAATGAAAAAAAATTTAAAGATAGCATTAGTTACTACTTTATCAATGGTTATGCTTGTTGGCTGTGGATCAATGAAGAAACAAGAAGATAGTGCAACAGTTGTAAGCGATGCTAATGAACAACAACAAATAATGTCCACTATTGATTCTGCAACTTTTACCAATATTGAAGATTTTACAATTGAATTTACGGCTTCTGTAAAAGTTTCTGTAGCTACATTAAATTTAAGTGGTAATTTGGTAACTCAAGATTTAGGAAAAGATGGAGCAAATGTTCAATTTTATGCGCATTTAGATAATTTGAGCCCTCAAGATGTTGTAAGAGGATCTGTTGTAGAAAATCAAATGAACATACAAACAGAGAATTTAACAGTAATAGGCATTCAAGTTGTTAAAGAAACTTCTTCATCCAAAGATTTAGATTTTGATATTTCTGATGCAACACTTCCACAACAACCAAAATTTATATCTTCTATAGGTATTGAATTAAGTGACTTAGATTCAATTAAAAAATCTGAAACAAGTTCAAATAATTCTTATTTCTTAGTATTAAAAAAAGAGGTTATTGAAGAACAAATAAATAAAGCTGGAGCATTAAATGGGGATATAAGTATTAGTGATGATGCAGTTTTAGGATTTATTTTATCAAAGCAAAATGAGATTGAAGGATTTACATTAACAATTAATTTTAAGTTCCAAAATTTTGATTGCACAGCTTATATTGAAGCACAAGTAAAATAATTAGTTTTTAATATAAGAAGTTTAAATTGAGTTAATTAATAAATTATAGTAAAAATCTATGATTAATTAATGACTCAATTTTTTTATTTTTTTTGAAAGTGCTTACACAAATTTGAAAGTGCTTTCATTATATTCACTTATTGAAACTCATTATTTGGTTTGCTAATATTAATGAAATCAAACATGGAGGTGGTTATTATTGTAGCATGTTTATTAAAATGTTAAGCCTTGTTATCAATTGAAATTAAAGTTGTTTACTTTAATGCTAACAATTAATTATATCCGTTTTTTAATAAATATACTAAAACAAGTATCCCTTCATTAGCATAACTACTATCTTGTTTTAGATTATTTTTAAGAAACAATAGAAATAAATAAAGGAGGCAAAAAGGTGGGCATGGCATTCTCCATTAATGTTTATGACAATGTTAAATCCCCTTTTAACAATTTTGTAGCAAAAAACAAAATGCATTCCATGACCCATCTTCGCCTAACAACAAGGCACTCTGTTATGAGATATTAATATGTAAATTATGGTTTTATTCATATTTGTAGTCTAAAGTTCCTCAAAAGGGACTTTTTTTATAAAAATAATATACCAGCAATAGCTCCCATAGCAATATAAATAAGTGGATGTTTTTTAAATTTAAAATAAGTAAAGGCAATAAAGGTAAATATTAGTATTGCTCTAATATTGAAAATAGACATTAAAGAATTTAGTCCCGAATAAGCAGAAAAATCAACTAGTGTGATTTTTAGCAATGAATAAGAGGCCGTTGCAATAAGACCAATGATTGTTGCTCTTAGCCCAACAAACATTGCTTTTACAAAAGCGGTTTGACTATATTTTTTGATAATTTTCATTACAAGCATAACAATTATAAATGGGGGAGTAATTGCACCTAAAGTGGCTACTATTCCTCCTAGTATTCCTTGTTGGGTGTATCCCACAAAAGTAGCAACATTGATTCCAATAGGGCCTGGTGTAGCTTCAGATATTGCTACCATTTGGTAAAACTGTTCAACTGTTAACCAACCTCTTGATACACAAACATCTTGAATTAAGGGTATTGCAGCCATTCCACCACCAATAGTAAAAAGTCCAGTGTAGCAAAATATTAAAAATAGCATTAATAATTCCATTATGCCTTCACCTTCTTTTGGTAAATGATAGCTCCAACTATGGCGCTTCCTATAATAATTATTGAAGGATTAACTTTAAAAAATGAAATTAAAACAAATGCCAATATTGCTAAAATTACACAAATAATATCTCTTAAATTTTTTCTCATATTTATCATAATACCAATAAGCATAACTAATACTGCAATATTAATTCCCTTTAATGCTTTTTGTATTATTAATAGATCACTATTTGAAGACAAAAAAGAAGCAATTAAAGTAATTACAATAATTGAAGGTGTGACTATTCCTAAAAGAGAAAAAACGCCTCCCCAAAATTTATTGACTTTATGACCAATTATTGTTGCAACATTAGCAGCTATTAAACCAGGAATACTTTGACTTATTGCAAAATAGTCGAGAATTTCTTCTTCAGTTACCCATTTTTTCTTGTTTACAGCTTCTTTTTGCAAAAGAGGCATCATTGCTATGCCTCCACCAAAAGTTACGATACCAATTTTAAAAAAAGCGAAAAATAATTCTAAATTTTTTTTCATTTATAAAGCACCCTGTTTTTCTCACATTAAATATTATATTTTATTAATTATTAAAAGTCCAATATATATGTATTATTAGCAATGTAAGCCCTTTAAACATAAAAAAATATTATTTTTGAAAAAAATGATAAATAACAAATATTTATGATTGAAGCATTGAAAAATAAATACAAAGTGATATAATGAAGGTGCATTCAAGCATATATAGAATGTGAAAATCATTATAATATGGAGGGAAGAATAATGAACAAAAAAGTAGTTATCGTTTCAGCCTGCAGAACACCAATTGGTAGCTTTGGTGGCGGTTTAGCATCACAAAGTGCAGTAGATTTAGGTGTTGTTGCAGTAAAGGAAGCCATTAAAAGAGCTGGCATTAAGCCTGCAGACATTGATGAAGTTTACATTGGTAACGTTTTAGGTGCTGGCCTAGGACAAAATGTTTCTCGTCAAATAGCTATTAAATCAGGACTTCCAGTCGAGGTTCCTGCAATGACAATTAATATTGTTTGTGGTTCAGGTTTACGTTCAGTAAGTTTGGCATATCAATCAATCTTATCTGGAAATGCAGAAGTTGTTCTATGTGGTGGTACTGAGAGTATGAGTAATGCACCTTATGTTGTACCAAAAGCACGTTGGGGTGCTAGAATGGGCGATGCAAAGATGATAGACTCAATGGTTCATGATGGACTATGGGAAATTTTCAATGGTTATCATATGGGCGTTACAGCAGAAAATATTGTTAAAGAATGGGGATTAACTCGTGAAGAACAAGATAAGTTCTCTGTAGCTTCACAAAACAAAGCAGAAGCAGCTCAAAAATCAGGTGCTTTTGATGAAGAAATCGTTCCAGTTGTTATGACTAGCAAAAAAGGTGAAGTAGTTTTTGCAAAAGATGAATACATCAAATATGGTGCAACATATGAATCAGTTGCAAAATTGAGACCAGCTTTCTTAAAAGATGGTACAGTTACAGCTGCAAGTTCATCAGGTATTAATGATGGTGCTGCAATGTTAATTGTTATGTCAGAAGAAAAAGCAAAACAATTAGGATGCAAGCCACTAGCTACAATAATTGATCATGGTACAGCTGGTGTAAGACCAGAAATCATGGGATATGGTCCAGTTCCTGCAACAAAGAAAGCTTTAGAAAGATCAGGATGGAAAATCGAAGATTTGGATTTAATTGAAGCAAATGAAGCTTTTGCTGCACAATCATTAGCAGTTGCTAAAGATTTACACTTTGATATGAGTAAAGTTAATGTCAATGGTGGTGCAATTGCATTAGGACACCCAATTGGATGTTCAGGCGCAAGAATTCTTGTTACATTACTTTATGCTATGAAACATAGAAAAGCTCATAAAGGTTTAGCTACTCTATGTATCGGCGGCGGTATGGGAACAGCTCTTCTTGTTGAAATGTAATCTTAAAAAAATATAAAAAATTTTCTTAACTAGGTCTTAATTGACCTAGTTTTTTTATTTGAAAAATATATTTAAAATGATAACAAAAAGTCTTGCAAATAAATATATATTATTTATAATATCTTTATATGTTTATATGTATGTGGCGGGCGGAGGGATTTTGGTGCCAAGTGAAGTTGTTGTTTTATGTTTGACTATTTTCTTTGCTAGAATTTGTGATGTTACTTTTGGAACAATAAGGACTGTCTTGATTGTTGATGGTAGAAAAGTTCTAGCAGCATTATGCGGGTTTGTTGAAGTATGTATTTGGTTTGCAGTTGTTAGAGAGGCACTAAATAGCGATGTTGGTGGTATTTATGTTGTAGTTTCTTATGCGGGAGGATTTGCAGCAGGCAATCTTTTGGGAAGTTATTTATCGACAAAATTTTTAGGAGAAAAACTGGCTGTATATATTGTTACTACTAATCGTGATGAGTTTTTAGTTGAAGCTTTAAGAGATGCAAAATTTGCTGTAACAAAAATGGATTGTACAGGTAGAGAAGATTCTGAAAGACATTTCTTGTTTGCTGAGATAAAAGGATCAAGACTAGAAGAGTTGAAAAAGATATGTAAAAATATTGATTCTGGTGCATTTATTACAGTACATAAAACTAAGGTTGTGGTTAACGGATTTTTGAAATAGCCTAATAGGAAGAAGTGGTTTTGATGGCTTTTATTAAAAATATTTTCAAAAAATTTATAGCTCCTAAAGAATTCTATAAGGAGTTATTTATTGTCGCTTCTCCTATTGCTTTTCAACAATTTATTTCTTCTCTTGTTAATACTATAGATACTTTAATGGTAGCAAATTGGGGAGGAGTAAATGCTACAGCAGGTGTTGCTGTTGCAAATAAATATTATTTAGTTTTTAATATGATTACGGTGGTTACTGCCGTTAGTTGTAGTGTTTTTATAGCTCAATATTTTGGTGCTAAAAGGTTTGATAGACTAAAACAAATTTTTGGTAGCAATATAATATTGTGCTTTTTAATTGGTATAATATTTTTGGGAGTGGGATTATTTTTTAAAAATGATATTATTTTATTTTTTATAGGAACTAGTAATAATGCATTATCATATGATTATGGTATTTTATATTTAGGAGTAATAGTTTTTTCTTTTATTCCTCAAGTATTTACTAATGCAATAGCGATGACTTTTAGACCAATAAAGATGGCTACTATTCCACTTTATGCTGCAATCATTGCTTCAATTAGTAATGCATTTTTTAATTGGATATTTATTTATGGACATCTAGGTGCTCCATCTTTAGGAGTACAAGGAGCTGCTATTGCAACAGTAATTGCAAGAAGTATTGAGTTATTAATTCTAGTAGCCTATTATTTTTATAAGAAGCCACCATTTTATGGTAGTTTTAAAGAGATATTTCATATTCCATCTTTTTTAGTAAAAGATATTTTAGTCAAACTTAGACCATTGCTTTTTGCTCAAATTCTTACAGAATCAATTGGTATATTCATGCTGATGACTTATGCACGACTGGAGGTGGGCAATGCTACAAATGTTGCGGCAATTACAGTATCGCAACAAATTGTAGATATTGTTATGGTGTTGATAAGTGGCATGGGGACAGCCGCTAGTGTTCTTGTTGGAACAAGATTAGGGGCTAATAATATTGAAGAGGCAAAAAATAATGCTAGGTGGCAAATGGCATATATTACAGTTTTTTCAATATTGGCTTGTGTAATAATAATTTTATTAATTCCTTTGGTGCAAAAAGGTTATGATTTTGAAGGAACTGATGGAAGTTTATTAAGGATGATTATGACAATTCAAGCTATAAGCTTACCATTTTCTGCATATGCAATGAATGTTATATTTATTACAAGAGCAGGTGGTTATACAAGATCTCCAATTTATATTTCAAATCTAGTATATTATTTTATTAAATTACCTCTTATAATTTATATTGTTTATATAAATCCAAGTGCATTTGTTGAGGGTTCTTTCTTTTATCAAATGATGATATCCTTAAATTTAGCTCCATTGTTTGTTGTATTTGTATTTGTTGTTGAAAGATTTATTGAAATTTTAAGATTCTTTGTGGCAGCTTTCATATATAGAAAAGTTAGATGGTATAATAATATAACACGCACCATCTAGAACAAAAAAATTTAAAACGATGGTATTATATGTTATAATAATCATAGTATAACGAGGTGATTATAATGAAATTAATGTTTGCTATTGTTTCAAGTGAAGATACAAATTCTGTAGTCAATGCTTTGATTAAAAGCAAATTTTCTGTTACAAAGCTGGCAACAAGCGGCGGATTTTTGAAGGTCGGTAATACAACATTATTAATTGGAGTTAACAATGAAAGAGTTCCAGAAGCGCTGAAAATAATTGAGAATAATTGTAAATCACGAAAAGAAGTCGTGCCAATAATTGGAGCAGGTGAAATGGGGATGTTTTCAACTCAAAGCATGGAAGTGCCGGTAGGTGGAGCTACGGTTTTTGTTGTTGATGTTGCAGAAGCCTATCATTTATAAAAAGGATTTTAAAAAAAGGAGCATTATTTGCTCCTTTTGTTTCTTTTTTATATTTTAAGTTTCTTTACTAATATATCTAATTCTTCATCACTATTTTTACCAAAGTTATTAGGAAAACCAATCACAAGTTTATCATCTTTATAGCGAGGAATAACATGTATATGTGTATGCATTATGGTTTGCCCTGCCCCCTCAAGAGTATTATTAATAATATTAACACCAATAATTCCATCAAGAGTTTTTAATTGTCTAATAGCAATCTTTTTTGCAATTAATATAGCTTTTGCTAATTTTTCATCATCAGTGCTTGTAATGTCGTCAAAATGTTTTTTTAATACAACTAGGCAATGTCCTTTTGTCGCTTGAGAAATATCAAGAAAAGAAATAATATCTTTATCTTCATATATTGTTTTTGCTGGTATTTCTTTGTTAACAATTTTACAAAAAATACAATTATCCATAAATTTTTCCCACCTTTTTTAAAAAAGGAAGCTTGTGCTTCCTTTTAATATTTATTTTGCCTCGAAGTCGTATGTGGTATCAATATATTCATATAATGATTGATCATACACTTTTACATTATATTGACCAAGATAATAGGCTATAGCACCTTTAGTATTTGAAGTGTTTTTAGCTAAGGCTTTTGCACCTTTTCTTTTATCTTCAATAGAAGAATCAGCATTAATAATGTTAACTTTAATAATATAGTATTGTGAATCTGAACCTTTGATTACTACTTCATCACTACCACTTTGTGCTAATAAGAATCCGTTTGAATTTTTTAGCATTGCATCTTCATCTTTAAATATTTTTGTATCTAAATCAGAAGCAATTAATGTTGAGCCTTCATCTGTACCTACTTTGTTATAATAATAAATAACATTTTGTAAAGCGAGTTTCTTTAGTTCATAACCAGTGAATATTGATTGTACGCCGGAATTAGAATATTCTTTTATTTCAGAACTTAATTCTGCTTTGACTTCATCTGTGTGAGCAGATAAATCAAATATATCTTTATATAAGTCAGCATATTTTGAATTTGATTTTGTATAGTCAATTAATGCAAAATCTTGATCCAATTCATCTAATTTTTGAGTTTTCCATTGTTCTTGCAATCCATTGCTATCAAGGACTAAATCTTCAAAAGAAGAGGATTCTAAATTCTTAACAGCAGTTCCAAATAAGTCTACATATTTATCTGAAACATTGTAAGTTAGGGGATTGAAGTAGAAATATTCAACTTCACGAATCATTTTGTTTGTGAAATAAACTGATTTTTGTGACAATATATACTCTTCATATAAGAAGTCTTTTGCAATAGAATGATTTAAGTAACGACTGATATAGTCACTATAATCACATCTTAATGATGATTGCAAATTATCATAATCGACAAGATCTGCTTTTGTTCCAAGGAATGTTCCTGTAGAACAAGAAACATTATATCCTTGAGTTCTTAAAGAAGCAGCTAACATTCTTTCATCAAATTTTTCTCCATACATATATGTAGAATTAAAGAAGTCATTGAATGCTAATCTAACTCTTTCATCCCATTCAGATTGTGAGCGTCCAGATTTTTCAAATAAATCAAGTCCTATTTGATAAACGATTTCATCGGTTGCAACAGTTGTTCCACTTGCTGCATATAACTTATCGTATAACTCCTGATATGTCGTATTTGTTACTCCAGTTTTAGAAGTATCAACAAGATTTTCGCTACCATTAGAAACTTCAATAGATTTACTACTACATCCAGTTATTACTGCTACACTAAGAATTAAAGGGATTAATTTACTTATTTTTTTCATTTCCACATTCCCCCTTATTTATAAATTTCTGCTCTCATTGAGCTATCATATGTTAGTTTGTTGATGTAGTCATACCAATTTGAATTTTCATAGGCAACAATTGTTTCATTTAATCCACTATAGCGGTTTTCAATATATTCTAGAACAGAATTCTTAATCTTTTCATTAGGAATTTCTACACCAGTTGAGTTCAAATAAGTTTTAAACATTTCATAAGATAAGAAATCAGAATTTGAAGATATTGATACAAAACCACCTTGAAGATAATTTAATACTTTTGTTTCAATTGCTGTTTTTCTAGCTTCTTGAGCGGCACTTAAAGTGTCATAACCAATGTCAACTGTACTTTTTACATAATTATTTGTTGAATCGATATCTGAACTACTTGATAAATAACTAAAGTATTTAACATTGTCTAATTCTTGATTATCTAAAGAAGAGTAGCTAACTGTAATAAAGTGGATTCCATAAGTAGAACGAGCTACTATAATTGGATTGCCAGCTTCATCTGTTACAATTCCTTGACTATTTAGGCTGCGTTCACTCAACGGATAAGCAGTTTCACTAGCATCATCAGTATATGTTAAGAATTGAACAGCAGGAGTATTGAAATATTTATTAAATAAAATGTTTCTTGGATATTTTTGAACATCTTCGGTAGTGCTTGAAGATTGATCTCCTTTATCTGTGCTTTGACTTACTAATGCATTACAAACTTCATTAACACTAACTTTATTAACATTGTAGTTTGCATAAACTCCATCATTTCCAAATAAAGCATTTTCTACTCCACTATCAATACCTAAAGCAGCATAACGATAATTGGAAATATCTTTGTTAAGTGCTGTCTCGGCAACGTAAACTCCTAATTTGAATTCACTGACATATGAAGTGTAAGTATCCATAATACCTAAAGCACCGCCATAAGTATAACTACCATCATCAGAATCATAAGCCACTAAAGAAAACTTATTTGAAGATTTCTTAGATAAAGCTAAACGATTACATATTGTTCCAAGTTTATCAGCTTCATCAGATGTAATAGTTGCTTTTGTATAAATATCACTACTATCTGATATTGTTACAAGAATGTGATTAACAATCATTGGTACAGCATTTGTTACATATTTTTCAAGTGGTGTATCACCAGATAAACTAGTTAAACTAGGTTCTATTTTATTTTTCTTATAAGACTTTTCTAAAGCTGTTTTTTGTTCTGCAAGTAGAAGGGCTGCTTTCTTTTCATCAACAGTTTCGTATCCTTCACTTTCTAATTGATATGCTCTTGCTTCACGAATTGAGATGCTATATTGAGTTGCTAAACTTTCAATACTATCTTCCCAAGTTTCGTAGGCTAAATCAGCCGAGTTTTGTATTGTTGTTGTAACAGGCATTGCTGCTTGTATAATGGCATTTTCAATTTCTGTATAAGTTGCTTTAACTCCGGCAACTGTATCAAGAAAACTTAAATCAAATTTATCGCTGTTTGTTCCTAAAAGATCATCAGCGTAATAATTGGTACCATTGATACTAAATAAAACATATTTTCCGTCTTCAACTACTGGACTTACGTCACTTGAGCTACAACCAACTGCAAGAAGAGACGCAGTCAACAATAAAATTGAAAGAGACTTTTTCTTCATAGTATTCCTCCTTTTGATATGATACGTATCTAATTTTATACTAAACATATATTTATTTCAATAAATATTTGTCTTTATTCACATAACCTTCACAAAGAAAAAAGTTTAAAAAATGCTTCAAAAAAGTGAAAAAAGGCTAATATATTTTACTAACATAACAAACAGTATAAAAAAATTATTATATCGTTTGAGTTTTTTAAAAAAGTTTTATAGAATAAGTAGTTGTAAGGAGTGATTATATGTCTAGATTAGAAATAAATAATCTTCATGTAAGTGCTGGTGAAGTAGAAATATTAAAAGGAATAGATTTAGTAATAAATAGTGGAGAGGTTCATGCTTTAATGGGACCAAACGGTAACGGCAAGTCTACATTACTTAATGCAGTTATGGGACATCCAAAGTATCAAATTACTAAAGGGAAAATTATTTTTAATGATGAAGATATTACAAATATAGAAGTTGATGAAAGGGCAAGAAAGGGTTTGTTTTTAGCTATGCAATATCCTCAAGAAATCACAGGAGTAACAATGAGTGATTTTATGAGAAGTGCGATAAATGCCAAAAGTGAAAAACCCATATCTTTATATAAATTCATAAAAGAGCTGGAAACTTCTACAAAAGAGGTAGGGTTTGATTTAGATATGGTCCACCGTTCAATTAATGAAGGTTTTTCAGGTGGAGAAAAAAAGCGAAATGAGTTGTTGCAAATAATGATGTTAAAACCTCAAATAGTTTTATTAGATGAACTTGATTCTGGACTTGATGTTGACGCTTTAAACCTAGTTGGGAATGTTTTAAATAATATGCAAGGGCCGAATTTTGGCTGTGTCATAGTGTCGCATTATGCGAAAATGTATAAACTTGTTAAGCCAACTCATGTTCATGTAATTATAAACGGAAAAATAGTAAAATCTGGTGGCCAAGAAATAATTGATAAAATTGATGCAGAAGGATACGAATGGGTTCAAAAAGAATTGGGAATTGAATTAAGAAAAGAAGAAAAAAGGCAGGCTGTTCTTGCTTCTTGTGGTCGAAAAGTTGCTATAAAGAAGGAAGAAAAATGAAAATAGATTTATTAAATCCTGTTATTAATCAGGAGATTTTTTCTATAAATAATTCAAGTGATTATTTGAAGTTAGATTTTTTAGGCTCTAGTGATAAAGCGATTGTTTTAACATCCATAGAATCTTTGAATAAGGAATTAAATATTAATGTTAAATCTAGAATAAAGGTAAAATTAATTGAAATTCATAGTAAAAAAGACGATTTAAAAGAAAATAAAATAAATATTACAGTTGAAGAAGGCGGATTTTTAGATCATCAAATAATATTTTTAAATAATAAGGCATCAGCAAAATATAATATAAATACAAAAGTTAAAGAAAATGGGAATTACGATTTTACATATATTGATCTTGCTAATTCATCAAATATTTTAGAATGTAAAGTTGATTTAGTAGGAAAGGGTTCATTTAGTAATTTTGTTAGTGCCGTTATGGCTAACTATAATGATGATAAAAGAGTTTCCATTGAAATATCAAATAATGAAGAATACACTAAAGGCATAATAAATAATTATGGTGTCATAGTTAGTAATGGGATTTTAAAATTTACGGGGACAGGTAGAATACTAAATGGTGCTAAAAAATCTATTGCTAGACAAAAAAGTACAATGATTGTTTTTGACAAAAAAGCAACAGCAATCTCCGAGCCATATTTATTTATAGATGAAAATGATGTTGAGGCAAGTCATGCAAGTGCAGTTGGAACGATTGATGAAGAAATGCTGTTTTATTTATCATCAAGAGGACTTTCTGTAAATGAAGCAAAAAAGGCTGTTATATTAGGTCATATTCAACCAGTAATAGCAAAAATCGAAGATGAAAAAATAAAAAATGATATTAAGGAATTATTGGAAAGGAAAGTGTTTGAAAATGCTTGATGTTGAAAAGATTAGGAAAGATTTTCCAATGCTAAGTAGGGAGCATATTATTCAAGGTCACCCACTAGTATATTTGGATAATGCAGCAACTATGTTTAAGCCATTATGTGTTAAAGAAAAAATTGATGAATATTACTTTGAATACACTGGTAATCCTCATGGGGAAGATTATGAACTAGCTCAACGCTCTAAAAAAGAGTATGAAAATGCTCGCGAGATTATTGCGAAGTTTATCAATGCAAAACATGAAGAAGTAATATTTACAGCAGGCGCTTCAGCAGCTTTAAATACAGTTGCATATGCACTTGGTGAAACACTTAAAAAAGGTGATGAAGTATTATTAACTCAAGCAGAACATGCTTCCAATGTTCTACCCTGGTTTAAGGTAAAAGAAGAAAGAGGAATAGAAGTAAATTATATACCTCTTGATGAAGAGGGAAGATGTACTCTTGAAAACTTGAAAAAAGTTATAACACCTAAAACTAAGGTTATATCAATTGCTCATGTTACTAATGTTTTGGGTTTTATAGTAGATGTAAAAGCAATATGTAAATATGCCCACGAAAAAGGGATAATTGTAGCAATTGATGGAGCTCAAAGTGCTCCGCATATAAAAATAGATGTTAAAGATATTGACTGTGATTTTTACTCTTTTGCTGGTCACAAAATGTGTGGTCCAACAGGAGTTGGAGTTTTATATGGTAAATATGAACTTTTGGATAAATTAAACCCATTAATGATAGGTGGAGGAACAAATACTAGATTTGATACTTGTGGAGATTATCTACTTGTAAAACCACCACTTAAGTTTGAAGCAGGAACTCCAAATGTTGAAGGAGCAATAGGACTTGGAGCAGCAATCATGTATTTAGAAAGTATTGGTCTTGATAACATTCATAAATATGAGATAGAAATGAAAGAATATGCAATAAAAAGATTAAAAGCTGAAGTTCCTGGGATAACTATTTATAATGAGCATTCTGAATCAGGAATAATTACATTCAATTTAAAAAATGTTTTTGCCCAAGATGCAGCAACGCACTTTAACTCTTATGGGATTTGTGTAAGAGCAGGTCAACATTGTGCTAAGATACTTATGGATTATCTACATACTGTAGCAACTGTGCGTTGTAGTATAGGATTTTATAACACTAAGCAAGAAATAGATTACTTTGTTGAGGTTGCTAAAAAAGGAGAGGAATTTCTCGATGCCTTCTTTAAATGATCCTTCTTTAATGCGAGAGATAATAATGGACCATTATGAATATCCTCGTAATAAAAGAAAAGTAAATGATGATAGATACATTACTATACATATGGATTCCGCCTCATGTATTGATGATATTTATGTCCAAGTTTTAATTGAAAATGGAATTATTAAAGATATTTGTTTTGATGGTGTA
>Ga0265294_10003790_pt1 | contig 19117 bp, 22 predicted proteins | sample MunlanPumphouse3_FD_192504 | JGI IMG/M metagenome (GOLD analysis project Ga0265294, IMG submission 192504) | Groundwater microbial communities from a municipal landfill in Southern Ontario, Canada - Pumphouse #3 | ecosystem: Environmental > Aquatic > Deep subsurface > Groundwater | place...
GCATGCCAAAAGATTTGGCGTCGATGGCGATCAACTATGAAAACGTTTACGTAGCAAAAGTGAGCTTGGGCGCCAACGACAAAGCAACCACTAAAGCGTTTTTGGAAGCCGAGGCGTACGAGGGTCCTTCGATCATTATCGCTTATAGCCACTGCGTGGCGCACGGGTACGACTTGCGTTACGGGATGGAGCAGCAGAAAAAAGCGGTACAAAGCGGCTTATGGCCTATCTTTAGGTTTAATCCCGAACTTTTGGCTGCAGGGAAAAACCCTATGATTTTAGACTATAAAGAGCCGAGCATCGACGTCAAAGAGTTTATGTACGGCGAAACCCGCTTTAAGATGGTAGAGAAGATGGATAAGGAAGCAGCACATGGGTTTTTAAAAACCGCTACACATACGGCGCAGAATCTCTATAAACGTTATAGCAATCTGCAACACCAATTTGATAAAGGGGAGTAACATGCCAAGCTTACGAACGAAATATTTAGGACTTACACTCAAAAACCCTCTGGTAGCATCGGCTTCTGTGCTCACAAAAGATTTGGACGGCGTACGAAAGCTCGAAGACAACGGCATAGGTGCGGTGGTGATTCATTCGCTTTTTGAGGAGCAGATCAACCACGAACAACACCAACTCGACCATTTTTTGCAAAGCACCAACGATTCCTACGCCGAGGCGCTTGATTATTTTCCGAGCGACATTAGTTTTCACAACATCGAAGCAGACGGCTATCTTGAGGAACTTGCAAAGATGAAACAAAGCCTTTCTATCCCGATCATTGCAAGTCTCAACGGGGTAAGCAGCGGCGGCTGGATTAAATATGCAACCAAAATCCAAGAGACGGGCGTAGATGCTTTGGAGCTTAATATCACCTACATCCCCACCTCAATCGAGATGGAGGGGGAGGTTGTCGAAAAACTCTATCTCGATACTATCAAAAGTTTGCGCGAGCATATTTCTATCCCGTTGAATCTTAAAATGAATCCCTATTTCAGCGCGCCTGCACATATGGCAAAGCAGTTCGTGGATGCGGGTGTGAACGGGCTTACTTTGTTTGACAATCCCGTGCAGGTGGATATCGATCTTGAGAGCCTCATGCCAAAGCAGGTTGCCAACCTTACCTCCTCGCGCGATAAAAGCGAAACGCTTCGTTGGTGTGCGATACTCTATAAACGGTTGGGTGTCGATATCTCCGCAAACACGGGGATCCACAGCGGTTTGGACGTACTCAAAGCAATTATGAGCGGGGCAAGCGTGGCATCGTTTGCTTCGGTGCTGCTGCAAAAAGGAGAGGGGGAGATAGAAAAAATGCTTTACGATATCAACTTTTGGATGCAAGAACACGGGTATGAGAGTACCGATCAGATGCGCGGCAGCATCTCTTTGAATCATACCGCAAAACCCGACGTGTATGAGAGAAACTCTTATGTCGGAGCGCTTCAAAGCTATAAAAGGTAAGGGGTAAAAACGGTGCTTAAAGGATGTTAAAAATAATATTTTCGTGAATTTTTTGTTATAATCACTTTTTAATTTAAGATAATTTTTGAAAGTGAGAAAAGACGAGTGAGCGTAAAAAATCAAACCTTTTTCTTGGTTGCTTCGGTGCTTTTGGCAGCTTCTGCAGTTGTAACTTTGCTCGTGTACTCGCAAGAGTCTAAAAAACTCGTTGCCTCTCAAAAAGCACATGCCGAGGAGATTCGTGGTGCTTTCGAAAAAGTGTTGCAGCGCCAAGAGCAGTTTTATGCAAGCAGAATCAAAGCCAATATCAACTCAAACGGCGTAAAAGAAGCTCTTGCAAGAGGTGATAAAGAAACTCTTAAACAGCTTATAGAGGGACGCTGGGAAGTGCTTCAAAGCGAAAATCGTTACCTTGAATCGATGCGGTTTTATCTGCCCGATAGCTCTCTTTTGTTGCAAGTGCGAAAGTATCCTCTTGTTTCTTACGAAGTGAGCGGCTACAGCATGATGGTTCGCGACGTCATGACAAAAAAACTTCCCGTTCACGGTTTTGAAGAGGAAACAAACGTTTTAATCTACAAGATCGTTTACCCCGTTTTATACGAAAACCGCTTTTTGGGAAGCGCAGAATTTAGTCTTAATGCGGAGTTTTTTCTTAAAGAACTCTACGAACTCTACAAAATCCAAAGCGCGTTGTACGTAAAAGAGTCGCAACTGCTCCAAATTGCCGACCGCTTGGGAAAATACTACCAAAAATACACCACCCTCGAAGAGAAAAATTTTACGAAGTATCTCCCCTCGGACTACGATTTCGCTCCTTTTACAACGTTTCAAACGTCGCAGGGGCGTTTTATCGGCGTCTATAATATAGACGTGCAAGAATACGACACCGATACCGCCGCGAAATTGCTTTGTTTTGTAGATTTTACGCAGGAGCAAAAGGAGTTGCATGAGCGTATTTTGATCTTGGGACTGCTTCTTTTTGGGATGACGGGGATTGTGTTGGTATTTGTCTATATTATTTTCAATCGCAACGTCAAGATACTCGAAAAAGAGTATGAAAGTATGAGCCAATATAAAAAGATGATCGATGAACACGTGATCACGGCAACTTTGGATCTGCACTGCAATTTGGTTGACGTCAGCGAAGCGTTTTTAGAGATAACAGGATACAAAAAATCGTTTTTACTGGGAAAAAAATACAGATTTTTGGGGTATCCGGACGTATCGAACGAAATGTACGAAAAGATGTACAAAGCACTGAAGTACAAAAAAAATTTTCAAGGGGAGATGAAGCAAGCCAAAGAAAACGGCGAACTGTTTTGGGTGAGCGTCAATATTCAGCCTAAATTTCAAAAAAACATTTTGATCGGTTACGACGTTATTATGCACGATATTACCGATAAAAAAATCAACGAGGAGTTGATGGTAACCGACGGTTTGACCCATCTGTACAACCGAAGACATTTTAACGATATCTTCCCCAGAATGATTCAAAGTACCAAACGCGACGGCGGCTTTTTAAGCTTTTTACTTTTTGATCTCGATAATTTTAAACTCTACAACGACACCTACGGACATCAGGCGGGAGACCACGCGCTTATAGAGGTGGCACGGGTACTCAAAGAATCTCTTAAGCGGGGATACGATTATAGTTTTCGACTCGGCGGAGAGGAGTTTGCCGTCGTGTATAAAAGTTCAAGCGAACACGATGCATACCTGTTTGCGCAAAAAATTAGAAAAAATATTATGGCATTGCAAATCAAGCATGAGAAAAACGGGGAAGAGGGGGTACTTACCGCTTCGTTCGGTCTTATAACCCTGCACGATTACGACCTCACGAACGATGACGATATCTATAAAAGAGCGGACGAGTTTCTCTATCGAGCAAAAAAAGAGGGGCGCAACCGAGTCGTCTCAAGAATTTTGTAAGGAGAGAGGGTGCGTTCGATACTTTTCGTATGTTTAGGAAATATCTGCCGTTCGCCGCTCGCCGAGGGGATCGCACGGGAGTTTGCCGAAAAAAAAGGGCTTACGCTGCACATAGATTCGGCGGGAACGGGGAGTTGGCATGTAGGGGAAGCTCCGTGTGCCAACTCGATCAAAGTCGCCGCGATGCACGGGATCGACATAGCCGCCCTGCGTGCACGGCAGGTGAGAAAAGAGGACTTTGAAACGTTCGATCTCGTCATAGGGCTTGATACAAGCAATATGCAAAACCTCAAAGCGATGGGTGCGAAAAACCTCGTGAAGCTGGGTTCTTTCGGCGAAGATAACAAAGACGTTCCCGACCCTTACTTTTTTGAGGGATTTGAAGGTTTTTTAGAGGTCTACCGTATGATTGAGAGGTGTGTCGGGGTGCTTTTGGAGGAGATTGAGTATAATACATGCCAAAAGAACAGCTGTGAGGATAAACGATGAAAATAGCGCAAAATATTACGGAGCTTATCGGCAATACGCCGCTTGTTCGGCTCAATACTCCCTCTAAATTAAGCGGTGCGACCATCTTTGGAAAATGTGAATTTATGAACCCCACGAGTTCGGTTAAAGACCGCATAGGGTTTAATATGATACGCCGTGCGATGGAAGCGGGTGCAGTGAAAGAGGGGACGACGATTATAGAACCCACAAGCGGCAATACGGGGATCGCTTTGGCTGCAAACTGCGCGGCATTGGGGCTTGAACTTCTCTTGACGATGCCCGAGTCGATGAGTATCGAGCGTCGCAATCTTCTTAAAGCGTTGGGGGCAAAACTTGTTTTAACCCCTGCGGCAAAAGGGATGAGCGGTGCGATCGAAGAGGCGCAAAACCTCCATGCCAAGATAGCCGACAGTATTATTTTGCAACAGTTTGAAAACCCTTCAAACCCTGAAATCCATACCCTTACGACGGCACAAGAGATTCTGCGCGACACCGATAAAAAGCTCGACGCCTTTGTCGCTGCCGTAGGAACGGGGGGGACGCTTACGGGTACGTCGCGCGTATTGCGGCAAGAGGTGGAAAATATTGCCGTTTTCGCCGTAGAACCCGAAGCTTCACCCGTGCTCTCGGGGGGCAATGCCGCACCCCATATGATTCAGGGGATAGGCGCGGGATTTGTGCCGAAGATTCTTGATACGAGCGTATATGACGAGGTGGTTTGTGTCAGCAACCAAGACGCGATCGAGACGGCAAAGATGCTTGCCCGCACGGAGGGGCTCTTGGTCGGAATCTCTGCTGGGGCGAACGTATATGCGGCGATGCAGGTTGCAAAAAGAGCAGAATTTCAAGGCAAAACGATCGTTACTATTTTATGTGATACGGGGGAGAGATATCTTTCGACGGCTTTGTTTCGTGAAGAGTAAGTTTTTAGAAACGATCAAAATCGAAAACGGTTCGGTAGCGAATCTTTTTTACCATCAAAAACGTTTTGAAGCGGTGCTTGAGCAATTTTCTGTAACAGAGAAACCCCTATTAGAGAACCTGATCCATCCTCCAAAAGAGGGGTTGTTTCGATGCCGCGTAGTTTACGACGTTAGGGATATCGGTGCGGTTGAGGTGGGGTATATCTCCTATGAAAAAAGGGTGATACGGTCGTTAAAGTTTGTAGAAGACGAGACGCTCGAGTATAGATATAAATATCTCGATCGTACCCGAATCGATGCCCTCTTTGCCCAAAGAGACGACTCTGACGATATCGTGATCGTACAAAACGGGTTGGTTCGGGACACTTCGATCGCCAATATCGCTCTTTTTAAAAACGGTAAATGGCTGACGCCCAAAGAACCGCTGCTTTGCGGCACTACGCGTGCGAGACTTTTAAGCGAGAAGAAGATTTTTGAAGCCGACATCACCCCCAAAGAGCTTTGCCAAGCACAAAAGATAGCACTGCTTAATGCAATGATCGGATTTGAGATCCTTGATGGGTGCCGTTTTGAATTTTGATATAATTGCGCGATAAAAAGGAAAAAAACGTGTTGAAAAAAATAATAGATGATAAAAAGTTTGCCTCTTTGATGCAAAAAAATATCGAAGAGACGTTGATGTTTTTGTTTGAAAAGGATGAGCAGTTCGGGATTTTGTGTAAGATATCCGACGTAACGTTTGATCCGGAACTCCCACATGCCATGCTTGCGGAGTTTCGTTCTTTGACCCTTTTCCTGCTGGCGGGCTATACGTTCGAGACCGCACATATCGCAGATGATTGTTTGGTGTTTGAAGCGGGATTCGGAGAGGAGAATTTCGGGAGCGTGGTGAGCGTACCGCTTTTAAGTATTTTACAGATTTTGGTGGACGACACGCCGATACTTATTAACCTAGCAACCTATAAAAAAGAGCAGCAACTCAAAGAAAAAGTAGACAATAAAGGGGTGGAAAACTCCATGAAGAGCTTTTTGTCCAATCCAGAAAATTCGAAGTTTTTTAAAAAGTAAGGGAAATCCTCCCCTTACGTATTTATACTTTGGAGAGAGAAAGCAGGTAGTTTACGACGTTGTCGATAAAAGCGTCGTGTTTGCGATCTTTTGAGTAAGCGATATAGAAATTTCTTTCGATTTTATAGTTTTTAAGTCTCGCTTCAAAGAGACGCCCTTGCGCGATATCGGCTTGGATGACGTGGCGCGACATAATTGAGACAAGGGGTCTTGCGGCGGTTTTGTCGGCGTTAAGAATCGTCTCTTTGATAGATGTCGGACTGGTTAGAACCCCGATAACGTTGAAGTTTTGGCAGTTTACCCCCATCTCTTCGAAAATCTCCGCAGTCAAGCGGCGCGTATGGGAGTTTTCGTTGCGGCAAATCCAGTCGAACTCAAGCAGATCGTCGGCAGCGAGCTGTTTTTTGATCGGCTGGTTTGAGAATACGACAAGTTCATCCTCGACCCATTCGCGGTAAACGATATTGTCTTTGAATACGGGCGATTCTATAAGAGCCAAATCTATCTTTTTATCTTCGAGTTCGTCGATAATCTCCGAAGAGAGTCCGACGTGCATATATACCTCGTTGTTGATCCTTTTTTGGATCTCTCCGAGGTAGTTGGGGAGAATGTAGTTCCCGATGGCAAAAGAAGCACCCATAATAAAGGTGAACTCTTTGTTGATAATTTTTAAGAGCTCTTTTTCGCCGTTTGTTATCGCTTTTTCAAGTTTAAGAGCGATTCTGTAGAGGTCTTCCCCCTCTTTTGTGAGTAAAATCCCGTTTTTCTTTCTTTCGACGATTTTCGTATCGAGGTAATCCTCTATAAATTTGATCTGTTGCGTAACTGCAGGCTGGGAGATCCCGAGTTTAGCGGAAGCGTTTGAAAAACTTTTTTCTTTTACGACCATTAGAAACGTTTGCAATTTCGCAAAATCTTTTAACATTATAATTCCTATAAGCAATGTTGATACAAAATTATAACTCATTATTATAATTAATGCAATAGGTTTGTAATAATTCAATAGTTTTTGGATATAATAAAACAATTTTAGATGAAGCGGTCGTGGTATGGAAAAAATATTTGCAAAACTCAACAAATCTCAATCGGAAGCGGTACGACAAACGGAAGGTCCCGTTTTAATTCTCGCCGGTGCGGGAAGCGGAAAAACAACGACGATCGTCTCGAGATTGGCGTATTTAATAGAACAAGTGGGGATCCCCGCATCCAATACGCTTACGCTTACCTTTACCAATAAAGCGGCAAAAGAGATGCGCGAAAGGGCTTTGGCTATGATGGAACAAAGTGCTTACCCGCCGCTTTTGTGTACTTTTCATAAATTCGGATTGTTGTTTTTAAAATTCCATATCCATCTTTTAAACAGAGAGAATAATTTCGTCGTTATCGATACCGACGATAAAAAAAAGATCATTAAAAAGATCAATGCCGATCTGCAGATTCCGCTTGTTGCAAGCGAAATTTCGCGCTATAAAAACTCTTTGATGTCTCCGGACGATGCCTACAAACAGGCAGAGATTTTCCATTATCAGCAGATTGCCAAGGTGTACGAGGAGTACGAAAACTATCTTCAGGAGAACAACCTCGTCGATTTTGACGACCTTATTTCACTTACCTACAAGTTGCTAGAGCGCAACCCCGATCTGGCGCATAAAACCTCGCTAAAATACCAATATATTATGGTGGACGAGTACCAAGATACCAACGAACTACAGCTAAAGCTGATCCAAAAACTTTGCAGTGCGCATAGAAACATCTGTGTGGTTGGAGACGACGATCAGAGTATTTACGGATGGCGCGGAGCGCATATCCGCAATATTATGGAGTTTGACCAAGATTTTGCGGGAGCATCGGTTTTTAAACTTGAAGAGAACTACCGCTCAAGAGAACCTATTTTAAAAGTGGCAAATGCCCTGATCGAACATAACCGCTCAAGGCTGGGCAAAACCCTCGTGGCAACCCGCGGAAAGGGGGAAAATGTAGCTATTTTGAACTCCCACGATGAAAACGAGGAAGCAAGAAAAATAGCACAGCAGATCCATAAATTGCTCGATTCGGGCGTGCCTGCACAAGATATAGCGGTACTTTATCGCGTCAACGTCTTAAGCCGCTCCATCGAAGAGGGTCTTAACCGTGCAGGGGTTGCCTACAAGCTTGTCGGAGGGTTGCGTTTTTACGATAGAGCCGAGATAAAAGACCTTATCAGCTATCTTCGCGTTATTACCAATTACCATGACGATTTCTCTTTAAAAAGAATTTTGAATAAGCCAAAAAGGGGTCTGGGCAAAGCTAGCATCGACAAGCTTGAACTCGCGGCACATGCCAAGGGGTGCTCTTTTTACGAGTTTATAAAAAATGCACCGTTTGAGGAGCTTGACGAGCTGGTCAAAAAAAAGAATGCCGCAACACTCAAGAGCTTTATCGAGAATATAGAAGAGGTCGCGCGCGTTTCGGAGGAAGCAACCTATAGCTTTATCGACGTACTCGAAGATACGTTTAAATTAAAAACGATCTATGCGGGCACCCCGGAAGAGGATGAGAAAATCCTTAATATGGACGAGTTTTACGGACTTTTTAGGGATTTTATAAAGAACCAGCCCGAGGCAAGTTTGGATGAGTTTTTAAACGAATTGACCTTGCAAAGCGAACAAGATCAAGTGGAGGGGGAATCGATCTATATGATGAGTATCCATGCTTCCAAAGGGCTGGAATTTTCCCATGTTTTTTTAATAGGGATGGAAGAGGGTTTTTTACCCCTTAACGGCGAGGGAAGCGATCTTGAAGAGGAGCGCCGTTTGGGATACGTCGCGTTTACGCGGGCAAAAGAGACCCTTACCCTCTCTCACGTGGGGAGCAGATTCTACAAAGGGCGCAGAACCGATCTGCAAAAAAGCCGTTTTTTCAACGAAGCGGGGCTTTGCGAAGGTTCTTTGATTTTGGAGAAAAACACTGCCTTTAAAAAAGGGGATTTGGTGCGTCATAAAATCTTCGGCACGGGAAGAATTCTCGGCGTGAGCAAATCAGGCAGAGAGTTCAAACTCAACATCAATTTTGCGGGTACGAAGCGGGAGATACTCGCCTCTTTCGTCGAGAAGCTATGAACCGTCTTTTTGTCGCCTATAAACCGAGCGGGATCGGTTCAAACAGTTTTTTATCCCGTCTGAAAAGAAAATATAACGAAAAAAAAGCAGGTTTTTCGGGTACTCTCGATCCTTTTGCCAAAGGTGTTTTGGTGATCGGTTTGGGAAGCCATACGAAACTGTTTCGCTTTTTGGATAAAACACCCAAAACCTACCGCGCGACTTTGTGGCTGGGTGCCAAAAGCGATACCCTCGATACGGAGATGATCGAAGAGGTTGCGCTTTTAGCGGAGTTGCCGCATGCCAAGGTGGCAGAGGCGGTTGCTTCGCTGGAAGGGGAGCTGGAGTACGAACCTCCGATTTTCAGTGCTAAAAAGATCAACGGGCAAAGAGCTTACGATCTTGCGCGCGCAGGAAAAGAGGTGGTGCTCAATAAAATCCATTCGAGTATTTACGAGGCAAAACTGCTCCATTATTGCCACCCTTTCGTAACCTTTGAAGCGACCGTTTCGGAGGGGACGTATATTCGCTCGTTGGGGCGCATAATTGCTCAAAAATTGGGAGTGGCACACGGTAGTTTGAGTGCATTGGAGCGTTTACGCGAGGGGCAGTTTTGCTATAATGGCGAAGCTTCTTTGGATATCAGACAATGCCTGAATATCCCCAAAAATATCTACCGCGGTTCACAAGAGAATCTTCGATATGGAAGGGTTCTTGCTTTAGAAGATTTAGAGATACAAGAGGAGGGCCACTATTGGCTCGACAACAATGAGAGCATTGCGATCATCCGCATCGAAGCGGGGGAAGTAAAATACGAGCTCGGCAGGATAGAGATATGTTAGTTTTAGCAAGAAAAATAGATGAGTCGATCATTATCGGAGACGACATCAAAGTAAAAATAGTCTCTATCGACAAAGGGGTAGTCAAACTCGGAATAGATGCGCCCGCAAGCGTTGCCATCATGAGAGACGAACTGCTTAAAGACCTTAAAGATTCCAACAGGGCGGCTTCTAAAGAGGTGAAGCCTGAGAGTTTGAGTTTGCTTAGTAAATTGCTAAAGAGGTAAGAGCGTGAAGGTGTATAAAGCACATGCCAAGGTCAATATCTTTTTAAAAATAACGGGCAAACGGGATGGATACCACGAAATTATCTCCCGTTTTATGAAGGTAAAAAACCTCTACGACGAGCTTTGCTTCGTTCCCAAAGAGGAGGAGAATCAAAGCTTTCAAATAGTCGGAGATTTTTCGTGTGAAACGGCGCAAAATACCATCTATAAAGCTTATTTTGCTCTCAAAGAGCACACGAAATCGGAATCGCTTGAGAAGTTGATGCGCTCACATGCCATACAAGTAAAAAAAAATATCCCCGCTTTTGCAGGTCTAGGTGGCGGCAGCAGCGATGCGGCATGTTTTTTAAAGATGTGCAACGAGGTGCTGCATTTGGGATTGAGTCTTAATGAACTGGCACGTATAGGGCTTAAAGTGGGTGCGGACGTTCCGTTTTTCATCTACGGGTATAATAGCGCCAACGTAAGCGGTATAGGAGAGGCGGTCGAAGAGTTTAAAGAGGAGCTTTTGGACTTGGAGGTGTTTACCCCTGAGGTTGCCATCAGTACGCCCAAGGTGTACCAAGTTTATAGGGAGAGTTTTTACAACCCCATAGACGGCTACGAGCTGCACAGACTCAAAAACACCCTCTCGCGTGACATCTTAAAAACGATGTCGGTGGAGGAAGCAAACGACCTCTTCCGCCCCGCGATGCAAGAATACAAAGAGTTGCGACGCTATTACAAACACGGCTACCACTTTAGCGGTAGCGGCAGTAGTTTTTTTAGAATAAAGGAAAGTTAGGATGGGTGAAACCATTGCAAAAAATAAAAAAGCCTATTTTGATTACTTTTTAGAGGAGAAATTTGAAGCGGGGATCGTTCTTAGCGGAAGCGAAGTCAAAGGGATCCGCGCTTCGAGGGTGAACCTCAAAGACAGTTTTATCCGTTTTGTGCAAAACGAACCCTTTTTATTCAATGCCCACATCGGGCGCCTCGATACTACCCACCATTTTTACGGGCACGAGGAGCGCGCACCGCGCAAATTGCTGTTGCACAAAAAAGAGATTGCCAAAATGATCAAGGCGGTGACGCGCGACGGTTATACAATCGTTCCGTTGCAGCTCTATTTCAACGACAGAAATATCGTCAAGGTGCAGATCGCCATTGCCAAAGGGAAACAGCTTCACGATAAACGCCAAGACCTCAAAGAGAAAGATCAAAAACGGGATATCGATCGGGCGATGAAGGAGAACTGATGCGTTTTGTTGTAGTTTTTCTCTTTTGTATCGCTTTGATGCACGCTTTTTCGTTTGATATTAAAGCGCCTACGGTTGCAAACGGGCAAACGAGCATGATAACATTTAAAGCAGAAGAGGGCGCGGCGTACACAAAAGCGCTTTTGGGAACAAAAGAGTATAAAATTTTTCAAAACCCTTTTAAATCGGAGGAGTTTTATGTTTTAATCCCCGTTGATTACTACACGAAACAAGGGAATAAAAAAATCGAGATCCATTTTGATAAAGAGGGTAAAAAAGAAAAAAAACACCTTTTTATCCGTGTAGAGGACGGAAACTACCCAAAAGAGGAGCTGCGTGTCGATAGTGCAAAGGTGCACTTAAGCAAAGCCGATAGCCAAAGAGCGGCGCGGGAGTACAAAGAAGCGATTGCGATCTACAATACCATCACGCCAAAAATCCTTGTAACCTCCGAGTTTGTCGTGCCGCTAGAAACGAAAATAACGAGTGAATTCGGCAGGGCAAGAACCTATAACCAAACACTCAAAAGCTACCACGGCGGTACCGATTTTCGCGCGCCCGTCGGTTTGCCGATCAAAGCAAGCAACGACGGTGTCGTGGTGCTTGCAAAAGACAGATTTTATTCGGGGAAAACGATCATACTCGATCACGGTCACGGGGTTTATAGTGTCTATTTCCATCTAAGCGAGCTCCATGCCAAAGAGGGTGATAAGGTGCAAAAAAACGACGTTATCGGACTTGCGGGGGATACGGGACGGGTTACGGGTCCCCATTTGCATTTTGGGATGCGCGTTCACGGCGCACAGGTTGATCCGCTTCAATGTATCGCGCTACTTAATTCACATCTGATAAAGGAAATACAATGACACTATTCCAGCTGTTAATGTTGGCCGCATCGGCTTTTTTTGCGTATAAAATTTACGAGCACGTCCAAACGCTCAAAGACGAACCCGCAAAGGGGGAGAGCGACGACATGCCAAGAAGTGCTGAAGCTTTTTCGGTTTTTTCGCCCGAGTCGTTGGCTCTACGTGCCGATGAGGCATATGAAGAGGGGGATTACTCAAAAGCACTGGCTTTGTTAACCGAAGCACATGCCAAAGACCCGAAAAACGGCGATATTTTGTTTAAACTCGGGTACATGCAGTATAAAAACAATCTTCTTGAAGAGGCGATCGATTCCTATAAAGGGGCATTGGAGCTTGAGAGAGAGAACGAGTATATCCATAACTCGCTTGCTTCGGTATACCGTGAAAAAGAGGAGTTCGCATCGGCGAGGATGCATCTCAACGCCTCGTTGGATATCGACGATACGAACCCCGCGACCTATTTTAATTACGGAAATCTTTTGGTAGATATGAAAAATATCCCCGAAGCGATACGGATGTACGAAAAAGCGCTTGAGCTTGAACCCGAGCTTGAAGCAGCACGTATCGAAATAGAAAAACTCAAAGCAGAGCAGGGATGAAAATAGCCGATATCTACAAGTTTTTAGACGAGCTTTCCCCTTTCTCGCTCCAAGAGGGGTGGGATAATTCGGGACTTTTGGTTGGGGATTTTAATGCGGACGTTCAAAAGGTGGTGCTTAGTATCGACGTCGATGCAAAACTGATCGAAGAGATGGAGGAAAACAGCCTGCTTATTACCCACCATCCGCTTATTTTCGGCGGATTGAAACAGCTTGAATTTAGCAAATATCCTGCCAATCTTATCCAAAAGATGATACGCAAAAATATCTCCAATATCGCAATGCACACCAACTTTGACCAAACCCATCTCAACGAGTATGTTGCAACGCAGGTTTTAGGGTATAAGATCGCTTACAAAGAGGGGTTCGTTGCCTATTTGGAGGTGAACGAATCTTTTGAAGTGTTTGCCAAAAAAGTCTCCATCGCCTTCGGACTCGCACATGCCAGATGCGTCAAATGTTGCGATGAGGTGAAAATAGCCGCTTTGACGACGGGTTCGGGATGTTCGCTAATGCGCTCCATTGAAGCAGACTGCTTTTTGACCGGGGACGTGAAGTACCACGATGCGATGGAAGCCAAAAGTATTAAACTCTCTCTTATCGACATCGGGCATTATGAAAGCGAATACTTTTTCGCACAAATTTTACAGACCCATTTGAAAAATTTAGGTTTAGAAGTTATAATTTCGTCATCAGAAAATCCATTCACCTATATTTAGTGATTTTTATAGATACAGATGGCACATGAAAGCAACTCAAAAGGAGATTGATGAACCAGCATTTAAAACAACTTATAGACCTCTCTTTCGTAGATAAAGAGATAGATGCGTTTGAACCGCAGATCGAAGAGGCGAACTATAAGTATGAAGCGGCCTTGGCTAAAAAACAAAGTATTGACTCGGATATAGAGAACCTAAGCAAAGAGATTAGAGACGAAGAGATCAAAAAAAATAAAAACGAACTTCACCTAGCCGAACTTTCTCAAAAACTGTCCGAAAATGCTAAAAAAAGCTCCGAAATTAAAACAGAGCGCGAAATGAAATCGCTCCAACTTGAAGAGGAGATCGCAAAAGAGCAGGTAGCTTTTGCAAACGAAGAGATCGAGAGACTCGAAAGAATTATCGATGCCAAAAAAGAGCAGGTTGAAGCTGCAAAAACTGCCTTGGCGGAGCTTGATGCGAACTTGGAATCGGTAAGAGCGGATGTCGAAAAAAAATTAGAGGTGATCAATCAAGCAAGACAAGAGGTTTTTCAAAAAAAAGAGAAACTTATCTCTATTATGAACCAAAAAGGTCTTACTTTTTACCAAAAAATTCGTCGCTGGGCAAAAAACACCACCGTCGTGCCTGTTGAAGAACAAGCATGTATGGGATGTCATATGCTCTTAAACGACAAAACATACGCCGATGTTATCAAAGCCGAAGAGATTACTACATGCCCGCACTGCGGCCGTATTCTCTACATGGAACCGAACAAAGAATAGGTCTTGTCGCCCTTTAGCGTTTTTTATTATCTTCTTAGCGGTTTGCTCTACATTGTAGCGCTGCCGCTTTTAATAATCCTCTCTTTTAAGCAAAAATACAAAGAATCACTCCCCGCACGTTTTTTTCTTTTTCGCAACCCGAGATTTTCACCTAAAGAGGGTATTTGGTTTCACGTATGCTCTTTGGGTGAAGCAAGAGCGCTTCAGCCTTTGCTCGAGCGGATAAACAGCGAAGATATTAAGATTACGACTATTACCCACACGGGGTTTGCAGAGGCAAAAAAATACAAAGTGCAGACACGCTATCTGCCTTATGAACTTTTTTTGCCGTTTTGGATGCGCAAAGAGAGACTTTTGGTGGTTATGGAAGCGGAGTTTTGGTATATGCTCTTTTTGGTTGCACGGCTAAGAGGCACAAAAATCTTCCTTCTCAATGCGAGAATTTCCGACAAAAGCGTCAAAAAGTATTTGCAATTCGGATGGTTTTATAAAAAACTTTTTGACTGCGTGGAGATTATCTACGCGCAAAGCGAGACGGATAAAAACAGATTTTTGGCGATGGGCGCGAAAAATATCGAGGTGATAGGTAATATCAAACTCTCCCAAAAAATAGTGCGAACGAAAGAGTATGTAAAACCTTCGTGCGAAGTGATCGTGGGTGCAAGCACACATGCCACGGAGGAGGAAGCGATCCTCAAAGCGTTCGTGGAATATAAAAAGCAGCAAAAAGATGCGAAACTGCTTTTGGTGCCGCGCCACCCCGAGCGGTTCGATGCGGTATTCGGGCTTATGTCGGGATTCGCTTCCCAACATGCCATGGCATGTTCGCGATTTTCCCAAAGCGCTTCGTTTGATGGGGATATGGTGTTGATAGATGCGATGGGAGAGCTTAACAACATCTACGCCATCAGCGATATAGCGATTTTAGGGGGTGCATTTCGCGAGGACGTCGGCGGGCATAACCCTCTCGAACCTGCCCATTTCGGATGTAAAATTATTACGGGCAAGCACTTTTTTCATCAAAAAGAGCTTTTTAAATATGTACATCACGTACAGTACGTCGCAACGGATGGAATCCATAAAGCCCTCTTGGCATGTAAGGAACTTCCCCCTTCGATCGTGGAAGAGACGATCGATTTACAAAGCGTCGTAGAGAAAATTTTAGAAAAATAGGACAAAAAAATGGCAAAAGAAAAAGCATATAAAATATTGGCTACACAAGAGGGGATCTCAAATTCACAGGCAAAATCTTTGATCGACAGAGGGCTTGTGTATGTAGGAAATTCCAAGGTGATGGTTGCTCGCGGCGAGATCGACGAGCGAACGATTTTTCGTGTCGAGAAGATCGAAAAAGTAAAACCCCTTTTTGAAAACGACGATCTTATCGTCATCGACAAACCTGCATTCGTCAACTCCGACGAGATAGAAAAGCAGTTTAAAGATGCGCGCTTGCTTCACAGGCTTGACCGCGAAACGAGCGGGGTTTTGATGCTTGTCAAAAACGAAGAGTTTAGAGAAAAAGCGATCAAAGAGTTTAAAAAAGACAACGTTTATAAAGAGTATATCGCGTGGGTCGAAGGTGTTTTAAGCGAACCCGTCGACATCGACATGCCGATCTACACCGAGAAGAAAAACAACAAAGCGGTCTCAAGAGTCTCCAAAAAGCAAGGAAAACCCGCAAGAACGGAGGTGTTTCCAGATATCGTAAGCGGTAAAAAAACAAAGGTAAAATGTATTATCCACCACGGAAGAACACACCAGATTCGCGCTCATCTCAAATATATCGAACACCCGATCGTAGGGGATGAACAATACGGTGGAAGACGCGCCAAAAGGGTGATGTTGCATGCACACAAGGTGAAACTTTTGGGAATGGAATTTGTAGCGCCCGAGCCGAAAATGTTTATCCATTTTGAATAAACGCCAAAGAGCGAGCTTTTATTTTAAAGAAAACTTAAAGCAAGATTTTTATATAATTCGCAACTTTTTACATCGAGATATTTTAGAAGGAGATTATGTATGTTTGGTGCATTGACCGATTCGTTTACGTCCGCCATTAGAAAAATCCGTTTTCATGATGACGATAAGGCGCTCGCGAAGGCACTCGGCGAACTGAAAAAATCCCTTTTAAAAGCAGACGTAAACCATAAAGTGGTCAAAACGTTGATCGATCAAGTGCAGATCGAAACGCGTCAAAACGGTATCGGGAAAGATCAGTTTTTGGTGGCTTTACGCAAAGCATTGCATGATTTGCTTGAAATCGGAGGCAACAGAGGCTTTATATTTGCTTCAAAACCGCCGACCGTTATTTTAATGACGGGTCTTCAGGGGTCGGGAAAAACGACGACGACCGGAAAACTTGCTTATTATTTAAAAAGTAAACAAAAAAAAGTGATGGTTGTTGCGGCGGACTTACAGCGTTTGGCTGCGGTGGAGCAACTTCGCCAGATAACGGCACAAATCGGCATAGAACTTTACGACGACGAAACGACGAAAAACCCAGTAGATGTAGTTAAAGCGGCACTGAAAAAAGCGGAAAATTCCCTTTATGATGTCGTGCTTATCGATACAGCGGGGCGCTTGGCGATCGACGAAGAGCTTATGCAAGAGCTTCAAGAGGTCAAAAAAGCGGCAAACCCGAGCGAAATTTTCTACGTTGCCGATTCGTTAACGGGGCAAGATGCCGTTAAAACTGCGACAAGCTTTAAAGAGCAGATCGGAATTGACGGGGTTATCCTCAGTAAATACGACGGCGATTCCAAAGGGGGCGTTGCTTTAGGGTTAGCGTCACAAGTAGAAGTGCCGTTGCGCTTTATCGGAAGCGGCGAAAAGATGGAAGATCTCGAAATTTTCCTCCCCGAGCGTGTTGTTAACCGCCTTATGGGATTTGGAGATATCGAAGGTCTTGCGGAAAAAACTGCTTCTGCCATCGATGAGAAAACAGCGAAAAAACTCACCAAAAAGATCCAAAAAGGGGAGTTTAACTTCAACGACTTTTTGGAACAGATGGAAAGTATCAAAAAAATGGGTAGCATGAGCTCCATCATGGGGATGATTCCGGGGATGGGGAATATGTCCAAAGCGATTAAAGATTTTGACATAGAAAACTCAAGCGAGCTGAAAAATATCAAAGCTATGGTCTCTTCTATGACTAAAAGAGAGCGTGAAAACCCCGAACTTTTGAACAATGCGAGAAAACAAAGGATCGCCAACGGGTGTGGACTCAGTATCGTAGAGGTCAATCGCATGATCAAACAGTTTAAAAATGCCGGAAAAATGGCAAAAAAATTCTCGGGAAAAGCGGGAATGAAAAATCTGCAGTCTCTCATGGGGCAAATGGGCGGAGCAAACGCACTACGCAGATAACTTCTTGGCATGTTCCATGCCAACGAGTGCAAAGCGGTAAACTCGCAGGAGTTTAACTCTTTGCATTTTCATCTTAGCGCAAGCGAAATGGAAGAAGTGCAAATTTAACATATTCAGTAAGTTGCAATAAAACTTACGCAGAGAAGGACAAAACATGGCAACAGTAATTCGCCTCACTAGAATGGGAAGAAAAAAACAACCGTTTTACCGTATCGCGGTAACAGATTCACGTAAAAGAAGAGACGGTGGCTGGATTGAGCTTATCGGTCACTACAACCCTATGGTAGCGGAAAAAACAGTCGTAGTCGACAACGAAAGACTTGACTACTGGTTGAGCGTAGGCGCGCAAATGAGCGACCGCGTTAAAAAGATCACCGGCCGTTAATATGATTTGTGATTTTGTCGCACAGTTTGCAAGGCTTATCGCTTCTTATCCGGAGGATATCCGTGTGGACACGAAAGAGGGCGACGAAGTGATCGAGATTGTTCTCCATGCCAACCAAGCCGACGTAGGGAAGCTTATCGGCAAAGAGGGGAAGATGATCGGCGCAATCAAAACCGTCATTTCGGGCTGTAAAGCCAAAGACGGTAAAAGTTATCGTATCAATGTCGAACCGATCGCATAGTATGATCCATATTGCAACCCTCGGTAAAACGGTAGGGCTTAAAGGCGATATGAAATTGCATATACAAAGCGATTTTCCCGAACAGTTTGTAAAGGGTGCCGTTTTTTTTATCAACAAACACGATACGATCACGTTCGGCGAGATCAATCTTGAAAAAGGTTTGGTAAAAATAAAAGGTTACGACACTCCCGAGAGTGCAAAAAAACTAACCAATGCAAAACTTTATACGACTTTGGAAAAAACGAAACAGGATATCCGCCTTGAAGAGGGGGAATATTTTTGGTTCGATATCGTAGAATGCGATGTTTACGAAGACTCCAAACGTTTAGGAAAAGTTCAAGAAGTGGAGCGAATCACCCTTAGTGATTATCTCTTGATAGAAACGGATGCAAAACTCGTAAACGAAGGTTTTGCAAAAAGTTTTTTGGTACCCTACCATAAAAATTTTATATCCTCCGTCGATATCGAGGCGAAAAAGATTGAAACTACGGGTGCTTTAGATATTTTAGAAGCTTCTTGAAACTATGAAGTTTACGTTTGTTACCCTTTTTCAAAATTTGATCGAGGGGTATTTTCAGGATTCTATTTTAAAACGTGCGATCGAAAGCGATTGCTTTAGCGTGGGGTATCTAAATCCGCGCGATTTTAGTCTTTCGAGACACAAAAAAGTAGATGATACGGCAGTCGGAGGCGGTGCTGGGATGGTGATGAACCCCCAACCGCTTTATGATGCTTTAAATGAGTTAAAGTCTACCGATAAGAATGTACATATAATCTTTGTCACGCCTGTTGCTAAACAGTTTATGCAAAGTGACGCAAAAAGATTGTCTCAAAAATCTCACGTAGCTTTTGTGAGCGGAAGATACGAAGGGATTGACGAGAGGGTGATAGAGGAGTTCGCAGACGAACTCTTTAGTATCGGC
>Ga0265294_10003792_pt1 | contig 19103 bp, 21 predicted proteins | sample MunlanPumphouse3_FD_192504 | JGI IMG/M metagenome (GOLD analysis project Ga0265294, IMG submission 192504) | Groundwater microbial communities from a municipal landfill in Southern Ontario, Canada - Pumphouse #3 | ecosystem: Environmental > Aquatic > Deep subsurface > Groundwater | place...
ATGTCCGATTCATCTTCCGCGATGGGTCTGAAATCAAGGTGGACTTATCCGAAGAGGAAAAGAAACGCCCTCCTCTCACAGAGAAACAGATGACTGAGATCAGTAGTCTTCGGCGAGATGGAATGTCCTATGCGAAGATCGGAGAAATGCTGAACCTTCCTCGTGGACAGGTTCGCAGCTTCTGCCTTTCCAGAACTTCGGAAAATGAGGCAGCTGTACAAGAAGATGGAGAACATGTGCTCTGCAAGACTTGCGGGAAAGAGCTTGAACATACCCCCGGTTTTAGGAAAAAGATTTTTTGTTCGGACGGATGCAGGCAGGATTGGTGGAATCGGTATGCAAAATTCAAAGCTGGCGAAGGACGGGCTACAAACAAAGTTACTTGTCAAAACTGTGATGAGGAGTTCGTAACCTATGGCACCAACCGAAAATATTGCAGCCGAAAGTGTTATACCGACTACAAAAAAAGAAAGGATTGAAAAATTTCTTGGATTTTTGGTCGAGTCATGGAAGCCTATATCATTACAATTCTATGTATGAAATGTTTTCGAAACTCTCTAATAAATACTTTGGTTTCCTTCCACCTCGAGAAATTTGCTTAACCTTAATTTTGGCGGATTCATTATCCTTCTGTAAAATTTCTTCTACTTGATCGAGTTGAATCGATGAGCTAATCTTTATTGAATATGATTCTTCAGAGACAATAAAATCAAACCTTCTTGCGCTAGGTAAGCAACCATGGAAAAATCCATTGAGTATGATCTCGCATTCATCAGGTGGTAATGAAATCCTTGAAATTATAGCGTCAATTCCTTCCTTGTTTTTTGTATCCAATTTATTTCCTGAAAAATTACTTACAAACCAGCTTTCATATTTTGAGTTTACCGTAAAGAAGTTCTTTAATTTTGTTATCAATGTGGGGTTCGATTCAACAAGAAAACTATCTAATGCATCGTCATCATCATTAATTAAGTGGTTTAGGTAATCTTGAAACATTGCGAGTGATCTTTCAGTGTTACTCTCGAAAAGTTCATATTGCAAACCAGGAAGTGCTTCAAATTCAAACCCAAAAGAGCCCCTAACAATATCTTTGATTATTAGCTGAGATCCGTCATTACTTTTAATACTCTTTGTCAAAAAATTGATCACTTCAGCGAATGAAGACGCTACATTGGAAATGAACTTGGCATTAATAGATTCTGTTCCGTTTACGGCTTTTCCTCTGAAAGTCAATTCAAGATTCTTTATTGGCTCCGGAATTCGATCAATCGCAGCGAGTTTTTCTTCCTCTTGATATATTAACCATTCAAGATTCCCTCTTTCAAGGCTTAATTCCTCAGGAATTAATAGGACCTCACTCTTTAACCTTTTAATTAGGTTCTTCGAGTTGATATATTCCTTATAGTTCATATTAAACCTCTTTAAAGATTATATCTCATTTAATAATAACCTGTCATCTGTAGGGCTTAGTGTAAGCTGGCAAAAGCCTTTTCTGGCATTGGTTACTTTTTTATGTGACCAGAGTCCACACCAATAAGCAGTCCACTTCATTCTATCGCCAAACAAATTGGGATCATTGTAAAAAGTAGTAAAATATGCATCTACCTTGAAATGGTCCATAAAATATTTTTTTACAGTGATAGGATTTATTAGCGCAGTAATTTTAGTTTTTTCATCTGCGGAGGGTATACTGTCATAGAAGAATGCAGTCCATACATCAATATCGTTTGGGGGTAAATTTAAAGAGGATTCTTTATCCTGACAAAAGCTTCCATCCACCCATTGTATTCCATGTATGCTGGGTAATATTGAGTAAACATTCTCGTATAAATACTTTCTAAACATTAGGAGACCTTTGAATAGCTCTAATCGTTCATCAGTGTAGCAAAACCTTTTATAAAAAGCTTCAATGGAACACCTATAAGGGGATGAGTGAGAAAAATCCGTTTCTCCATATCCATTTATTACAAACGGAAGAAGGGCATCGTCATTCCACTCTGGTATCGCTGAAAAATCAATTGATTGGCAGGTTGTTAGCATCATATTAAATTGACCTAGTGAGCTAAATCACCGAGATAGAAGCACGGACCTTTCCACCAACACCATTCATATCTACAACAGCATGCCAGTGGCCACTATTAGGAACAGTAAGTGTCACGATAGTCTTTTGAGCGAGGCCTCCGACATAATGATATTTCATGCCTGTCTTGTAATAGTTAAAATTAATATCATCTATCAATTTTACATTCGCTTGATTACCTGAAAGGTCAAACCTAACATTTGTACCACTAGAAACAAACCCTAAGTCTGAATGAATGAACTCCATTTTTATCTCCTCAGTGCTAAATATTGAAGGAAGCATTACAACTTGTAGAGGAACCAACTTAGGCACTAGCAAGGGAGATACAAATGGTTCATGTAAAGAAAAACTTGCTTCCTTTTTTTATTCTATCGCATATTTGATTATTGTAAAGAATTTTACTTATGATTTTAAGACCATGGTTTTAAAGCCAGACATTTCTGCAGAAACAGCGTCGAGATGCAAACATAGTTGCTGATATAACTAGCAAAAATGATATGCCTAACCCTAGAAATATATGTAAGTGTCGGAGGGTAGCCGTTATCGAAGATTAAACTATCTTATAGCCAGAACAAAATCTTGTGCCTACTTTGGTCTAGGGTTATCAGCTACTTAACAATTCTTGGATCTTTTTCCAGACGAATAATCAGATATTCTTGCTCGCATTGGACATCGATTTCCTGACCAACAGAAAACCCAAGCTGTTCAAGCCATTTTCCCTGCAATCTTATTGTTGGGACAGCCTGGTATTTATAGCCGCTTTGGGCACAGATCTTCAACTTACGGTGTATTTTAGTCTCCAAACGATATCGTTTGATGGGGCTAAAACGTTGTTCAGAATAGGTGATTTCATCAAGCACGTTATCTAGATTGCTCCGATCCGATCTCGAGTGAAGGTCTAACATTGAAAAGATTTGCATCAATTCATCATCTTGATAATTCATGGCCACCTCCCCTATTCAAATCATAGCAATACACTGCTATCTCGTTATATTTTATAGAATTAAAAATACAAACGTCAATGACAACTTGCCCATGATACAAGAATACCCTATGCAAGTGTTTGTTTTGTAAACACTTAATATTCTGGAATTTTACCTGTTTTTCAGGATTTTTTATTAATTTAGACTACTCAATTTCGTCAATTTTTATCCCACGTACGCACACTCGTATCCTCACCAATACCGTTGATTAATATGCCATTTAGTTTTGGGGTTCAGGGGTTTTCTTCGTCCTCTTCACAGCCTTCTTGGAGCTGTAATGGGTGCTCTTTCTGGCCTTGTTGCCGTGCTCATCAATCTCGATGTTGGAGCGTTTTGCCTTGAGTTTCTGAATGCGTTTGAAACGGCGTTCATGGATGATTGGGAGGTGAGGATTGAGTGACCGATGGACCTCGAATGGGTCACGGGCTTTTCTCTTGGTGGAAGGAAACTCTGCAGACTCTGTTTCTCCATAGACTGAGGTGCCGGTATATTTCTCATTGGTGAGTATGTTCTCAATGGTCTTAACAGGCCATTTCTTCTTGCCAGTTGGTGTGGGAACCTTCAGAGCTTCTAGCTCCTTCTTGATCCTCACGATACTCCAGCCTTGCTCGTACCAATCGAATATCTTCAGGACTATTCTGGCTTCAGCGATATTGAGGATGAGTCCTTGCTCGTACCAATCGAATATCTTCAGGACTATTCTGGCTTCAGCGATATTGAGGATGAGTCCTTCCTCCTCATTACGATCATACCCATAGCACCTTCTCGAAAATGCCTGGGAGTCAGGATCCATGGTACTTCTTCTCAGGCCCCACTTGATGTTCTCGCTCTTGTTCTCACTCTCGGCCTGGGCTATGCCCGCATGGAGCGTAAGCAGCAGCTCCCCTGCCTGGCTGAGGAGGTGTATCTGCTCATTGTAGAAAAAGACATCCACCTTCAGTTCCTTGAGCCTCCGAAGCGTCACTAGAAAATCCACGCAGTTGCGTCCGAACCGGCTGATTGACTTGGTATAGATCATGTCGATCTTCCCCGCCTCACAGTCGGCCAGGAGGCTCTGAAAGCCAGGACGGGAACTGATGGTTCTACCAGACTTGATATCGGTATAGGTACCGACATATTCCCAAGCGAGATTCTCCTGGATGTCCTCCTTCTCGAAGTCCATCTGGGCCGAGATGCTTTGCAGCTGGCGCTCCATCTGAGTGCTCACGCGTCAGTACAAGGCAACGCGGAGACGCTTGAAATGTCGCCTGGCTGGGATGACATGAATGATGGGTTTTCTCTTCTCGTCCGGCATGGTTTGTCATTTGTAACACGTATCAGGGTAGATGGATAGATTTGATTGAGCAATCTTGATTGGACCTCGAATTGATACTTTCATTGCTCAAATATTTATAGCTGGGAATACAGAGCTTACAACAAGCCACTGGCTATGCCGGTGGTCTTGATTTTTAACAGGAGTGAAGCCAAATAAAGAATACTAGCGAGAAAATCTTTTCTTGTAAGTTCTCATTGCAAAACTATATGCTACAAACAACAAGCCGATACACCATGCGAGAGCTATCCAGATATCACTCTCAACGCGTACTCCCGTCAGCAAAGATCGCATAGTTTCGACTATTGAGGTCACAGGTTGGTTCTCAGCGAATACACGAACGGCTGTAGGCATGGACTCTGTGGGAACGAATGCTGAACTGATGAATGGGAGGAAGATCAAAGGATACGAGAAACCTCCTGCCCCATCCACTGTTTTTGCTGAAAGCCCTGCGATTATCGCTATCCATGTCAATGCCAAGGTGAAGAGCGTGAGTATTCCTATAACTGCCAACCATGACACAATCGATGCCGAGGAACGAAAGCCGATGAGAAGTGCCACTAGAATTATGACGACAACCGATATTGCATTGGAAACCAGTGATGTGATCACATGACCCCAAAGTGGTGCAGAACGTGCAATAGGCATGGAATGGAACCTATCGAATATTCCTCTCTGCATATCCATGAACAGACGATAGGATGTATATGCAACACCACTGGCAATTGCAATCAGAAGGATACCTGGCAACAGATAGTCCACATAGTTGTCCATACCCGTCTGGATGGCGCCACCAAACACATACACGAAAAGCAACATCATCGCTATTGGGGTGATGGCAACGGTGATAATGGTATCGACGCTCCTGAAGACATGCCGCATCGAACGTCCGGTCATAACTTTCAAATCATTCAAAAAGTATATTCTTTGCGCTTGCATTCAATCAGTCTCCTTCTTCTTTACGATCGCGAGAAATATTTCTTCCAACGAGGGCTGCTTTTCCACATATTCAACCTCAGCAGGAGGGAAGAGTTTCTTCAAATCCGTGAGCGTACCATTCGCAATGATCGTACCCTGATGGAGGATTGCTATACGATCAGCCAGCTGTTCGGCCTCCTCCAAGTATTGTGTGGTCAAGAATACAGTCTTTCCGTTCTGGGCGAGCTTTCTTATCGTATCCCACACTTCATTCCTTCCCTCCGGGTCGAGTCCTGTTGTCGGCTCATCGAGAAAGATCAACGCTGGATCTCCAATCAGACTCATGGCAATATCCAACTTGCGACGCATTCCCCCGGAATAGTAGGAAACACTCCGGTTAGCTGCATCGCTCAGTCCAAATTGATGCAGTAGTTCGTCTGCTGTCCTCTCCGAATGAGTAAGATGCCGTAATCTTGCGATCATGATCAGGTTCTCACGGCCAGTCAATATCTCATCCACGGCAGCAAATTGACCGGTCAGACTGATTGACTGCCGAACCTTGTCAGGCATCGACACCACATTAAATCCGTTCACCACAGCGGACCCACCATCAGGTTTCAACAACGTGGTTAGAATCTTGATCAATGTAGTTTTTCCAGCCCCGTTGGAACCCAACAGAGCGAAAATATCGCCACCGGCGACTTCAAGATCTATGCCTCGGAGCACTTCTATTTCCTTGAAGGACTTTTGAAGGTCTTTCAATTCGATTGCATTTCCATTCACCATAGCGAGCCTCCTAGTTATCCTTCTGCGTCAAAGCTTTGTTCATTGCAACTGATACTGCCGAATCAACTGAACCCTGATTCAGATCGGCATAGGTCGTCGAGTCCTTGACCAACTCATCACAGAAGGCAGCAACATCATTACCAGTTACCTCAAGCACACTCTTGCCCATCACCGCTCCCTCTTCAAAGAAATCAACGAGTTCCGATAGCAATCCAATGCCATCTTTAAGTTCAACCGGGCCAATCTTGTAGAGGTATTTTTGAATTTCCTTGTACACGATCTGGTAATCCTGCGGCATAGCCTTAACCCGTGCCATATGCGCACGCCAGGCTTTCTTTCCCTCAATAATATCTTGAATATTCATAGTGACTCCTTGTTTTTCAGTTTCTTGGCGATAGTTGTATTAAGTTGTTCTCGCCATTTATCACGATAGGTTTTCGTTCCATCTTCCCCAACCAATGCAGCACAAAAGCCCTTTACATCATCTCCAAGAACCTCTTGGACACTCTCTCCATCGGCTGCAGACTCTTCAAATAATCCCAGCACCCCATCAAGGATTGGCATGAGGTTACGTCCAGTCAAATCCGAATGCGGCCAAAGATTCAGTTTGATTTCATTCCATGCCTCTTGATATTCAAGCGGCAATTCTTTGGCTCTCGATTCATAACCCTTAAGCAGCTTTGTCATATCACTGCCGGTAATCTTTTCCCAAAAATTCATTCTGATTTCTCCTTCATTACATTGATCTTTGATGATAGGAACTCCCATTTTCTCCAAAATGTAGTGAGCTCCTTCTTCCCTTCACTATTCAACACATAAAATTTTCGAGGCGGACCCATGTCTGATGGTTTTTTCTCAATATCCACGAGTCCGTTCTTCTCCAAACGGACGAGGATGGTATACACCGTTCCATCAACCACCTCGGTAAATCCGAGAGCATTCAGACGACGGGTAATTTCATACCCGTATGTCTCGCCTCTATTGATTATCTCGAGCACACATCCCTCAAGTACTCCTTTCAACATCTCGGTCAGGTTTTCCATTCGTCCTCCTCCCCTGCTATTCTGTAAGACTGGTATCCTGTATTACTTACTACCACTATATAGTAATGCTGACTAGTGTATGTGTCAATACTGAAATGTCATTCCAGAACATTTTCTCATATTTTTTTCATCCGTTATTGCATTGCGTTTGATCCGAAGGGTTCGTCATGATTAATTTGATTCTATCGAATATAATGCCATATGACGTTGTGCATGACAAAGGAGGACGAAACATCAAAACTCAATATTACACAGCAGCAAGTCTCGACGGATATCTCGCAACTGAAAATGATTCCTTGGACTGGTTGTTTCCCCTTGGGGATCTCGAAAACAGCAGTTATCCAGAATTCTATTCTCACGTTGGTGCATTGGCTATGGGTTCCAGCACGTACGAATGGATAGTACGAAATGCTGAAAGGGTAAGCGCAGAGGCTGGTTCAGCTTGGCCCTACTCCCTCCCGACATGGGTGTTTTCCAAACGAAGACTTCCACTTATCGACGGTGCGGATATTACATTTGTCCGGGGAGAAGTAACACCAATTCACGAGGCAATGCGTCTGGCGGCTGGCAACAAGAACATCTGGATTGTAGGTGGTGGAGATCTGGCGGGACAATTCTATGACGCAGGTCTTTTGGATGAATTGATCGTCCAAGTCGGCTCTGTGACGCTGGGAACCGGAAAACCGTTGTTTCCCCGCAAAGCTCTCAATCCGACTCTTCAGCTTACATCCGTCCAAAGGATGGGTAAGGAAATGGTTGAGCTGAGGTATGCCGTGAACAAATAATAACAATCGAGAAGAGAAGACATTCCAAGTGCATATTATTATATGGAAAAGTATATTCCCTTTTCATAAGAATCAGCATCTTGGTGTGGCATTCAACAATTCATTACATGGAGGTTATATGGACGATTGGTTCACCATCGACCGGATTGATGCCGATACATACATAATCAGTGAATACCGACACTGGGAAGAGACCTATTGCTATCTTATCAATGGCACTGATTGCAGTCTGCTCATCGATACAGGATTGGGCATCTGCAATATTCACGATGAAGTGATGCGCCTTACCGACAAACCAATCATCACCATCGCCACCCATATCCATTGGGACCACATCGGGGGTCACCGCTATTTCCTCAATTTTTATGCCCACAAGGATGAGTTGCACTGTCTGAACGGAGAATTCCCTCTCTCCATAGACCAAATCAAAGAGATGGTTATGGATCGATGTGATGCCCCTGCCGACTATGATGTGAACACATACGAGTTCTTTCAAGGTACCCCTACCCGCATTCTCGAAGATGACGATGCAATCGACTTGGACGGCCGTATTATCAAGGCATTACACACACCAGGACACTCTCCCGGGCACATGTGTTTTGGGGAAGAGGATCGCAGATATCTGTTCACCGGCGACCTGGTTTATAAGGATACATTGTTCGCCTATTACCCATCCACAGCCCCCCCTGCCTATCTAGCATCCCTGGAGAAGATTGCAGCATTACCTGCTGAACGGGTGTTTCCAGCCCACCATTCTTTGGATATCAAACCTGAAATTCTTGGAAGGATGCGAAATGCATTCCGGGAACTTGAAGCCGAGGGCAAGCTTCAGCACGGAACCGGTGCATGTGAATACGGTGATTGGGCTGTTTGGTTATAGAAGGTCAATCAATTGTGGAAAGAATTTTCAAGCTCTACGATCTTGTGAAAGAGCCAAAAACCATTTTTCTGGTTCCCTTATAAACAATTATTTAGACTATAAATCATCCAACAAGGCAGAATACAAGTTATTCACCCGTACCATCTTCTCCCTTACAACTTTCTTACCTGCGCAGCTCCGACTACCCATTTTTAGTATTTTGTTTGTTTTCTTACTTTTTTAAGAGAGCAAGGGCATAGACTCACTCCAATGCTTGAGAACTATTCCAGTGCACATATAGGATGGGAAAGAAAAGGGACAGATGAAAATCTGACAGGGAGCCAACAATCCACGATTCCCATCAGTGGTGAAGATACCAGAATAATTCCATAATTGGGATGAAGGTTGAAGTACTCAAAACGATTCAGCTGATACTCATACTACGATTGGCGGCGGTTCTGATTTACTTATTTTAATACTACAGTAGTATATTGCAGAGAGCCAATTTCACAATAGATTCTGGCACCCCAAGAGTGAAAAAATATTCAGATTCACTACCCCTAAGGCATACCTTGCTTCCCTCAAGAAAATTGTGGCATTGCCACTTAAACGGGTTCTCCCAGTTCACTATTCCTTGGATATACAACTCGATATTCGACTATGGGTATTGGGTTTCAGAGTTACCCTATCCAGGGAAGAGGACTGGTCAACTCATCGATTTGTTCAACAGGACATAATGCATGTGGTCTTCCCATATCCCATTGATTTTAAGATAACTCTTGCTCAAACCCTCATATACAAAACCCAATTTTTCCACCACCCTTATGGACCTAAAATTCCTGGGCATGATATTCGCTTCAATCCGATGAAGAGCCAATTCATCAAAAGCAATCTCAATCACCTTTTCAACCGCTTCAGTAATGTACCCCTTATGTATCTCAGTCTCATCGAGCTTGTACCCCATATAACAAGATTGAAAAGGTCCTCGTACAATGTTCGATAGCGTCACGTTGCCGATGATTCGATCTTCCCCTATCTGTGAAATATACAGGCTTACCAATGATCGATTGGAAGCAGCCTTGATCTCATCTTCTATCCGAGCCAGAATCACAGTTTCCTCAAAATAGGAATCAGGTCGTAAGGGTTCCCAAGGGGTCAGGAATGTTCTATTTCGCAACAGATAGTCCTTCAACAGAGGGAAATCCGAAACGCTGAGGGTTCTTAGCGATAATCGTTTAGTTTTGTAATACGCCATATATTTCTCCTCCGGCAAGTATCTTGAGACAAAATTCGGGCACCTGGCAATGAGTTATTCAAGCTACCTGAACTCCCATACCAGATACATGGGAAGACGAAGCCCTCTCACCTTCAATAAGATAACTCATATAAGATCATTTCACCATTGCCGGTAGTGCAACAAACGGGACAAGTCCTGCAACACCATACCGATCGGGTAATGAATACCATCCATAGCCATGGATTCCTATACCACTATTTTCATACACTTTTTCGTTCCTTTGATATGGGAGAGAGAGAGATTCGTTTATCCAAATGATGGGACCTTCGGAGATGGCCCCCCCCTTTATAGCATAGGTAGGATACGCTTTGACACTTCTGACTATATCCCGGATGATTCCAGCTCATTCTTCAATCGCGTTCTGATTACTTCTCTCCCAGCATCGTTCTTGCCTCAGCCACGACCTGCTCATCAAAACCCATATATTCCAGTAGGCGGATCGCATTTCGTGTCTTTGAAGGCCCTTCCTTCAGCAAATAGTCAAAGACAACTTCATTTCCTTGAAAATGTTCACTGAAATGATAGTTCTCATATACTTCATCCAATATTCTGGTCAGTTCTATATCGTGCGATGCGACAAGGCACCTACTCTCTGTCTCATGTAGGACGCGTAACACTGCAGTCGATGCAGCAATACGTTCCGGTGTATTTGTTCCACGCAAGATCTCATCGATAAAACAGACACACCTCTGGGTCTTGCACTCATCCATAATTCTTCGGAGAGATCGAATCTCTGCCATGAAATAGCTCTCACCGCTTTCAATATCATCACGTACGGCCATAGATGAAATCACATACGCCCGGCCGAGTGAGTATGTCTTCGCGCAGCATATGAACAATGACTGTGCAAGAATGTGATTCACAGCAATCATCTTAATGAACGTTGACTTCCCAGATGCATTCGAACCTGTCACGATACAGTCATTTTCCAATACAACGGTATTGGAAACAGGATCACTGATCAACGGATGGTATCCACCTTCGATTCTGATGCTATTTTTTTCCTCGAAATGAGGACTGCAATACCAGGGAATGCTTGCGCAAAAAGATGCTGAACTCACAGCCACATCAAGCTCGCCGATACTCTCATACAACAGTTTCAGTTCAAGATTATGGCTTATCATCAAATCTACGGTGCGATTATAGAGAACCAAATCCATAAGAAACACCGCCTTGAATACGAGGAAAGGAACCTCCATTTCGGCTGCAAAACGGTTCATGCTCCCCGGCAGAACACTACTCATATGTCTATACGGGACAAGAGACATCGCAAAATCATCTCCAAAGGTGCCCTCTGTTCCTATTTCATTCAACCGAACTCCCAATACCCGGTGAATCTTTTTCGCTCCATACACCAATGAAGAGAAATAACGAAGACCCGCAAGATCACTTTCCAAAACACTTGCTTTTGTTACCGATACCATGATATTCAGACATACAATACACAGCAGAAGAACCATGCCGATCTGTATTGATACTGGTAATATTGCGCATGCCACCAGTGGTAACATGGCTAACACACCATACACCCAATCATGGCTCAATCGTTTGGCTACAGGATCAAACACATATGCTCCAAGTTCGTTCCCCGGTTGCTTGCCGATACCCACAAGAATTCTCTGAAGGCGCAAACGAGAAGCTTCGTCAGAAGAAAGCCATTCTCTGAGTCTGCTACGGAATACCAAGGTGCTTTCCGGTGTATCTACATCATGCAGAATATGATACAGATATTCATCTCCCACAGAGCAGTGGCACGTATTGATCCTCTGATACACGGCATCCATCGAAAGATCACCCCAGGTGGTGGAGTCCAGATACGAGGCTTCCTCGTTCGCCTGTGAAGAATGAACATGATACGAGACTACACGACTCATATCATGTTTTTTATCTGAAATACGGCCGAAAGCCTCTTTCAATACCCTCTCTGAGGCAGCTCGTGCTCTATGCATCAGCCACCATGCTAGTGCCATGGCAAGAATAACCCCTGCGGGTATCAAAGCAATCATGTTTCATTCATCCTTTACATATACTCAACTTGGAAATTAGTTATGTTTACAAGATATGTCAAGGAATGACAGGGACTCAGTCACTCCGGTTATCCAGAACCCCAAGAATCGTTTCCCAGGGGATGTCTTGTTCTTCTCTTGCAACTTTGGCAGGGCAACATGATACCATCGAACCCTTCTTCTGCATGCTTTTTTCGTACGGATAGGAGCTTGATGATACACAAACACTTTTCAAGACTTCTCTGGTGTTGGTATATAATGACTCTGTAGCAACCGTTTCTCCAATCGAGTCTGCAAGACTTTTTTAGTATCAGGTACTTCTTTCAACAGTTCATCCAGGTAGGCACAGAAAAAAACATTCTCAAATCATACCCATCTGTTGTAGCATGATGGACCGTGATGGATAACGGCATAAGCAGTTTTCCCTCTTGCTCATAAAATGCTCCTGATTCCAAGGAAGGAACGTAGTAATCCTTTATACCATGATTATGAAGTGAAAAGTTGTTGAAAGTGAACCATGGAATGCAGGAGATGATATAAGCACTTGCAGGGGGAACGCCTTTTGCAGATAGAATCCCGTGACTATCTCCATAGCGTTCAGTATCCTCAATATAATGCTTATAAAAGGTCTTGAAATCATTGCAATATTCTGTCCACAACAAAGAAGTCGTCTTGTCATCCATATGAAACTGTGAATAAGCAGGAGTAAGAACATCCCAATGCCCCAGCACTCCTTCTTGATTTGAAACCTGTAAGTCTGGTTGGTTGCTTGCTTATTGCCTTGGTGACAAGATAGAGATACGCTGGGAAAAATTTCAATCCTTTAACTCTAAGTGTCTTTCTCAGAACTGAAACATCCAATGATACATTTACAGTATATGTTGTAGGGGCCATCTGCGTGTAATAATAAAACACTTGAGCACGTGGCCAAGTGTTTAGATCAATTGGGGTGAAGTTATTTTGATGCATGTCGTATCACCAATTCCTTTATATAGTTCAGTTGCTCATCAACCAAGATGTCTGAGAATTTCAGAGAGGCCGAGGAGGTGATGATGCTGCCCCTGAAAAGAGTTATATGAGTTGCAAGAATGCGTGTATCGAAGTCTTTGAATTCATCTGTCCTCTTCCCGTAGTCCAACAACCGGGAAACATGCTCATGGCAATACCATCAAGATTTGCTGCCACTATAACTTCATCTGTTCCCAGCTTCCTGTGAAAAGCCAAAGCGGTGTTGGAAACGGAAAGTTCCTCATAACTGCCATCACGCAAGGCCAAATTGTCAGCACGTATTGCAACCAAACGCCTAATGGTTTCAGCCAACTCCCACCACAACAGAAAGGATGTGATCGAGTCCACGCTGCAGGAGGATACAGACTTTGATGCCTTCATCGGCTAAAGTCCTCAATAAGTACAGATAAACGTCTTCGTCTGCAATGACGGGGCCAGGACATCGAGGACCCGATCATGCGGGAAATTTGGTATCTGGATACGCTTGCCAAAGTCAACGTGAAGGATACAAGTCCCCTCTCTTAGCGAAGGGCTATCCGGAAAGCCACAGCAAAAGGTGACACAGTGGCAGTAACCTCCTGATTCGATGTGAAGCTGCGATGCAAGAAAGGGACACCCACCCCGACCAAGGTCCCCAACAAAGCGCCTGAGAGAACATCGGAGGGAAAGTGGTTTCCACTCGCTATACGTGACAATGCTGTGGCCAAGGCGAGTGAGTAGGAAGCCACCGTTACTGGGATTCTCCACACAGAGTTCGGATGATAGATGGCGAACACATAGCTGGTGAAAGCAGCTCCTGCAAAAGCCATCGTTGCATGCCCAGAGGGAAAGGAGTCATACGCATCCCCCTTCTCAATCTTTTCAACTGGATACGCTTGATAATACAGGAAGGGACGTGCACGGGGAAAGCAGAGTTTGCCCAACTCCTTCAGGGCGTAGGCGGCCAGAAGGGTTTCACCGTACATTGTAGCAATGCTCAGATACTCTTCGGCGGGTTCTGCAAACAAGAGTGCCGGAGCAAGCAGTGATGCAAGTTCAAAAGCAGTTCCCCCTATCTCCAAGCTACGACTGTAGGGGTGCATGAACGCCTGGTCGAAAGCGGGAACCTCATCCGTACTCAAGGGTAGCGTTGGGTCTGCAGAAAGAGCTTGTAAACCTCCCAACACCACCACAAGCAACACCATATGAAAGAGTTTCCTCATCGGGAACCTCCATTGCGCACAACAGCTGCAAAAAACAGCACAAGGCTTGTAGCAAGTATAATACCACCCAGGATGTCAGTGCTCCAATGGACACCGGACAGCAACCTTCCCACAATGGTACTAGCTGCGACGAGCAAACACAGACCTTGAAGCAATCGAATTTCCCAACCATCTTTCATCATATGGGGCAATAGGACACACGTAGAGCCCATGACAAACACCACCAAGAGGGTATGACTGGAAGGAAAAGAGGGTTCCAATACAGACGGTCGATAGTTGATGACAATCATCTCAAAGAAGCAGTACAGAAAGGCCAGCAGTACGTAGAACAAGAAAAGTACATACAACGAACTGTCAACCTTTTTCAGACTCTTTCGCTGTATCAACTGGGCGAGGGCTATAATACCGAACCCTCCAACTACAAGAAGACTCAGTATGCCAAACCATTCGGAGAGCTCATACCACAACGGGTGGATACCAAGCACACCTAAAAGCCAGGTATTCATTCGTGCAAGCCCAAGGCTTGTACCCTCGACACCAACATACTGGACATCCACACCCAGTAAAGCACCAATCAAAACAAGGAAAAGCACAAGCAGGATCACTGCCCACACACGATAATTTTTCATACAAAATCCTCCTGTGGCCATTCAGGCACAGGAGGATGAAAACCACCACAAACTGGACGCTACATCAGTGATACTTTGCGTATCATCGCCGTCTTATGACGAACACGCCCTTCGCAACGAGCAGAAACACCATAAACATCCCTGGATAGGGTTGCCTGGATGCAATGAACAACAGCGTTAAGAGGAGCGAGAGGAGGAATGAGATATAGGGGCTCCACCGTTGCCATGCGCGTGTTCTGACCTGCTGCAGTGCAAGCTCAACACAGCCGAACACGAAGACCATGGCGACCATCGTTTTCAGTATCCAATCAGAAGGGGTGCTGTATGCTGGGAGCGAGACAAGGACAATCCTATCGTCCTGGGTTATGGCAAACATGGGGATGAACAAGAGAAGCGAAACGAGACAATCCAAGATCCCAAAGACAAGCGAACGATCTTTCTGTGCACCTGACTGCACCGCTGCCTCTGCGATGGCTACCAACTCACCAGAACAGAGCAACTCATCAAGGGAGATGCCGAACAGTCGGGAGAGCTGTTTCAGTGAGTCAAGATTGGGATATCCCCTGCCGGTCTCCCATTTGGAGACCGTGACCCGAGAGACAAACACTTTTTCGGCAAGCTGCTCCTGTGTCAGTCCAGAGCTAATTCGTGCTGATCTGAGTTTCTCGTTGAATTGCATCCTTCTCATCCCTTTTCCGTATTCTACTACATCTCACAACACGATCCAAGGCTCTGTTTCCATATTCAGCAAGCAATCCCATTATGATTTTATTACGTTATCCCAATCTTGCCGTATATTGGAAAAAATACAAGAAGTAGTGTATGAAAGACAACAATGAGAAGATACTCCATTTGCTCGAATATCGGAGAAGGATCCCAGACATCTTCAGCCCCTCATTCTCCAGAGAGGCTTCCTTCGAAAACTCAAAGTAGCTGAGTTTGTAAAGAAAGGATGGTCCTGTATGGTAAAGAGGAGGATGTGGTAGGAATCTCTATTTTGAATACATACATCAGCATATCCTCTTCAAAATCCTTATCCAGTGGGAGGGAACTTCCACATTGATCCGCCCTTGATGTGCTGACCATTGTGTCCCATCCCATAGGTCAGTCCAAGTGCCGTCAGCCAGGGGAATGCCTCGACATTGGCCTCCCTTGGCATCGTCCCAGACAGCAACGCCCTCTGCACAATTGCGCTTTTCTCCTGAACCGGGAAACATGCTCATGGCAATACCATTAAGATTTGCTGCCACTATAACTTCATCTGTTCCCAGCTTCCTGCGAAAAGCCAAAGCGGTGTTGGAAACAAAAAATTCCTCATAACTGCCATCACGCAAGGCCAAACTTTCAGCACGTATTGCAGCCAAGCGCCTAATGGTTTCAGCCAACTCCCACCGCCCCTTTCCCCAAGACTTTGCTTCCTCTCCCAAGGACTCAAGGTTTAGGGCTGGGCGCAGGGGAGCATCAGTATGAGGCAGCTTGGTACCGGGTATGCCAAATTCAGAGCCATAGTATATCGAGGGAATACCTGGCAGGGTGAACATCAATGCCATAGCTTGGTGTAGTTGCCATGATTCCTTGAGTACTGCACCCAAACGATTAACGTCATGGTTGTCAGTAAATGTATAAAGCTTGAACTCACGATATAAACCAACGGGGCCAAACTGACGATCAAGGCTGTAGGCCAGTTCAAACATGTTTTCATTGAGAATACTAGACCAAAGCCCCTTATAGAGCTCATAGTTGGTAATGCTTTCCAGCAAGCCCTTTCCCATACAGTCTCTGTAATCGCCATGGACCATTTCTCCCATAAGCCAGGCCTCAGGGTTACTCTCTCTCACAACTTGACTGATAAAACGGATAAAATCTTGACTGAGGCAATCAACTGCATCAAGTCGTAGACCGTCTATGTGGAAGGTGTCAAACCAATAGCGAACAATATCAGCCCACCATGTCCGTACTTCAGGGTTGTCGGTATCCAGGCGAACCAAGTCATAATGACCCGCCCAGGTATCATAATCAAAACCATCATTACAGGGGTTGTTCCTGTCAGTGCGAAGTCCAGAGATCCAGTGCTCGTACCTCCCATGACCATTGCTCTTCTTGAGTTCCTGGAATTGAGGAGCCTTCCGACCTAAGTGATTGAACACTGCATCGAGCACTACCTTGATATTCTTACGATGACAATAATCAACCAGCTCCGTCAAGTCTTCATTATTTCCAAGTCGGGGATCAACCGACTTCGGGTCGATTGTATCATAGCCATGGCTTTCTGAAAGAAAAACTGGTCCTAGATAGAGTGCATCACAACCAAGGCTGGCGATATGATCTATCCAGGCCCCTAATTCCCTGAGGCTTTTGGGGTGTTTGCGAGTAGTGTGAGCCAACCCGCCCATAAGCCCGAGAGGATATATCTGATACATGAATTGGGGAGTATTTGAAGCGAATATTTTCATTGGAAATTCCTTTTTACTTATCGTATACCTACCGTAAGGTATATTCATATTTATATGTAAACCTTCTGAAAGCTTACCTGTTACTAACCGTCAGGAGAATATACCGTGCAGATAATGGTGGATTGCTTCTCTCCTATTTGGCGCATCTAGGGTACAACCTCCAGATAGGGAAAGTCCGACCCAAGAATGAACCATACCCAAAAAGGTATGAGCATAAATTACTTCTCTGCCTCTGAAAGCTCCATGCCAAGGTGATGCAAGATTGAATAGCTGGGTAAGCCGTCCCCGAAGTTCTGCCAGAAATGGCAATACTACTGCACTCCCTTCTGATTGAGGTGGTGCATGATATTGGGATAAGATGAGGCGGTAAAAATCCGGATTAATCGTGGCATAATCCCATATATAGGAAGTGATTTGATCAAGATACACTTTGACGGCATCCCCGGAAAGTTGATCGCTGGACGTAGGTAGGATCCCATCGAGTCCTGTAAGGAGCTCCATCCCCCAATGAGAAATCAAAGCCTCAAGGAGCCCTCTCTTGGAGCCGAAGTGGTAATACATGGTGGGTTTAGTGATTCCTGCTGCTTCACAAATAGCAGCAACCCCTATAGCTTCATAGCCTTTTTTTGCAAAAAGTCTCAAAGCTTGGAGAAGAATGTGTTCTCGGGTATTTGCTGGTACTTCCATACCTTCTACTATACCGTTAGGTATACACCTTTGTCAAGTTGTGATTGTCTATCAGTTTGTTTTCTTGACAAATGTCCCTTGAGGAATCAATTCGATTGCCTAGATGATACTATTGGGAGTTCGGTTGAATGAAATGGGAACAGGTGGCACCTTTGGAGATGATTTTGCGATGTCTCTTGTCCCGTATAGACATATGAGTAGTGTTCTGCCGGGGAGCATGAACCGTTTTGCAGCCGAAATGGAGGTTCCTTTCCTCGTGTTCAAGGCGGTGTTTCTTATGGATTTGGTTCTCTATAATCGCACCGTAGATTTGATGATAAGCCATAATCTTGAACTGAAACTGTTGTATGAGAGTATCGGCGAGCTTGATGTGGCTGTGAGTTCTGCATCTTTGCTGCGCCAAGAACGATCCTGAGAGAAGTAATCAGAACGCGATTGAAGGATGAGCTGGAATCATCCGGGACATTGTACTGGGTACAACTTCCATATTTTTCACAAAATCCGCTAATATAGAATGTAGGTTCTGCAAAACGACCTCCTTTGCATCATTCTTGCAGAAGAGGTCGCTTGATTTTTATACACCAAGAACTCAGAATGCAATCTCCTGATCCGAGGTCTCAAGTTCTTCTGTTTGTTCTGTCGTACTTGAGAAATTTGGATCCGGTTTGAATTCCACATGTTCCGCTACAACAAGAATCCTGTCCTTGTTAACACCCTCTTTGTCAGTCCAATGTTCTTGCCTTAGCCTTCCTACTACACGGACACCCCTACCCTTCTTCAAATAGTTCAGACATCCCTCTGCCAAGCCTCCCCAAACCTGTACGCCTATGTACATAACCTCTTCTACCGATTCAGCATTAGCTTTTTTAAAATACCGGTTCACTGCCAATGAAAACTTTCCCATAACGCTACCGTTGCTACCGACCAGTACTTTCTCAGGATCACGCACCAAATTCCCTTCAATGACAACTTGCCCTTGATACAAGATTACTCTATGCAAGTATTTGCTTTGTAAACACTTATTTATTCGTTATTTTACCAGTTTTTCAGGATTT
>Ga0265294_10003793_pt1 | contig 19101 bp, 18 predicted proteins | sample MunlanPumphouse3_FD_192504 | JGI IMG/M metagenome (GOLD analysis project Ga0265294, IMG submission 192504) | Groundwater microbial communities from a municipal landfill in Southern Ontario, Canada - Pumphouse #3 | ecosystem: Environmental > Aquatic > Deep subsurface > Groundwater | place...
CGATCAAACTCACGGACGCCGCACGCGCAGGTGACCTCTCCATCCGCGGCGATGAGACGGCGTTCCGCGGCGGCTACCGGATGATCATCGCCGGGTTCAACCGGACTCTTGAATCGATCACGGAGCCAGTGAATGAGGCGATGCGGCTCGCCCGGTTCTATGCTTCCGGCGACTTTACCGCCCGGTTCGACGAGAAGATCCCGGTCGCGGGAGAGTTTGTCGCCTACCGCGACGCCCTCAATACCATAGGGATCGAACTCTCACGCCTGATGAAACTGATCAGCGAGGAGCTCTACGAAGGGGTCTCGGTTCTCTCCCTCGCATCGAACGAGATCCTGGCGGTCACGACCCAGCTCTCCGCGGCCAGTTCACAGACCGCCGCAACGGTGAACGAGACCTCTGACTCGGTCGAGAGCGTCAGGAAGAAGACCGAGCTCGTGAACCAGAAGACGAAAACCGTCTCCGAGAAGGCGATGCGGGCGCTCGACGTCTCAAAGGACGGTCAGAAGTCTGTGCGCGAGATCCTTGACGGGATGAACCAGATCCAGCGGCAGATGGACATCGTCAGGATGAACGTCATCCGGCTCTCCGAGCAGAGCCAGGCGGTCGGCGAGATCATCGCGACGGTGACCGACATCTCCGAACAGTCGAACCTCCTGGCGGTGAACGCCTCCATCGAGGCCGCGAAGGCCGGGGAGTTCGGGAAAGGGTTTGCAGTCGTCGCAAACGAGATCCATAACCTTGCCGAGCAGTCGAAGAAGGCGACCTCGAACATCCGGGTCATCCTCACCGATATCCAGCAGGGGGTCTCCTCGACCGCGGTCTCGACCGAGCAGGGGATCCGGTCCGTTGCGGACACAGCCCGGTTGACAAACAACGCCCAGGAGGCGATCGAGGTGCTTGCCCGGTCGATAGCGGACACCTCACAGGAAGTCATCGAGATCGCAGCCTCGATCCAGACGCAGGCTTCAGGGGTAGACCAGATCTCCCGCGCGATGGAGAACATCCGCGACGCGGCGCAGAAGAACCTTGAGACCACGCACAAGGCGGAGAAGACCGCCGAGGACCTGCACGAGCTCGGTGGCCGCTTGAAGCGGATCACCCAGCAGTACCGGGTCTGAGCAGAACTGCCATGGCTGGACCGGACGAAGCATTCCGTGCCCGCCTCCTCGAGACGTTCCGCGAGGAAGCGGGCGAGTACCTCGAGGCGATCACCGGGGGATTGCTCGAACTCGAGAAGGGAGGGATCGATCCCGAACTGGTCGAGTCGGTCTACCGCAGGATCCACAGCCTGAAGGGAGCAGCGCGTGCGGTCAACCTCCGGGAGATCGAGTCCGTCTGCCAGAACCTCGAGACCGTCTTCTCCCAGATCAAACGAGGCGAATACACCCCGGGGGTGGACGACTTCGACCTCTTCCACCGGACGCTCGCGGTCGTAAAGTCGCTTCTTGCCGGAGAACGGCCCGATACCTCGCCGGCGGAGCTCATCGGGGCGCTCCGGGCCCTCCCCGATGGGAAGAAGCCGGCCGCCGGCGAGAAGCCCGCCAGGGATGAACCCGCTCCGGCACCCCGGGAGAGCCATGCTCCCGGCATGGTCATAGGCCGCAACAGTGGCGAGGCGGTCCTCCCGGAGCAGAACAGCGGCACCGTGAGGGTTGCGGTCTACAAACTCGACCGGCTCACCGCCGGAGCCGACGGTCTCCTCACGACACAGCTCTTCATCACGCAACGGATACGCGAGCTGGAGGAGATGATGACCCGGTTCATCCTCTGGCAATGGAACCACTCTCAGGCGTTCAACGATCTGCACCTGATCCGCAGAAAGGCGTTCGGTGAAGAGAGGGCGGCGATCCCCTCCGACCTCATCCTGCCGCTCCAGCGGGCGGTCGAGTTCCAGGAGTACAACCGGGAGTTCGTGGCCGGTCTGCAGCACGACCTCACCATGCACCTCCGGGCCCTGGAGACCGACCGGACGGCACTCAAGGCGAGCACCTCCGAGATCTCCGACCTGGTTCACGATGCCGCACTGCTGCCGGCTTCGAGCATGCTCGCGCCATTTTCCGCCTTCGTGAGAGAGTTCTCCCGCAGTTCGGGCAAATCGGTCGATCTCGTGATCGAGGGAGGCGAGATCGAGGTGGATCGGCGTATCCTCGACGCGTTGAAGGAGCCCGTCACGCACCTCATCAGGAACAGCATCGACCATGGGATCGAGGACCCGGAGACCCGGGTGGCCCGGGAGAAACCGGCCCGTGGAACCGTCCGGATCCGGGTCTTCCCCCGTTCCGGCAGCAGGGTCGGCATCGAGGTTGCCGATGACGGCGTTGGGATCGACAGCAGCACTATCCGGAGAACCGCCGTCGAGAACAGGGTGATCACGAAGGACGAGGACGCGGCCCTCACGGACAGCGAGGCGATCTGGCTCATCTTCAAGTCGGGGATGACGACCAGCCGGCTCGTCACCGACCTCTCCGGGAGAGGGCTTGGCCTTGCGATCGTGGAGGATACCGTATCCCGTCTCGGGGGGTCGGTGACAGTCGCCTCGACTCCCGGCAGAGGGACCGCCATCGCCTTCTTCGTCCCGGTGAGGATGGCCACCCTCCGCGGGCTGCTCGTCCGTTCAGAGAGGCAGGTATACGTCCTCCCGATGCAGCAGGTCAAGCAGGTGCTCCGGGTGCGCCCCGACTCCCTCGCCAGATCCCGGGGCCGGCCGACGGTCCGGCTCTCAGGGGAGACGATCGAGGTCATCCGGCTCACCGACATCCTGGGGATCCCCCCGTCCGGCCCCGCACCAGGAGGGGCACACCAGAGGCCCCTCGTCGTCATCGCATACGGGGCGGGGCAGATCGCGTGCATGGTCGACGAGGTGATCCGGGTGCAGGAGATCATTGTCCGGCCGCTCGGGAGCCAGCTCCGCTCCGTTCGGAGGATCGAGGGGGCCGTCATCCTCGGGGACGGGAGCGTGGCGCTCGTCCTCGACCCGCTCGAACTGATCCAGGACGCGATGCAGGCGGATCGGCCGGCGACGGCACCTCGCCTCCCGGGAGAGGCGGAGCAGCGGATCCTCGTCGTTGAAGACTCGATCACCTCAAGGGTCCTGCTCCAGACGGTCCTCGAGGGAGCCGGATACCAGGTGGAGACCGCTGTCGACGGTGTCGACGCACTCGCAAAGTTTAAGCAGCATGAGTTTGATATGCTCGTTTCAGATGTAGATATGCCCCGGATGAACGGGTTTTCGCTCGTCGAGAAGATTCGTGCCGACACCCGGGAATCTGCCGATCTCCGGGTGGTGCTGGTCACTTCGCTCGACTCGCCCGAAGACCGGGAGCGGGGGAGGGCCGTCGGGGCAGATGCCTATATCGTCAAGAGCAGTTTTGAGACGAAAGGCTTCATCGATACGATCCGTCACCTGATGCGCCGCAAGAGAGAGGAGCAATAGTATGGAAGAGAGAAACGAAAAACCCCCATTGAGCATTCTGGTGGTGGAAGATAGCCGAACGCAGGCCGAATACATCCGCCACATCCTTGAGACGGAAGGATACGACGTCACCCTGGCTGCAGGCGGCGCCGCTGCGCTACGGCGGATCGAGGCCGCTCGCCCCGACATTGTCCTCACCGACGTCATGATGCCCGGGATGGACGGGTACGACCTCTGCCGCCGGATCAAGCAGGAGGATGCCGGGATCCCGGTCGTCATGGTCACCAGCCTCTTCGACCCTGCCGACGTGATGAAAGGGCTCGCATCCGGGGCTGACAGTTTCATCGTCAAACCCGTCACCCCCGAGCACGTCCGCATCCAGATCGAGGCCGTCCTGCGGACGGCGGAGATGCCCGACCCGGACGGCCCTCCGGCAGAACTGGAGATCCCCTTCTCCGGCAGCGTGTATACCATCTCTGCCGGGAGGCTCAAGATCCTCAACACCCTCCTCTCAACGTATTCCGTCGCAGTGACGAAGAACGCCGAACTCCAGGAGGCGCAGGAGCAGTTGAACTCCTTGAACGACCAGCTCCAGGAGGCCATCGGGGACCTCTCGCGCAGCAACGAGAGCCTCGCGGCGGAGAACCTGGAGCGGAGACGCGTGGAGACGGCTCTCGCGGACGCGAACAGGAAACTCCAGCTCATGGCAAGCATCACCCGCCACGACCTCTTGAACCAGCTCTCGGCGCTGCAGGGGTACCTGGACCTGGCTCTCTCGCTCCGCGACCAGGAGCCGGGGAACGCGTGGCAGCACGTCGAAAGCGCCGCCGGGATGACGAGCCGGATCGACAACACCATTCGGTTCACCGCCACGTACCAGAAGGTGGGCGCCGCAGAACCCGTCTGGCAGGAGGTCCGGGCGCTCGTGGAGCAGTCGAAGAACTACCTCTCGACGGGGGCGATAACCCTTGAGAACGCTGTTCCAGCAGGGGTAGAGGTCTACGCAGACCCGCTCATCGAGAAGGTCTTCTCAAACCTTATCGAGAACGCGCTTCGCTACGGGGAGACGGTCAGCACGATCACCTTCAGTCTCAGGCAGGAGGGGGATGCGTTCACCATCATCTGCGAGGACGACGGGGTAGGCGTCGCTCGCGACGAGAAGGAGAAGATCTTCACCTATGCGCACGGCATGAACACCGGCCTCGGCCTCTTCCTTGCCCGGGAGATCCTCGCCATCACGGGGATCAGCATCACCGAGACAGGAGTTCCGGGGAGAGGAGCGCGGTTCGAGATCCATTGTCCTGCGGAGGTGATCCGTGCCCGGGGCAACGGCGCCTGAGGGATGCGGGGTGCGGCACCGGAGCGGTCTGAAGTTCCACCGGCAGGTCTTCTCATGAACATCGGAAACCCCCTTGGCATCTCCTTTGCCGGGACACGGAACCATATCGCGGCCATCGCCGGGCTGACCCTGCTCACCCTCGGCGGGAACCTGCTCGCCCTCCTCCTCGGCGCCCCGGAGGGGATCCTCCCCCTTCCGGCCCTCCCGCTCAGCATCCCGATCATCCTCGCGAGCTACTGGTATCCACGGCACGGACTCCTCTTCTCGGCATGCCTCGCGGCTGTCTACGCTGTCACGACCTCCCTCCTCTCTCCGCCCGATTCGCTGCTTCTGCTCTCCACCCTCCTCCGTGCAGCCTTCCTCGTCCTCGTCGGCGGGGTGGTCGCGCTCCTCTCGTTGAGGCTCCGGGAGTCCGTGCAGCAGATGAACCAGATCATCGAGTTTCTGCCCGACGCAACGTTCGCCATCGACCGCGAGGGGAAGGTCATCGCCTGGAACCGCGCGATCGAGGAGATGACCGGGGTGAAGAAGGAGGCCACCCTCTACCGGGGGGACCATGAATACGCCATACCCCTCTGCGGGGAGCGGCGGCCGCTTCTTGCAGACCGGGTTCTCCAGGGGGAGGGGGGGCGGCGGCAGGTCCTCGTCTCGGAGAATACCGTCTCACGTCTCCGGGACGGGAAGGGAACGCACCTCAGGTCCACGGCGACTGCGCTCATCGACGCGAAGGGTAACGTCACAGGTGCCATCGAGTCCATCCGGGACGTGAGCGGTGAGGAGATGACGAAAACCGCGCTCCAGAACGCCAGCCGCCAGCTCAACACCCTCTCGGGGATCCTGCGCACCGACCTCTCGAACCGGCTTGCGGTCCTCTACGGGCATCTCTCGCTGGGCGTGATGAAGTTCGACGACCCCGCAGTCCTCTCGTTCATCGACGACCTGAACGATGCGGCAAACGGTATCCGGCGGCAGATCGAGATCTCTCGCGAGTTCCGTGATATCGGGACGTCGCCGCCGGCCTGGGTGCCCGTGCAGGAGACCGTCAGGGGAGCGGCTGCGGGCCTCGCCTTCGGGGCCGTCTCCCTCGAGGCATGGACGGAGCGGCTCGAGGTCTTCGCCGATCCCCATCTCGGGACGGTCTTCACCCATCTCTTCGAGAACTCCCTTGCGCCGGAGACAGGAGCAACCCGGATCGTCGTCACCTACCACCTGCGCCCTGAAGGCTGCGCGATCATCGTCGAGGACGATGGGACCGGTATCCCCGATGTGGAGAAGGAAGGGCTCTTCGTCCAGAAGGCGGAGGGGTATGGGCGTGGGCTCTTCCTCGCTCACGAGATCCTGGCCATCACCGGGATCACGATCCGCGAGACAGGAAGGTTCGGGACAGGTGCCAGGTTCGAGCTCCTGGTGCCTCCCAAAGGGCACAGGGTGATCTGAGTGAACGAACGGCCGACCGCAGAACCGGTGGTTCGTGAACTCAGGAGCGCGGAGTTCCCTCTTGCAGACGAGGTTTGGCGCGATTACCACGGGATGAACGGCGACCCCGCGAGGGACAGGATCTTCGCGGTCTTCTCCGCGGGGAAGATCGTCTCCCTCGCCCGGTGCCGGAGGCACCCCGACGGCAGCCAGGAGGTCGACGGCGTCTTCACGCCCGAGGCATATCGTGGCAGGGGGTATGCCCGCATGGCAGTAGGCGCGCTCGTCGTGGCCTGCCACAACGACGACCTCTATATGTACGCGGTCGAGAGCCTCACGAGCCTCTACGCGGAGTTCGGGTTCATCTCGATACCGGAACGCGACCTCCCGCCCGACATTCGCGAACGCTACACCTGGGCGGCAGGAAACATGGAAGGGGCCGAGGTCCGGCCGATGTACCGCCGCGCGGGGTTGTGACCGACCCCCGCAATTTTTATCCTCCGCCGATCAGAGATCACTCACAAGGGAGCCGATACAGAATGGCAGATGTCTATTTCGCGAATCTCCGGGCGAGAAGCCACCACGAGAGCAAAGCCCAGAAGATCCGCCGTCTCTTCGATGCGGCCGGGTTCGGCGAGATGATCCGGTCGGATGACCTCACGGCCGTCAAACTGCACGTCGGGGAGCGGGGGTGCGACACCTACCTGCACCCGGTCTTTGTCCGGCAGGTGGTCGATAAGGTGAAAGAGCAGGGGGCGCACCCCTTCATCACGGATACCGCCACCCTGTATGCGGGAAGCCGGGCCGACGCTGTCAGGCACACCGCCACCGCCATCGAGCACGGGTTTGCCTACGCGGTCTCGGGAGCCCCGGTGATCATCGCCGACGGCCTCTCGGGCGGCTACTGGAGAGAGGTCGCGATCGATGGGAAGCACTTCCAGCGCGTCAAGATCGCGGGGAGCATCCTCGACGCCGACAGCATGCTCGTCCTCTCGCACGTCAAAGGACACGACACCGCCGGGCTCGGGGGAGCCATCAAGAACCTGGCGATGGGCTGCGCCCCGCCCGTCGGGAAGGCGGAGCAGCATGCTGCCCGGCCGTGCCTGGAGGCCGGGAACTGCATCGGGTGCGGCATGTGTACCCTGGTCTGCCCGCAGGCGGCGATGACGGTCGTCGACGGGCGGGCGAAGTTCAACCCGGAGCACTGTGTCGGGTGCGGCGACTGCGTGCGTGCCTGCCCCGAGGGGGCGCTCGACTTCGACTGGACGACGGAGATCCGGCCGTTCCTGGAGCGGCTCTGCGAGTACGCCCTCGGCGCTGTCCGGAGTAAGCCCGGGCGGGTGGGTTACATCAACTTCCTCCTCAACATCACCCCGGACTGCGACTGCGTCCCCTGGAGCGACGCGACGATCGTTCCGGATATCGGGATCCTCGCCTCCACCGACCCGGTCGCGATCGACCGAGCGAGTTTCGACCTCGTCAACAACGAGCAGGGGTTTGCCCGGACGCACCTTGCGGCGAACCTTGCCCCGGGGGAGGACAAGTTCAAGGGGGTCTGGGACTACACGGACGGCGACTACCAGATCGCCTACGCCGCCCGGATCGGCCTCGGGGAAGAGGCCTACCGGCTGATCGAGGTGTAACGATGACTGCAGACGTGCTGCTGCTCTGTGGAAGCCCCCGGCTCGAGGGAAACACCGCACAGGTACTCCGGGCGTGCGCAGAGGTCTTCGAAGATGAAGGGCTCAGGACCGAGACGGTGCCGCTGGCAGGGACGCGCATCCTCTCCTGCACCGCCTGCGGGCTCTGTAGCGCCGGGGAGTGCGCCCTCGACGACGGCTTGAACGAGATCATCGAGAGACTCCGGGAGGCGGACGGGTTCATCGTCGGGACCCCGGTCTATTTCGGGACCGCACGGGGCGACGTGACCTCGGCGCTGCAACGGATCGGGATGGTCTCGACGGCATCGGACTCATTTCTCTCCCGGAAGGTGGGGGGTCCGATCGTCGTGGCACGGCGCGGCGGGCATACCGCCACGCTCCAGGAGCTGCTGATGTTCTTCTTGATGAACGACATGATCGTGCCGGGCTCGACCTACTGGAATATGGTCTTCGGGAGAGAGCCGGGAGAAGCTCTGGACGACGAGGAGGGGATGCGGACGATCCGGCGGTTCGCCGAGAACGTAGCGTTCCTGATCACAAAACTGCACCACTGAATCAATGGGAGAGCGGTGGACTCTCCCGGAATGGCTTTACCCTGGTTGGGGGGCACCGGCAGGCCGGAGCCCGTCAGCCGGTACCGAAGGCCCGCATGACCCTTGCCTTGATGGCCTCTTTCGGGAGCGCGCCGACCACCCGGTCGACGAGCATACCGTTCGCGAAGAACAGGAGTGTCGGTATCGCTGTCACACTGAACCCCCCCGCAAGCCTGGGGTTCTGGTCGACGTTGCACTTGGAGAACGTCACCCTGCCGGCGAAGTCACGCGCAAGGTCCTCGATCACCGGGGTCACCATCCGGCAGGGGCCGCACCATTCGGCCCAGAGATCGACTACCAGGAAGGGGTGGTTCCCTACGATCTCCTGGAATGTATCGTCGGCGACCTCGATGACACCCCCCGGGGTGCCCGTGGCCCTCGCCTCGAGTTCCCGGAGGCGTTCTTCCCGAAGGCGCTGCAGGTCGTCGTCCATCGGTTCTTTCTCTTCCATGTAGCGGAAGTATGCTACGCGCCCCTATTAAAGGTTGGGAGGCGACATTCTGAAGCGCGGCTGGCCGGGAGCGGGAAGATGTGGCCACCTTCGGTGCTCGGGCTCGCTGCACTCATACTTCACACCCCCGGCGCTCACCGGATCTACAGATAATTATATATTCACGGGAGTACAATATTTACTACCTCACAGATGAGAAGCGAGGTGGGGTAGCTAGGAAATCCCGGCGGGCTCATAACCCGTAGATCGATGGTTCAAATCCATCCCTCGCTATGTCCGTTTCTTTCAGCGCTTTTGCATACCTTTCATACGTATATTCGCTCTTCATCTGCTCATCTCTCCGGGCGCGCTCGTCCTCGATGGGCCCGGGGCAGGGTCGCCGCCCGGTTCGCGTCCCCCTTCAGGACCACGTGCGGCTGAAGAGAGCCTCATTGCTACGTGGACAGGTCGTGTGCCGGATCTCCGAGCGTCAAAAAAAAGGAACACCCCGAAAGGGGTAACCCGGTGAGAAAAGCCTATATCCGCTCTTTCCCGGCCTTGAAGGCCGAGAGGTCGGACTGGTGGGTGCCGGCCACGTAGTTCACGACACAGTGGCAGCTCCTCTCCCCGTTGATATCCACCGGGTAACACCCGGTCAGACACCCGGTGCAGAGGTTCTGATCGTCGCGCCCGATCGCCTCCTCCAGGTCCTCAAGCGGGATGTAGGTGAGCGACGTCGCGCCGATACTCTCCCGCACCGCCTCAACATCCCGGCCATTCGCGATGAGCTCCGTCCGGGTGGGCACATCCACCCCGAGGTAACAGGGCGCGACGATCGGCGGGGAGCCAACCCTGAGATGGATCTCCGTCGCTCCCGCATCCCGGATCATGTTCACGATCCGGCGAGAGGTCGTCCCCCGGACGATGCTGTCGTCGACCAGGATCACCCGTTTATCCTTGAGGTTCCCCCTGACGGTGTTGAGCTTGATCCGGACCGCCCGCTCTCGCTGCTGCTGGGTCGGCATGATGAACGTCCGGCCCATGTAGCGGTTCTTCATCAGCCCCTCGACGAACGGGATCCCGGACCGTTCGGCGTAGCCGGCGGCATACGCGATGCCGGAGTCCGGGACCGGGCATGCTGTATCCGCCTCGACAGGGCTCGCATCATAGAGTTTCTGCCCGATCCGGCGTCGGACGTCGTAGACCAGGGTCCCGTCGATGATCGAGTCGGCGCGGGCGAAGTAGATGTACTCGAAGATGCAGTGCGCCGTCCTGTTCGCGGTTGCTATCTGGATGGAGGAGAGCCCCGTCTCATCGATCCTGACCAGTTCTCCCGGGCGCACGTCTCTGACCAACGTCCCATCCAGGGCATCGATCGCCACGCTCTCCGAGGCGACGATGTAGCCGCCGTCGATCTTACCGATACAGAGCGGTTTGATGCCGAGCGGGTCGCGGAAAGCGTAGACAGTATCGTTCAAGAGCGCAACGGTGGCATAGGAGCCCCGCAGCCGCCGCATACAGAGCTGGACAGCGTCTTCCATGCTCTTTGAGGTCCGGAGGGCTTCGGCGATGATGTTCCCGATGATCTCCGTGTCGCTCGTGGTGCAGAAGATCTGCCCCCGGTGCTCATACTCTTCCCGGAGTTCTCTGGTGTTCACCAGGTTTCCGTTGTGGGCGATCGAGAGGTCGAGCCCCTGATACCGGAAGTTGAACGGTTGAACGTTCTCAGGAACTTTTGACCCTGTCGTCGGATAGCGGACGTGTCCAATTCCCGCGTTACCCCGCAGACCCTGCAGGGTATTGCTGTTGAAGACCTCGGCAACGAGCCCCTGAGCCTTGTGGGTGTACAGGGTCGTGCCGTCAAAAGTGGAGATCCCCGCGCTCTCCTGCCCCCTGTGCTGGAGAGCGTACAGGGCATAATACAGCGGGAAAGAGACACCGCCAGCATCGACGATGCCAACGATACCACACATGATACAACTCTAATGCGTCGGTACCTTTGCTTTCTTCTCCGTCCAGCGGTAACTGCGGATCCTCCGGCTTCTGCCGAATCCACAGGCCGCACAGACTTTGTGCTGTGCGTGGAACGAGATCTTGCCGCACCGCCTGCAGGCGATGTGGGTGCGCTTCTGCCTCTTGCCCATTGAAGGTGTGCCTTTTGACATGAACTTTCACCTACTTATTCAACTGAAGGGGTAATGTAGATCACATTGTCACCGCGGACGATCAACGTGCCGAGCTTCTGCGGCGCGCCGTCCACTTCTTCTTCTGCCTTATCCAATACCAGATTCATGTGAACGTCATATCCCTGGAGGATTCCCCGGATCTCCCTTCCACCTTTGAGACTGATAATGACGGGCTGACGATTCAGTACCTGATCTAAAATATCTAGCGGTCTTGGCGTCATAAGATTACCCTGCCGTCCATTCTGGAGTAATATATTTGAGTGAGGAAGCTACTTAAATATAACCGCATTGGTGCGCAGATACCTGCCCCCCTGAGGCCCAGATACCATGCCGAAGATCACTGTAAAGAAACGTCACGTTATACGGAAGTCGCAGATAACCGAGCTCCTGGACCGGCTCGCCAACGAGATCGGTCCATCGGCCGAACTTTTCCGGTCCGACCGGATCGAGCGGGTGGAGACCGACGCCTCCGTTGAGCTCTACCTTGTCGACAAAAAACCGCTCCTGATGGCCTCCGGGGAGTGGGCCTTCCCCACCCTCCGGGGTCTGGTCGAGCACCCGATCCCCGAGCGGCGGGTGACGGTCGACGCCGGTGCGATCAAGTTCGTCGCAAACGGCGCGGATGCCATGCGTCCCGGGATCGTCTCGATCGCGCCCGACGTCCGAGAGGGGCACCCGGTGCAGATCGTCGAGGAGCGTTACGGTAAACCGCTGGCTGTCGGTGTTGCGCTCCTGGATGCCGCCGATATGGAACGGCAGGAGAAGGGAAAGTCGGTCAAAAGCATCCATTATGTCGGGGACGACATCTGGAACCTCGAGATCTGAGACCGATTTTAAAAGATACTATTAAATAAAATTCTTTCCTCATTTTTCTTATGGTTAAAAAGCTCTTTGACAGCATTCTCGGCAAAAGTCCCGTCAAAAACGAAGACGAGTACATGGAACTCGATCTCGCCTCATATGAGGGAGCGGGCACCGAAGAACCGGCAGCCATGTACATCAAGATCGCGACCATCGCCGACCTCAAGGACACCCCCCGTGTCAAAGACGAGGTCTACAACGGCAACATCGTCATCGTCGATATCGGACGGCTGAAGATGGACAAGGTGACGTTCGAGCGGGTCTTAAAGGACCTCCGCGACGTGGCAAAGGACGTGAACGGCGATATCGTCGGCCTCGGGGAGCAGAAGTATGTCGTCATCACGCCGATGTCTGTCAAGGTCTCCCGCGAGAAGATCGGCGGTGGCCTCTAGTGCGGGAGACCTATCCCGGAACCTGCCCGGGGTGCGGGTGTGATATCGAGATGGTCCACCACCGTCTCGATATCCCCCACTTCCCCGACCTCCTGCTCGTCGCGATCTCCTGCGGCGCCTGTGGTTACCGGCATACCGACACCATCATCCTCGGAGAGGGCGACCCGGTGCGATGGACGGTGCGGGTCGAGGAGCCCGACGACCTCGCCATCCGGGTGGCCCGGAGCACGACAGGGACGATCGAGATCCCGGAGCTCGGTCTCTCGGTCGAGCCCGGGACCGCCTGTGAAGGGTTCGTCACCAACATCGAGGGAGTTCTGTCCCGCTTCGAGCAGGCGGTGAGGACGATCCTCACGAACCCGGAGAGTGACGAGGAGCGGGTGGCCGCACTCCAGATGCTTGAGAAGCTCGCCGCAGCCCGGGAGGTAGCCTCTCCGTTCACGGTCATCCTCGAGGACCCTGCCGGAAACAGCATGCTCGTCAGTGAAAAAGCCGAAAAAATGCTCCTCGATCAGGGCGAGACCTGAAATTCTTCTTTTTTTGCCCCACCGGTTACTATAAAGTAGAACCTCTTCCCATACGCGACACCCTGAGGTGAAGTGAATGGCACGAACGATATCGGTACTGAAGTGGGAGAGTAAAACGGAGGTCGAGAACGCCGTCCACGATATCAAGGCGGAGATGGACCGGGATGGGGGGCTATCCAAGGAGACGGAGCGGGCGATGCAGCACTCGCTCATGGTGGCCGACCCCGAACTCACCGAGCATTTCCTGAAGCAGGTCCGGGAGCACGCCCCCGATGCGATGCACTACTTCCAGGAGCACGGCGGGGGATCGTGAGGGCGGGGACGGCCGGAGCGTAAGAGAACGGACACGCGAGGGTGCCCGCCCGACGAGCACTTGGAACGCAAAAAAAACCAGAAGGCGAGGGAACCCTCGCCCTTACTGTATCTCGACGCCCTTCAACCGGACGCCGGACTCCCGGGTCACTGTCCCGACCACCCGGGCATCGGGGATGATCGCCTGGATGGTGGCGACACTCTTCTCCGGGGCGACGAAGGCATAACCCATGCCCATGTTGAAGGTGCGGTACATCTCGATCTCGCTTATCCCGCCAGCCTCCTGCAGCCAGGTGAAGATTGCCGGGACCGCGAGGGGAGCGGTGAAGGAGAACCCGTACTCCGTGAGCCGCGTAAAGTTCAGGAGGCCGCCGCCGGTGACGTGGCACATTCCGTGGATCTCGCAGGCCTCCGTCACCTGGAGCACCTCGTGGTAGATCCGGGTCGGCGTCAGGAGTTCCTCGCCGAGGGTCTTCCCGTTTGAGAGACGCGTATCGTAGGAGGCGCAGTCCTCGACGACCTTCCGGGCGAGCGTCAGGCCGTTGCTGTGGATGCCGCTCGAGGGGACGCCGACGATCACGTCGCCGGGAACGATGGTCGCACCGTTGACGAGCCGCTCCTTCTTCTGGACCCCGAGGCAAGTTCCCGCGAGGTCGAGGCCGTTGACGAGCCCTTTGAGGGTCGCGGTCTCGCCGCCGACGATGTTCATGTTCGCGAGCCTTGCCCCTTCGTTTAAGCCCTGGCCGATCTGGGCCATCTTCTCAGGCGAGAGGGCGTCGGTCGCGATGTAGTCAACGAACGCCACCGGTTCGAGATTCATCACGTAGAGGTCGTTGACGTTCATCGCGATGCAGTCGATCCCGACCGTCCGCCAGTCAGAGAGCTCATCGGCGACGAGCATCTTCGTCCCGACACCGTCGACCGCGAGCGCGAGGACAAAGGGCCCGCAGTCGATCAGACCGGCGAAGTGCCCGACCTTCCCGAGCATCGAGAACGCGCCGGTCCTCTGGTAGGTGAGCGAGTCGATCAGTGCCCGCACCGCCCGGGCCTCGAGGTCGATATCGACCCCGGCATCGCGGTAAGTATGTTTGTTATCAGTCATCAGAATTCTCCGATAGGCGGAACTCATCGTGCAGCACCCGTAGGGCCCGCTTGCCATCGCTGCCCTTCACGACGAACGAGACGTTCACCTCGCTTGAGCCCTGCGAGATCATCATGGTGTTGATCCCGGCCCGGCCGAGCGCGGAGAAGATCCGGCCTCCCGTTCCCGGGGTGCCGGCCATCCCCGCCCCCACGACGGCGACCGCAGCGACGTCGCGGTCGTAGGTGGCCTCCCGCACGACACCCTGCTTCACGATCGGGGTGAGGGCCCCGACCGCGGCGTCCAGGTGGGACTCGTCGATGATGAGGGAGATGTTGGCCTCGCTTGAGCCCTGCGAGATCATCATGACGTTCACCTCCCGCTCCGCGAGCGCGGAGAAGATCGTCTTTGCGACACCAGGACGGCCGATCATCTGGGCGCCGTTGACGTTGACCAGGGCCACCTTCTCGATCAGGGCGATCGCCTTGACCACCCGTTTTTCCTGGTGCTTATCCCGGAGGATGAGGGTCCCGGGGACATCCGGCCGGAAGGAGTTCTTGACCCGGATCGGGATATCCTTCTGCATCGCAGGTTCGACCGACCGTGGGTGGAGGACCTTCGCGCCGAAGAAGGAGAGTTCCATCACCTCGAGGTAGGAGATGTCGTCGAGGACCCGGGCGTCCTTGATGATCCGGGGGTCGGAGGTCATCACCCCATCGACGTCGGTCCAGATCCAGATCTCGTCGGCATCGATCCCGGCGCCGAGGACGGCAGCCGAGTAGTCGGAGCCGCTCCGGCCGAGGGTGGTGACGACACCCTGTTCGGTCGCCCCCATGAACCCCATGATCACCGGGACGGTATCGGAGAGCAGCGGGACGACCCGGTTCCGGATCTTCGCCTCGCTCGCCGGGAGAGCGCGGGCGTCCCCGTGGTTCGCGGTCGTGACGATCCCGGCCTCGGCGCCGTCGAGGGCAACCGAGGGGATACCGCGTTGCCGAAGGGCGGCGCTCACGATCGGGGCAGAGAGCCGCTCCCCGAAGGAGAGGATGTAGTCACGGGACCGGGGCGTCAGTTCCTTCAAGGTATGCACCGCAGTGAGGATGTTCTGCAGTTGAACAAGCCGGTCATCGATGACCGAGAGCGCCTCGTCGATGTAGTCGGGGGCCACCTCCCCGAGGAGCCGGGTGTGCCGGGTCCGGACCGCGGAGAGGAGGTCCCCGATCGGAGGCTTTTCCTCGCTCGTTACAACCTGATCGGTCACTGTGATGATCTGGTCGGTGACCTTCGAGCACGCCGAGACGACCACCGTGACCTCGTCGCCCGCTCGTCGATGCGATTTTACAATGTCCGCGACCCGCCGGATACAGTCCGCTTCTCCAACGGAGGTGCCGCCAAATTTCATTAAAAGCCTCATTTCTGGCTCACATGTCCCCTACAATTGCTTTATGGTATTATACAACTCACCGACTAATAATGCTTGTAGACGAGAGTGTGGACGCGCACGTGCTGGTTATCGGGAGCGGCGGCGCCGGGGTGCGGGCTGCCATCGAGGCCTCACGGTACGGCAGCGTGGTCCTGGTCTCCAAGACCATTGCTGGCAAGGGTGGGTGCACGACGATGGCGGAAGGCGGCTTCAACGCTGTTCTGCGGGAAGGAGACTCGATCGACGTCCACCGCGAGGATACTCTCTCGGGCGGGGCGTATCTCAACGACCCGGCGCTCGTGGACGCACTGGTCCGTGAGGCGCCGGAACGAATGAACGACCTCGTCCAGTGGGGTGCGGTCTTCGACGTGACGAACGAGTGCATGATTGCACAACGGCCGTTCGGGGGGCAACGGTATCCCCGGACCTGTTACGCCGGGGACCGGACGGGCCACGAGCTGATCATGACCCTCCTCGACCGTCTCGACGCGACGGATACGCAGCTCTACCAGGAGGTCTCGGTCGTCGACCTCATACCGGACGAGAACGGAGCAGTCGCCGGTGCGATCGCTCTCGACCGGGACGGGAACCCTATCCTCTTCTCGGCCGACGCCACGGTGCTTGCGACCGGTGGGGGAACCCAGGTCTACGATATATCCACGAACTCCGCCGCCGGGACCGGGGACGGGTTCGCCATGGCCTACCGGGCGGGGGCGGAACTGATCGATATGGAGATGATCCAGTTCCACCCCACCGGGGCGGTCTACCCCTACGACGCCCGCGGCCGCCTGGTGACGGAGGCGGTCAGGGGTGAAGGAGGCATCCTCCTGAACGCACGACGTGAACGGTTCATGGAACGCTACGACCCCGCCCGGATGGAACTCTCGACCCGGGACGTGGTGTCCCGGGCGATCGCGACCGAGGTGCTGGAGGGGCGCGGGACGAACCGCGGTGGGGTTTACCTGGATGTGACCCACCTCCCCGCTGAGAAGATCGAGGCCCGGCTCCCGGTGATGCTCGAGCAGTTCCTTGCCTACGGCGTGGATATCCGGCGGGAGCCGATGGAGGTGGCACCCACCGCTCACCACATCATGGGCGGTCTCCGGATCACCCCGGAGTGCCGGACGACGCTCCCTGGCCTCTTCGCCTGCGGGGAGGTCTCCGGCGGGGTGCACGGCGCAAACCGCCTCGGCGGGAATGCTCTCGCGGAGACGCAGGTCTTCGGGAAGCGGGCCGGGGAGTCCGCCGGGGGAGCGCCGGTGCGGAGCGGGCAGGTCGACCAGGCCCGGGTCGACGAGGCCCTCCGGATGCTCGATGAATTCTTTGCGGGCGATGCTAGTCCCGCAGCGGTGCAGAAGGATCTGAAACTCACGATGTGGAATAAGGCCGGGATCTTCCGGACCGCCCCCGACCTGACGGCGGCGCTCGATGATATCCACGGGCTCGCCGGCCGGCGGCTCCGTGCCGCCTCGACCGCAAACCTGCTCGAGTGCTGCACGGTCCGGAACATGTGCACCACGGCGTCCCTGATCGTCCGCTCCGCCCTCTTGCGGCCGGAGAACCGGGGCGCCCACGTCCGGCGTGACGCGACGGTCGCGACCGAGCCTGCAACGTCGCCGTTCTCCCACACCTGCATCTCGCTTGCAGGGGAAGGGATCGAGCGCCGGGAGGTCGCGTCATGAGAGCGATCACCCTCCGGGTCTCCCGTTACGACCCCGCCGTGGACGAGGAGCCGTACTTCGAGGAGTATACGGTCCGGGTGAACGAGGGTGCCCGGGTGCTCCACGCCCTCCACGCGGTCCGCGACGAGCACGACCCGACGCTCTCCTACCGCTACTGCTGCGGTTCCGGGCAGTGCGGGAGCTGCGCCGTCCGGGTGGACGGGACGCCCGTCCTCGCCTGCATGGCGGAGGCCCGCGACGGAATGACGGTCGAGCCGCTGGACCTTCCGGTCATGAAAGACCTGACGGTGGACATGAGCCCGGTGATCGCGAAGATCGCCCGGATCTGCCCGGCGCCGGACGCGGCCCTCCCGAACCCCGAAGAGATCGCGGCGATCAAGCCACTCCGGGACTGCATCGAGTGCCTCTCCTGCGTATCGGCCTGTCCGGCGCTCCAGGTGATCGACTTCGCCGGCCCGACGGTTCTCCGGCAGGAGATGCGCCTCGCCCTCGACCCCCGGGACTCCGGGAACCGGATCACCGACGCTATCGAGAAGGGGCTCTTCTACTGTACGACCTGCAAGCGGTGCCTGGAGGTCTGCCCGAAGGATATCGACATCCCGGGCAAAGCCATCGAGAAACTCCGGGAACTGGCGAACCGCCGCGGGCTGACCCTTCCCCGCCACCAGGAGGTGGCACGGCTGGTCCGGGAGACGGGACGGAGCGTCGAACGGACCAGAGAGACGTTCCTTGAGCAGGTGCCCGAGGTGATCGAGCCCGACGGCCCCGTTCGTGACGAGGTGGGGTTCTTCGTCGGGTGCATGTTCAACGGCCGGGTGCCGCAGACGGCGCTCGACGCGATGGGGGTCATGAAGCGCAACGGCATCCGGGTGATCGTCCCCCACGAGCAGGTCTGCTGCGGCTCGCCGCTGATCCGGACGGGGCAGACGGCGGATGTCGAGGACCTGAAGCAAAAGAACATCGAGGCCTTCGCCCGCCGGGGGATCACGACCGTGATGACGATCTGCGCCGGGTGCGGAGCGACGCTCAAGAACGATTACGAGACGCCGTTCGTGGTAAAAGACGTCACCGAGATCCTGACGGAGTACGGGATCGAGCCCCCGGCGAAGCTCGACGTCCGGGCGACCTACCATGATCCCTGCCACCTCCTCCGGGGCCAGGGGATCAGCGAGCAGCCGCGGGCGCTGCTCCGCGAAGGGGTCCGGGAGTTCGTCGAGATGCCCTCCCAGTGCTGCGGTGCCGGCGGCGGCGTCCGCTCAGGGGTGCCCGAGGAGGCGAAGGCCCTCGGGGCGAAGCGCGACGAGGCCGTGAAGGCGACCGGGGCCGACGTGGTGGTGACGGTCTGCCCGTTCTGCGAGTTCCATATCGCGGACTGCACGGACGTCCCGGTGAAGAACCTGGTGACGGTGCTGCTCGAAGGCTACCGGAAGAAGGACGGGGAGACGGGGAAATAGAGGCCCCGTTTCACCCGACTATTTTTGAACGCGTAATATCCCCACACCCCCACCCCGAGCAGAACCGTAAAGGGGGATCAGCACTCACACTGACGGGGCGGCTCCCCTATGAACGGCGCGATCACGGATTTTTTGGTAGTTGCGGACGAGATCTTCATCCTGGTCCTCCTTATCGCCGCCGGCTACGTTGCCGTCTCGACGAGGATCGTCGACCCCCGGGTCACCCGGGGGCTCTCCGGGCTCCTCATCAACATCACCCTGCCGGCGCTGATCATCGCCTCGATGCAGGTGCCCTTCACCACCGAACGCCTTGCGGGCGCCGAGACCCT
>Ga0265294_10003795_pt1 | contig 19096 bp, 15 predicted proteins | sample MunlanPumphouse3_FD_192504 | JGI IMG/M metagenome (GOLD analysis project Ga0265294, IMG submission 192504) | Groundwater microbial communities from a municipal landfill in Southern Ontario, Canada - Pumphouse #3 | ecosystem: Environmental > Aquatic > Deep subsurface > Groundwater | place...
ATAATCGACATTGGTGAAACAACTGTTGACCATCCTGCCAAGGTTGAAATTAACTTGGAAGTCCCTATTCCTAAAATTATCCCTATTATTCCACCGCTTACGCTCAAAAAGATTGATTCTGCTAAAAATTGATACATAATATTTTTCCTTTTTGCTCCTAAAGCTTTGCGAATTCCAATTTCTCTAGTTCGTTCTGTCACGGTGACCAGCATAATATTCATAATGCCAATTCCTCCAACCAGTAGAGAAATACCTGCTATTGCTCCTAACATGATGGTAAAAGTCATAGTGCTAGTATTGATTGCGTCTAGCAGTTCATCCTGACTTGTGACTCTAACTGTATCTTCATGTTTGAATTTTTGGTTAAAAATTGCTGTTATATGAGCAACTGCCAGTTTAGCATCTTCAGGGTTCTTGATCTTAAGGTAGATGGAACTAACGCTTTTTGACTGGGTTATACGTTGAGCCACTGTGACGGGAATGAGAATAACATCATCATCATCCCTTCCCATAGATGATCCTTTTTCCTCCAAAACCCCAATAATATTAAAAGAATGACCCATTACCATGATTTTTTGTCCAAGTGGGTTGCTACCGCTAAAAAGCTCTGTAACAATTGTTGAACCTACCATAGCAACATTAGCTCTATTTGTTACTTCTTCATCAGTAAAATATCTCCCGTTTTTTGTGTTTACATTTCTAACCACTTGATAGTCATTGGTTACGCCTTCCAAAGAGGTTTCGTAGGTATTGTTTTCCCATTTAGCTGTGCCGGAAAAAGGGACACTTGGTACTGCATTTGTGATAGCAGGTACTCTTTCTACCAATTCTGCTGCATCATCAATACTAAATGTTACACCGCTACTTCTGTTAGGAGAAACATATATTAGATTGGAACCCATACTGGAGATTCTGTCGGAAATATCTTTAGAAGCTCCTTGCCCAATTGAAATCATAGCAATAACTGCACCTACCCCAAAGATTATCCCAAGTGCAGTGAGAAATGAACGTAATTTATTACCACGTATTCCGGCAGAGGCTATTTTGAGAACTTCCCAAAAGTTCATAAGCTCACCGCCTTTTCATCAGTTTTTAATTTATGGGTTACTTTAGAAGTTACATAATCCACATTATAATCGATACTGCAATTTTCATTACAATCTACATTAGTAGTTGTATTAATAGTCATACCTGCAATGTGTGGTTTTAATACTTGTTCATCACTTTGAAGCATACCGTCTTTAAAGCGAATGATTCGTTTTGTATGGAGGGCAACTTGTTCATCGTGAGTAACGACAATAATCGTGATACCTTCTTGATTTAACTTTTGGAAAATAGCTAGTAATTCACTGCCAGAACGGCTGTCTAAGGCTCCAGTCGGTTCGTCAGCAAGTATGAGGGGAGGATTTCCTGCCAAAACTCTGGCAATGGCAACTCTTTGTTGTTGACCACCTGAGAGTTCAGTTGGAAGATGATTTATTCTATCCTCAAGACCTACTACTTTCAAAGCTTCTTTTGCTTTTAATATTCTTTCTTTAGAAGGAGTACCACGATAAACTAAAGGAAGGGCTACGTTTTCTAAAGCAGTTAGTTTAGGAAGAAGATTGAAGCTTTGAAAAACAAAACCAATATATTCATTTCTTATTTCTGCCAATTTGTCATCGTTTTTTTCTTTTATATCTTCTTTTTCTAATATATATCGACCTTCTGTAGGTCTATCCAAGCAACCTAAAATATTCATAAGGGTAGATTTGCCTGAGCCTGATGGTCCCATAATGGCAACAAACTCACCCTTTTGTATTTCAAGATTCACATCTTTAAGAGCAGTAACAGACACTGCTTCGGTGGAGTAAGTTTTTACTAAATTACTTATTTGCAAAAGCATATGACTGCTCCCTTTCTATTTGGATTTGTTAGGACGTTGCTTTGTCCTGTCGTAACCACCCATACCAGGCATTCCATTCATTTGTATTTCAGCGGAGGAAGTGGTAGTTGCAACAACTATTTGTTCTCCTTCTTCCAACCCGTTAGTTATCTCTACCCAAAGCCCATTATTAATACCAACTTTGATAGGTTCCATTTGTAGTTCATCGTCTTTTATTATTCGAACCATATTTTTGCCGTTATTACTGAGAAGAGCTTCAGCGGGTATTCTTAAGACATCATCTTTCTTTTCCAAAAGAATAGTTGCGGTAGCTGTCATTCCAGCTTTAATTCCTTCGATAGTACCTGTTTGAAGAGTTATAGGATATGTAGTAACACCATTGTTACTGTCTCCTTCGTAGGCAATTCCTGTAACCTTGCCTTTTAAAAATGTGTCTGGTAAAGCATCAATTTCAATACTGGCTTCTTGTCCGAATTTCAACTTATTAATATCTAATTCATCGACCGATATTTCCATGTAATTTTCAGAGAAATTACTGATAACGGCAAGTTCTTGTTGTGACGTTATGGCATCACCAGGATCAATGGCGATATTTGCTACAATACCATCTATAGGGGCTAGAACAGTTAGACTATCTAATTGCTCAGATATGGTAAGGACATCTTGATGAGCTTCTGCTACCTTAAGTTCCTGGTTTTTGATAGTGTTTTCCTCTGGGGAGAGGAGCAGAGCTAAATCTTCTTCTGCTTTAGCTAGTTGTACTTTAGCTTCTTTTACTTGTCGATCAATTTCATCATTTGTTATAGAAAGGAGAGGAGTACCTTCATTAACTTTTTGTCCTTCTTGAGAAAGTATTTCAGCTATAGTACCGCTTACTTCAGTTTTTAATTCCTCTGTTTGGCAGTAGCGTATGTATCCATCAGCAGAGCGGAATGAAATAACTTTGCCATCATCATCTCTGCCCATAATTACGGTGTTATATGTTTGCATTCCGGGACGAAGAGCTAAAGTAGAATTTGTGATAGATATGATAACTTCAAAGGTACCTGTGGAAGTAGTTCTGTCATTGTCATCACTTTTTAGATAAGAATCAAAGGAGATTTCTTCAACTGTACCTTTGCAATAATCATCAAGACCTTTTACATATACACGTACTTCCATACTTTTACTGATGGAGTTAAGGTCGCGTTCTGAAAAATCAGCTATAACTTCCATTTTGTCACTTGTGGCAAAAGTAGCTACTAAAGTTCCGGAATTTACACTCTCACCTTCTGTTAATTCATAGTCAATAATTGTTCCATCAAAAGGGGCTTTTAATATTAAATTGTCTTTTTGCGATTCTTTATTTTCTAGGGTTATTTTGCATTGTTCTACGTCTAGTTCTGCTATCTGTCGTTCAAAGTCATCCTCTGAAAGTGGAGTGCTTAATGTTTCTAAATCATTACAAGCTATTTCCCATTCTAGTTGAGTTTTCTCTGTTTGTAGTGCAATCTCATCATTACTGATCCGCATGATTGGGTCGCCTTTTTTAACATTAGCACCTTCTGTTACAAAAATCTCTTCTACCGTTCCTTCTGATTTTGTCTTAAGAGCGTAGCGTTGACTAGGGTTTAAAGTACCAGTACCGTCAATACTGCTTTCAATAGAACCTCTTTGTACTAGAGCAGTAAGGTAATCTGAAGAGGTTGCTTTTATTGATCTGTTACCGTAAACAGTCACAGAAACTGTAATTACCGCTACAATTGCCAAACAGATTATAAGTATTTTTCTTTTTGTCAAGAATGACATCTCCTTCCTAATGCTGTTTAATTATTTTTACTTTTACTTTTAGTTTTAGTTTATTTAAATTATAAAGGTTATATATGTCAGTATGATTACAGAATTGTGAACGTTTTGTGAACGTTGGTTGTCAGGAGGACGGGGTTGTTGACACTTTGGTGTCAACAACCCCGTCCCCCTGACACACATTACTTTTTATGCTTAGAAAAAGGATATTGAAAATTTTTAACGAATTTACAATTATGTGTGAAAGTTTTTATTTACTGAACAAATATATTGATAATAAACCCATAGTTAGGATGATTTAGATGCTTTTATCTAATTTTAATGTTATTTTTAAAATAATAAAAGATAAAAATGTTAGATTGCAGTTTCAACAAATTAAGAGGATGATAAAAAATGACAAGTTATTTTCAACGTTTAAAATGTTAAAATTAGCTTTTAAATTTTTATCAAGAGACAAGCTTATTTTTTATAGAGGGATCTATTATATAAATTTTGCCTTTCCTATCTTTCCTTCTAAAGCTTTTATGACATATTTGAACTCAGCAAGAGATAAAAATAATATTTTATCTTCACATGCCTTTTGTAAAAAAACTGCTCCTTTAACTATTTGTCTTACCATAACAACTAAATGTAATTATAATTGCTATTATTGCGGTTCCAAAGATAAAAATAAAACTGATATCTCGACAAAAGATTGGAAAAAAATTATTGCTGATTTACAAAATATGAATACGCCGATTATTTTATTTACTGGTGGAGAACCACTTTTACATCCGGATTTAGAGGAGCTTTGCCAATGTGTAACGGATAAATCTCTTTTATATATATTAACTACAGGTGATGGGCTTACCTTGGAAAGGGCTAAAAGATTAAAAAAATGTGGAGTATTTGGTTTAGGTATTAGTTTAACGAGTTGTGACGAAAGTTTGGATATTGAAAATCGGAAGCATAGCAAATGTTACAAAAATGCTATCGCTGCAATCAAATATTCAATTCAAGCTGGATTGTTTACTACAGTAATTACTGTGATTCCCAGAAATAAACTTAATGAAGAAAAAATATTTGATTTTTTTGCGTTTTTAGAAGGTTTGGGAGTACAGGAAGTGGTTTTAAAGGAGCCTATTAAAACAGGTAGACTTCTTCAAGATCATCATGATGGAATCTATTATATTACTAAAAAAGAGAAAAAAGTATTACTTGATTTACAAAAAAAAGCTAATAAAAAATTTAAGAACTTACTAATCACTACGGAATTATTGTTTGCGTGTAAAGAGAGCTTTGGTTGTGCCGCAGGTTTACAACATTCAGCCATAAATACTAATGGAGATTTAACTCCCTGTGATTTTTGTCCCATCTCTTTTGGTAATGTTCAAGAAGAACCTTTGAACGATTTATGGATAAAAATGGCTGATACAATTAATATACCCTTTAATGATTGTTTACAAATGATTATATACCCTGAATTAGTAGGACAAGAAATTCCTCTTACCCCGGAAAAAACATATAAAATTATTGATAAGTATAAAAATGAAAATGTAAACTTTCCGGACATTTATAAAGACATGCAAAAATAGAGGGAGAAAATTATGAGAATTTTATTTATTTTACCTTACGACAATACCTATAAATACAAAGGCTGTTTTACAAAATCAATCTCTTATGCACCGCTTACCTTGTCAGTTTTAGCAGCACTTGTTCCCCAAAATTTACATGCTGAAATTAAGATTATTGATGAAGGTGTAGACAAGCCATGTTTGCGAGGAAATTATGATATTGTCGCTATTACGTGTGTAACCTCTTCAGCTAAGCGAGCCTATAAATTATGCAAATTTTGGAAAGAGAGAGGAAGCTATGTAGTATTAGGTGGTGTTCATCCTACATTGATGTCAGATGAAGCAACCAATTATGCAGATAGTATCTTTGTCGGGTTTGCTGAAGAAACTTTTCCGCAATTTTTCAAAGATTATTTGGATGGTACTCCACAAAAAATATACCGTCATAAGTCTAAATGTGCTCATTTGCCATTACCTATCCCCAGACGTGATCTCATAAGTAAAAAATATATGAATATCCCCACAGTTATTGCCAACCGTGGTTGTATGAATCAATGCAGTTATTGTTCAATCAATAAGCTTTGGGGTAAAGATGGTTTAACACGTCCTATTGATGAAGTTATCCATGAAATTAAAACACTTAACCCTAAAAGAATTATTCTTCTTGATCCAAGTCCCACATCTAACGAAGAATATGCAATTCAATTTTTCCAAGCTTTAATTCCACTGAAAATAAAATGGTCAGGGTTAAGTACAATTGATGTTGTAAAAAAGCCTAAATTATTTGATTTGATAATAAAGAGTGGCTGTGAAGGAATACTGGCGGGATTTGAAAGTATCAATAGTGCCAATCTATTGTCTGTTGATAAAAAAACAAATAAAGTTGATGAATATAAGTATGCTGTAAAACAGTTTCATCAAGCTAACATCCCCGTACTTGGTTGTTTTGTTGCTGGGTTTGATCATGACACCAAAGAGAGTCTGCTTGATACTGTTGATTTTATAGATGAAATAGGTATTGACCTTCCTCGCTTTTCTATTTTAACACCGTTCCCTGGTACAACAATGTATGATGGATATATTAAAAACAACAGAATTCTTACAAAAGACTGGGATCTGTATGATACAATGCATGTTGTTTTTGAACCGAAAAATATGAGTCCTGCTGAATTGCAAAAAATATTTTTGGAGATGTGGAAAAGGTCGTATGCGACAAAAAAAATATTAAATCGATTGAGTAATACCCAAAAAAATATAATAATTAAGTTAGGTGCTAATTTAGGATTTAAGTATTATGCCCTTAAAATTAGAAAAGCAGGCGGTTAGTTGAAAAAATGATGTAGTTGATTAGTTGGTTTAGGTTTGGGACAGATGATTGTTAGTTTGAAACTTCAAGTTATTTTATGACTTAAGTACAACGAAAGGAGTGAATTTTAGTTTGAAGCTTCATGGTGAAATAATTAAAGTAAATTCGTTAAGTTTAGAGAACATTAATTCCATGTATGCTTTAATGGAAGAATTTTATGATAATATTACTTTCTTTGTTTTTGATAACGATTTAAGTGAAAAAGACTACTGCATTATGTTGTATGATGAGAATAATAGTATTAAGGGATTTTCCACTCAAAAAATCATGCGAATTAATGTTGAAAATCAAGAAATATATGGTGTATTCTCTGGAGATACAATTATACATAAGGATTATTGGGGGAGTCTTGAGCTTTACAAAGTATTTATTCAATATTTTTTCGAATATGGGGAAAAATATCAAGATTTTTATTGGTTTCTTATCTCTAAGGGCTATAAAACCTATAGAATTTTACCTGCTATTTTTAAAGAATTTTATCCGAGGGTTAATGTAGAAATACCGCCATTTGAAAAATCAATTATGCACTCTTTTGGAAAATCAAAATATCCTTCAGAATATGATGAGTTTAGCGGTGTAATTAGATATAAAACAGTAAAAGACATGTTGAAAAATGGTGTAGCCGATATTACAGAAAAACAACTTAAGGATAAAGACATTAAATACTTTTTAAGTATTAATCCAGAGTATTATAAAGGAAACGATTTGGTTTGTCTGACAAAACTTAGCGAAGATAATTTAAGACAAGCAGCCCGAAGATTGTTTTGGAGGAAGTGATTATTTGTTTGAACGAATTAATTGTTATCTGATTAACTCTCTTGGACGTTTGATGTATAAAAACGAATATAAAAAATTTATCAAAATTAAAGATATTGAGAAGCAACAGGCAAAAAAGCTTTTTGATATCCTAACTAAAAACAAATCATGTACATATGGAAGTAAATATGATTTTGATAAAATAAAAAGCACAGATGAATATCAACATTTAGTTCCTTTAACAACCTATGAAGATTATATTCCATTTATTGAAAGGATTAAAAATGGGGAGAAAAACATCTTAACCAAGGAAGATGTTTTAATTTTGGAACCAACTGGTGGTTCTACTTCTGCTACAAAGTTGATCCCTTATACAAAATCTCTCAAAGTAGAATTTCAAAAAGGTTTGAAACCTTGGGTTTATGATTTGTATTCACAAAATCGTGGACTTAATTGGGGTAAAAGCTATTGGTCTATAACTCCAGCCACTACACAAAAGAAATATACAAAAGGTGGACTGCCTATTGGTTTTGAAGAAGATAGTGAATACTTAGGAGACTTAGGAAAAAGGTTGATGCAATATATTTTTGCTGTACCCGCAAAGATAGCTCAAGAGAAGAATATTGATCATTTTTATTACAAGACAGCATTGTGTCTTTTGAAATGCAAAAATTTAACCTTTATATCCATTTGGAATCCTACTCTTTTAATTTTACTTATTGATTATATAAAGAAAAACTCGGAAAGGCTTCTTCCGGAGATAACAAATAAACGGCGATCTGAGATTAAAAAGTGTTTGCATGATGAAACCTATTACAAACTTTGGCCACATTTAAAGGTCATTAGCTGTTGGGGTGATGCTCATGCCTATGGTTACGCCGAAAAGTTAAAAGTGCTTTTTCCCCATGCTTATATTCAACCCAAAGGGTTACTGGCAACCGAGGGGTTTATCTCCTTCCCTTTTACAAATGAAGAAGGGGCTAGACTTAGTTTGAATTCTCACTTTTTTGAATTCATTTCAACATCAGATAACAAAATATATCTTGCTCATGAGCTAACCAAAAGTGAAGAATACGAGGTAGTTATCACCACATCCGGTGGCTTATATCGCTACAAACTAAACGATCTCATCAAGGTTACGGACTTTCAGGGAATTTATCCACTAATAGAATTTATGGGAAAACGGGATAAGGTATGTGATTTATTTGGGGAAAAGTTGCATGAAAATTTTATCAAAAATACTATGGATAGTTTGGGAGTATGTAATGATTTCTATATGTTTGCTCCAGAAAAAGACAGGTATGTTCTTTATATTCAAATCAATAAAATACCACAGAATATTGATGTAGCATTAAGAAAAAATTTTCATTATGATTATTGCAGAAAATTGGGGCAGCTTAAGGAACTTGCAATATTTAGATTGATGGGGGATCCTTTAACAGAATATATTAATGAATGTGTTAAACGTGGTCAAAAACTAGGTGATATTAAACCTTCAGTTTTGCATTTGCAAAGTGGGTGGGACAAAGTATTTAAAGGTGAGTATAGCGTGAAAAACGATTAAGTTAACAATTAAGTTATAAAAGATAATTATGTAATGAAAGACGATTATATTATGAAGGGAGATTACAAATGAAGATTGCTTTTTTAGCTCCGGCAGGTGCAATGCACAGATATGATGGTAGTTTTGGCAAAACTCTGCATTATGCACCACTAACACTTACCACCCTTGCAGCATTAGTCCCGAAAGAACTTAATGCTGAAGTAGCGATATATGATGAAACAGCAGGAAAAATACCGCTTGATTTAGATGCAGAGATGGTATGTATTACCTGTATTACTGGTACAGCGATACGTTGTTATGCCTATGCAGATTATTTACGTAGTTTAGGAAAGACCGTAGTTTTAGGTGGACCACATCCCACCATGTTACCTGATGAGGCGGCTATGCATGCAGATGTAGTTATGACTGGCTTTGCAGAACAAACATTTCCGCAAATGTTATATGATTATTTAAATAACAACTTAAAATCAAGGTACAAGCAAAACAGCGATTTTACCATAGTAGGAAGACCAATACCAAAAAGGGAACTATTAAATAAAAGAAGGTACATTACATTAAATACTCTTGAAGCCGTCAGAGGATGTTCTTTGCCCTGCACTTTTTGTGCTTATCCTGCTGCTTTTGGCAGGACAGTACATAAGCGTCCTGTCAAAGAAGTGATCGCTGAAATTGAAGCACTTAATTCCAAAGAGATATTATTTCCGGATGTAAATTTAATTACCGATAGAGCATATGCAATAGAACTTTTTACGGCAATAATTCCTTTGAAAAAAATTTGGTTTGGGCTTGCTACTTCCTCTATTGGTATGGATAATGAACTACTTGCGATATTTGAAAAAAGCGGATGCAAAGGACTTCTCATTGGTTTCGAGTCTATTAAACAATCTTCGCAAAATTTTATTCAAAAGGGAGTAAACAAAGTTATAGAATATGAAGAACTAATGAAAAGACTTCATAACGCAGGGATTATTGTACAGGGATGTTTTGCTTTTGGTGGTGATGATGAAGATTCCTCAGTATTTGAAAAAACAGTAGAAATGGTGATAAAGGCTAAAATTGATTTGCCACGTTATTCAATCTTAACACCTTTTCCCAAAACACAGCTTTATGCTCAATTGGAAGAACAAGGTAGAATAACCGAACGAAATTGGGCAATGTATGATGTTGAACATTGTGTTTTTAAACCATTGAAAATGACTAAAGAGGAGTTGGAAGAAGGCATTACAAGGGCATGGCGGGAAACTTATACCTTCCGTTCAATTTTCAAGAGATTGGCTCCATTTAAAAACATTCCCTATATATCATTATTTGTTAATTCCGGATACAGAGGTTATGCTAATAAATTTTCCGTTTTCACAAGAGAGGTTATGACCGATAATAGTGATATTCCAAGGGGGGAGATAGTAAAATGAAAATTACCTTTATTTTGCCAGCAATAGGCAAAAAACCTGGAGAAAAATATATTGAAACTTGGAAAATGGAACCATTAAGCATCGCTGTTTTAAAATCTCTCACACCCTCTGATATTGAAACCGAATTTTATGACGATCGTATTGAATGTATTAATTATGATACAAAAACTGACCTAGTTGTTATTACCGTGGAAACCTATACGTCCCAAAGAAGCTATCTGATAGCTGATGAGTATAAAAAAAGGGGAGTATCGGTTATTATGGGTGGGTACCATGTTACCCTAGCTCCAGATGAGGTATTGCAATATGCGGACAGTATTATAACTGGAAATGCAGAAGCTGTTTGGAGTAAGATGTTACAAGATTTCCAAAATCATAACCTTAAAAAAACCTATAACGGCACTATAGAATATAGTGATGTTCAACCCGATAAAAGTATATATGTCGGTAAAAAATATTTACCAATTTCTCTAGTTGAAACTGGCAGAGGATGTTGTAACAGCTGTGAATTCTGTGCTATTTCTAGTTATTATCACGGTAAATATTATGAGAGAGAGCATAGAAATATTATTCGGGATATACAGAACAGTACAAATAATTTTTTTTTCTTAGTTGATGATAATTTAGTTGCTAATATAAACAACACCAAAGAATTATTAAAAAAAATTGAACCCTTAAAAATCAAATGGGCTGGGCAGGGTACTTTGTCCATGGCTAAAGATAAAGAATTATTAAAATTGATGAAAAAAAGTGGATGTGAATTGATTTTAATTGGTTTTGAATCATTAGAAGAAGAAAGTCTTAAACAAATGAATAAAACATTTAATGCTGTGTTGGGAAAAAGAGATGAATTAGTCAAAAGGATACACGATGCGGGTATTGGTATCTATGCCACTTTTGTTTTTGGCTATGATGGTGATACATATAAAACCTTTGAAGATACTTTAAATTTTGCAAGGAAACATAATTTTTATACTGCCGCTTTCAATCATCTTTTACCTTTTCCGGGAACAGGATTATATCAGAGATTAAAAGAAGAAAAACGTTTAATTTATGATAAATGGTGGTTAGAGGAAAACTATATTTACGGAGATATTGCCTTTAAACCAAAAAATATGTCTGCTGATGAATTAAGTAAGCTTTGTCAACAAGCACGAAAAGAATATTCTAATTTTTCCACTGTGGTTAAACGTGGACTCTACAGTATAAAAAGGTCAAGCCCTTTGATGTGGTTGCTTTTTTGGTCCATGAATTTACGACTTGGGAAAGAGGTTGACGAAAAGATGAAGATACCAATAGGGAGGCATTTGGATGAATTGCCTAAATAGACATTTTGTAATTGAGCTAGCTTCTCCTGCTGATGCAGAAGAAATATTAAAAATTTATGAAAGCGGAGATTTTAAGGGAAACATCTCAGTTTTATATACACGCCGTCCTGATCCAGTAAAATCCCTTATGCAAGAGGGTGACAAAGTTGTCATCCCCATAATAAAAGAGCAAGAAAACGGTAAAATATGTGGTATGGGTTGTTGCGTCATTCGCAAAGCATATTTAAATGGAGAAATTAAAAATATCGGTTATTTAACGGGACTAAAAATCTTACCAGAATATCGTAAAAAACGGATTCCTATTGCTGATGTCTACGCCTTTTTATATGAACAAACAAAAAACGATGTTGATATATACTATACAACGATTTTAAAAGAGAATACGTTAGCACAAAAAATGCTCGAAAAAAAGCGTAAGAATATGCCGGAATATAAATATAAGGGGGATTATACGGTATTTTGCTTTAGAACAGGTCAGAAAGTTTTTGAAAACAATAACTATATTTTACAAAGAGGTCATCGCGAAGGACTCCTGCAATTTTTTAAAGAACAAGAAAAACAATATCAATTTTCACCACTTATAACTTCAATGTACGAAAACTACAATAAAGATATTTTTACACTCAGTGACCCAAAAGGTAATATCTTAGCAGTTTGTTTAGTTTGGGATCAACAAGCAGCTAAGCAGTATATTATCACGGAATACAAGGGCATTTATAAAATATTGCAAAGAATGCCAACAAAATTATTCGGATATCCACCATTACCTCAGAAAAATATATCGGCAAATTATGCCTGTATATCAATGCTTTATATTAAGGATAATAATCTTAAATTAGCGAAATATTTTATAAAAAAAATAGCAAAATGCTCGAAGAAATATGAATTTTTAATGCTAGGACTTTTTGACGCTCATCCCCTTAAACCTATTTTTAATCATATGAAACATCTAAAATATCAAAGTAGATTATATATAGTTAGTTGGAATGATGAACGGCATGTTCTTGATAATAGACCAATAAATCTCGAAGTTAGTTTATTATAGGTGTCAACAACACCGTCTGATTCATCAGTATATAAGAAATAATATTTGAAATAATTAACTGATATGAAGGTACAACTAATCTTCGTTAATTTTGTAGAAATGTGAATGCTTAAGTTAGTAGATTGTAGCTGTCAATATTATGAATGCAACTTAAATTTCTGCACAAAAAAATAACCGGATATTCCGGTTATTTTACTTTTTCAGGTTCAGGATATTCAATTTCAAAGGTTTCTACTGTTACTTTTTTCATAACTTGTTTGTCATATGGCATATCCTGAAAACTTTTTTCTACACTTACAATTCGATCTACTTCATCCATTCCCGTGGTAACTTGACCGAAGGCAGCGTATTGATCGTTTAGGTGTGGCGAGTTTTTTACCATGATAAAGAATTGACTCCCTGCTGAATCTGGCATTGCACTACGTGCCATTGATAGTACGCCTCGCTCATGTTTTAGTTCATTTGGGAATCCATTAGTAGAGAATTCTCCTTTTATACTATAGCCTGGTCCTCCTATACCGGAACCTTCAGGATCTCCACCTTGAATCATGAAATTAGGGATTACTCTGTGGAAAATCAAACCGTCATAATATCCACTTTTGACTAAAGAAATAAAATTGTTTACTGTGTTAGGAGCAATTTCAGGAAAAAGCTCTGCCTTGATTTCATTGCCACTTTCCATTTCTATGGTAACGATAGGGTTTTGACTCATACATCTCTTCCTTTCTAAATAAAATCAACTCTATTATATCCTTTAAACACTCAAGCAGGGTTAAAATTAGTTAAAGAAGACCTAATTATTATTAAGTCTTCTTTAACTAAGAAATCAATTATAAGCTGTTTCAGCTATTATATTACGCTATTATTGTTATACCCATTAGTCTATTAACACTACAGGTTTAATGACGTCTTTTCCTTTGCTCTTCATCATAAGGAGTGCTTTTTCCATATTGTCAAAGCCTTTAAATACATGTGTAACCAATTTTGAAGGATCAACTCTGTTATATTTGACTAAATCTATCAATCTTTCCATCCGTAAACGTCCGCCTGGTGTCAATCCACCGCAAATATTCTTATGGGACATTCCACATCCCCACTCAATACGTGGAATAGTTAAGAATTCGCCTGCTCCATAGTAATTAATATTACCAATACTTCCACCTGGTTTAGTAATTTTCACGGCAGTTTCTAAAATGTTGGGTTTTCCACCAGCAACTACCACTGAATCAACCCCTTGTTCTTCTGTTAACTTAAGGATTTGTTCAGCTAAATCGCCATCTTTATAGCTTACGATATCAGTTGCTCCATAAAACTTAGCCGCTTCAACAGAGACAGGACGAGTACCAACAGCAATAATCCTACCAGCACCAAGAAGCTTAGCACCAGCAACAGCCATTAAGCCAACAGCGCCAATGCCTATAACAGCAACTGTAGATCCCAGTTTTATATTAGCTAGTTCTGCACCATGAAAACCTGTAGTTACCATATCTGTAATCATAACAGCATTTTCTAAAGATATTTCCGGAGGTAAAAACGCAAGGTTCATATCGGCATCGTTTACATGGAAAAATTCTCCAAAAGTACCATCTTTGAAATTAGAAAACTTCCATCCTGCCAACATTCCATTTGAATGCTGTGAAAATCCCCGTTGTGCTTCCATGCTTCTCCAATCAGGTGTTATGGCGGGAACAATTACACGATCACCAGATTTAAAATCTTTAACTTCACTACCTACTTCAACCACTTCTCCAACAGCTTCGTGACCGAGAACCATATTATTTCTTTCGCCAAGAGCTCCTTCAAAGACGGTGTGAATGTCTGATGTACAAGGGGAGACAGCTAGAGGCCTCACAATTGCATCATACGGACCAGCCACTGGCTTTTTCGTTTCGATCCACCCTGTTTTACCAATACATAACATTGCAAAGCCTTTCATAAACAATTACCTCCTAATAAAGTTTTTATTATTCTCATATATTATAAATGTTTAGTTCTTTTTAGGCAATACAGTTTTAATTAGAATACAGTATACATTAATTCTTTGTTATATAACAGTTTGTATGTTGTGCTTGACTCTAATCAAATGGGGGACATACCTGTCTTGAAATAGAAGTTGATACTCTGCAGGTGTATTCCCTTTCTTATTTTGAAGTGGAAGTCTCGAAGTGAAACTTCAAAATTTATTTGTGTAGTTGGATTTGTGCAAGGTCAGCGACAGTTAGCTATTAGGACAAAGTGTGTACAAACCAAAAAAACTCAGGCTATTTCCGTATTTACATCTTTTTTTTTGTATGGTAAAATAATGTGAAGTTTGTGGTAGTGGTGTATAATCAGTATTATTGCAGAATGGTAGGGATTGTAATATTGTTTTAAAATTAGAATTAGGATGGTAGTAAGGAGTGGTTTTGAATGCTTATAACAGAAATGTTGTCTCGTAATGCATGTATGTATTCTGATGAAGTAAGTTTAATTGAACGTGAACCTGCTAAGGATAAACGCAGGGAAATAACTTGGTCGGGTTTTGAAGAACAAGCGAATAAGTTTGCTAATGTTTTAGTAGAACGTGGAATCAAAAAGGGTGATAGAGTTGCAATTCTAATGATGAATTGTTTAGAATGGCTTCCCATTTATTTTGGGGTGTTAAAAACAGGGGCTTTAGCGGTTCCTTTAAATTTTCGATTTACTGCCCAAGAGATTAAAAAGTGTTTAGAAGCCGTGAAAGTGAAGGTTTTGGTTTATGGACCTGAATTTATAGAACGAATTACAGAGATTAAAGATAATACCAGTGATGTTACCAATTATATATTTGTAGGTGAAAATTATCCGGATAATTCGGCTAATGTGGAAAGCTTTAAGGACTTGTTGAAAAGGGCATCTTCTAAGGAGCCTGAAGTTGAAGTTATAGATGCCGATGATGCTGCACTTTATTTTACATCGGGTACTACAGGAACTCCTAAGCCTATAATTATTACACATGCGAATCTTACTTCAGCTTGTAACACAGAAAATCGTCATCATCATCAGAAACATGGGGATAATTTTCTTTGTATTCCTCCCTTGTATCATACTGGTGCAAAAATGCACTGGTTAGGAAGTCTTATCGTGGGAGCAAAGGCGGTTATATTAAAGGGTGTTAAGCCTCAGTGGATATTAAAGGTAATATCAGAAGAAAGAGCAACTATTGTATGGCTTCTTGTTCCTTGGGCACAGGATATTCTTGATGCTATTGAAGGTGGAGAAGTTGACATTGATGAATATAATTTAGACCAATGGAGGCTTATGCACATTGGAGCTCAGCCTGTACCACCTAGTTTAATTGTTAGATGGAAAAAACATTTTCCAAATCATATGTATGATACGAATTATGGATTGAGCGAGTCAACAGGACCAGGATGTGTTCATCTTGGTATTGAGAATATTCACAAGGTAGGGGCTATTGGAGTTCCCGGATTCAATTGGGAAGTTAAGATTGTAGATGATGAAGGGAAAGCAGTTTCTAAGGGTATAGTGGGGGAATTAGTTTTAAAAGGGCCGGGGGTTATGAGGGGTTATTATAATAATCCCGAAGCTACGAGCAAAGTTCTCAAAGATGGTTGGCTGTATACCGGGGATATGGCAAAACAAGATGGGGATGGTTTTATCTATCTTGTGGATCGTAAGAAGGATGTAGTAATTTCCGGAGGAGAAAATATTTTTCCTGTAGAAATAGAAGATTTTTTAAGGGCTCATAAGGATATAAAAGATGTAGCAATAATAGGGATGCCAGATAAACGTATGGGGGAGGTTCCTGTCGCAATTGTAGAAGTTAAACCTGAAAGGGAATTGACGGAGGAAGACATTTTAAAATTTTGTCAAGGATTGCCTCGATATAAAAGACCTCATGGTGTTTTCTTAGATAAAGTTCCTCGTAATCCAACAGGCAAGATTGAAAAACCAAAACTTCGGGATAAATATTGTAATGATATGAGCCAGATCATATAGTGTTACAACATAATGAAAAAAATAATATATAATGGGGAAAGACTCTTGAGGGAGTCTTTTTTTTACCCGAGCGTCTTTAAAATTTGTGGTAGGATTGGTAGATAATTTGGTGGATAATAATGTTATGCAAAATAACGAGAGGAATAACAGCTTGTTTGAAGAAAAATTGTATAGATGGTAATCATATAAAGGAACGTACTGTTAAAGTATAAGAAAAACAAATACTGTGAGGGGAGTTAAAAAAATGCAGTTTACTTTACATTTTCCAAGCAACATAATCTTTGAAGAGGATGGTATAAAAAAGCTGGGTGAAAAAGCAATAGAATATGGTAATAAATGTTTGATTGTAACAGGTAAAAAGTCTGCTCAGAAGTCGGGAGCCTTGGATAAAGTAACGGAAAGTTTAAAAAAGGCAAATATACAATTTGTCGTTTTTGATAAAGCAAGTGGGGAACCCGATTGTGAGATTGTAGATGAAGTTAGAGAACTTGCCGATAAGGAAAAGGTGAAATTTATTATTGGTTTAGGTGGGGGTAGTCCTATGGATGTGGCTAAGGCTGCAGCTGGTTTGTGGGGACAGAATTTAAAAACTGTTAAATATGTTAATAAAGAGCCTTTTCAATATAGAGGGATTCCTTTTGTAGCTGTGCCAACAACATCAGGGACAGGCAGTGAAGTTACTTTAAACTCTGTTTTATATAATCCGCAGACGGGAAATAAGAAAAGTTTGGCTAATCCTAAATTTCAAGCTAGTTTAAGTATTATTGATCCAAGTCTCACCTATACTATGTCTTCAAAGTTAACAGCAGCTGTAGGAATGGATGCTTTAACACATGCAGTGGAATCTTATACATCTTTAACGGCAAATGAGGTTACGAGGGCTTTAGCAATCAAAGCGATAGACTTAATAATTGGTAATCTAATGAATGCAGTTAAGGATGGTTCTTCAAAAGAAGCTAGGAAAAATATGGCATTGGGTAGTATGATTGCAGGTATGGCGTTTGCTCAGACAGGAGTTGGAGGAGCTCATGCTATATCTCATCCTTTAGGTGCTATATTTAATATTCCTCATGGAGTAGCCTGTGCGTTGTTATTACCGGAAATTATTAATTTTAATAGTAAAAACTGCAAGGACAAGTATGACGAGATCAGGATGGCTGTAGGAATTAAAGGCGAATTTTCAACATTTATTAGGGAAATGATTAAAGAGATGCCTCTGCCTAAGACTTTATTAGAGGTAGGTTATAAAAAAGGAAGTGAAGAAAGGATTGTTGCCAGTACCTTTGATTCACGGTCTATTAAAAATAACCCACGAAAGGTTGAAGAAAAAGACGTTATTAAAATTCTTGAAAGTTGTCTTTAATCTAAGTATGTCTTTGATACTGTTGAAGTAAGCAGTAAAATATCCCTCATCAATAAGAGATGAGGGATATTTTACTGATCTTTTAGAAAAATCCATAAAATATTGGCTAAGTACCTTTGCGTTTATTTTGGTAGTTTTAATAACAGCAACCACCGAAGAATCCTGGAAATAATAAGAGAATAAGAATAATCAGGAAGAATGTAGAAAATCCTCTGCGTGCTCCATAGCCAGAACCTCCATAACCAAATCCGCCAAATCCAAATTGGTTTACTTCGTTGGTTTCATCCTCTTTACAAGGACAATAGCCTGGTCCATAACCGTAACCTGGATAATTTCCGTAACCAGGGCAACAACCTGGACCATAACCACATCCTGGACCGCAACCCGGATAATTTCCATAACCGGGACCGTAACCACAACCTGGTCCATATCCATAACCGGGATAACAAGGACCATAAAAGCACCCCGGCGTAGCTGGACCACCTTCTGGATTGTAGTGGTTATCTTGTTTATCTGTACCGTACATTGTGATATCCTCCTTTGCTTTTTCAAAATTGTGGATATGAATTATTAATATAAAATAAATTCATATCTGTTGTATTTTATGAAATATGTCCATAAATGGTGACGCAATTAAAGGAACCTCAAAAGAGGTTCCTTTAATTTCTTTTTTAATAACAGCAACCACCGAAGAATCCTGGGAACAATAAGAGTAACAAAATAACTAAAAAGAAAACAGAGAATCCACGACGTGGACCATAACCAGGGCCACAACCGGGAGCACAACCAGGCTTAGTAATTTCAGCCATAATGATATCCTCCTTTAGTTTTGGATAGAGTGTAAAACACTCTTCATGATGATATAGTATGTGTTTAAGAATTAGTTTGTGCAAGCTTATTGATGATATATTCAAAAGAAGTTTAACTTTATTCAGCACATGCTAATAATGTAATAGAGAATGAATGTTGCATAGATTAATATAGAGTAATTAATAGATATTCAGAATTAAGAATGATATACTTACACATGATTGAGTAAGAATAAGGGAGGAATATAG
>Ga0265294_10003796_pt1 | contig 19090 bp, 16 predicted proteins | sample MunlanPumphouse3_FD_192504 | JGI IMG/M metagenome (GOLD analysis project Ga0265294, IMG submission 192504) | Groundwater microbial communities from a municipal landfill in Southern Ontario, Canada - Pumphouse #3 | ecosystem: Environmental > Aquatic > Deep subsurface > Groundwater | place...
CCCAAGAATTAGTATTTCCAGGATAAGTCTTATCATGATTAGCCTCTGATATTATAACTTCATTGGACCAGGTTTTTCCGTCAAGTGAAATTAATAAACTTTCAGTTGTGGCTATTTCTATATCAAAACTAGAAATATTTACAGTTCGCATTCCAATATACCATGCATATGTTGCTACTGAGATTAACAATGCTGTTAAGCCAAAAATAATTGCGATATTTATAATTTTAGAATTACTTATTTTAATAAACTTCCTCATTACAACCTCTTTATCTTATTTATTATGTTATCATATTCGGAATTTGTGGTCAATAAAACTTCATCTAAATCCGCCGCCGCCTCCGCCGCCAAAGGAACCGCCGCCGCCTCCACCTGATGAGAATCCCCCACCACCTGAAGTGTAATGACTAGCTTTACTATAAGCTGCTGATGTACTATTAGATGAAAAAATATTAATAAATATTATATCATTGTAATTTATATCGGTTATTAAATCTGGATATAATTTCTTAAATTCAGAAGCTACTTTTTCAGCTATACCAAATATTTGGGCATACTGTAAATAATAATCCCACAAATGAACTTCAATTACCGATTTATCCTCCATTGAAGCAAAATCTTCTAAAAATTTTTTAAGACCAGCTAATTTTTTAGCTTCTTCATATATATCATTTGTTTCTAAATAATTAGTAAACATCTTCTTTTCAACAATTAACAACTTTTTTTCTATACAAATATCTTTTTGCTTACTAATAACTTGATCAAACCAATCTAGAATTGATTTATAATGTGCTTTACAATATTTTTCAAATTCTTTAGCTTCTAATAAACCGTCTTTACTAGCTGAATACATATAATTATACATTTTAGATTCTAAATCTTTATTGGTTAAGGCATAACGGTTTAATTTTATATAAGTTTCTTCTTTATTTTTAAATATTGATTCCTCTTCTCTTTTTTCAATTGATATATAGCCCTTTTTCACCCAATCTAATAATACTGCTCCTAAAAAATCAGCATCTTTTTGATTTAATTTATAACTAGAAGCAAGAAAAAAAGCATAATATATATTTTTATCACAAGCTATGTCACGATAATAACTTAAATCATGAGGAAACTTTCCTTTTGAAATTATTTTTTTAAAATTTTGTCTTTTAGCAGGATTCTGACGCGATTTAAAGAAATATATTGTTATTATAACAATAATATAAGGAAATATATTTTCAAATATATCTATTATGCTTGATTTCTTTGAATTATACTTAACTGCATCTTTTTCAGCCATATTAAAATAATAACTAAAATCCTGATCTATTTTATTAGTTGTATTAAACATTCCTTTAGGTAATTTTATTAATATTGTCATATATTCATCAGATGATAATTTACCATCATTATTCATTTCAATATTGCCATCATCTACATAAGCTGTCCCACCATAATTTCCATAGCCCCATACTGCTATATCATCACTAAATTTAATATCTGATCTTATAACAATCTCAACTTCATTAGGGGTGGGTGATAAATCATAAGGAATTAGCGTCCAGTAAATCATTTGATTATCATTCAAGTCAGCAACAAAATTAGTTATTTGATAGTTTAATTTATAAATCCTATTACCATACTTGCTTATCCCCCAACATAACTCAATACCATTATTTATATAATTAAATCCATTTTTATAAGACTTATTAGAAAAAGAACCATTAACATTCCAATTTGAGACGAATTTATATAAATTGTTTTTATCATCGGTAACAGTAAAATCTTTTATATCAGAATTTCCTAAATTATAATAAGGTTTATAACCTTCTGTCCCTTTACTTATATTAACATCCCAAGTTTCGGTAATATTAGCGTTTCCTTCATTATCAATATAAATATCCATCTTAATACTATTAATTGAATCAGCATCGACATTAATAATAAAACTAAAAACTAAAAAAATAGTTAAAAATAATTTTTTCATATTCTCATCCTTATACTTATATTATCATATTTTAAAAAAAATGAATCATATATTCTTTTGAAATTATTTTAAATAAACAAAATATGTAAACAAAAAAGCAGAAACAATCTGCTTTTTAACTCTATTTTAAAATTTTATATTTACGTTTTCTTTTTCTGCTTCGCCTGCTTCAAAAAATTCTTTTGTTTCAAATTTAAACCAATTAGCAATTATATTAACAGGAAAAGTTTCGATTTTAGCATTATATTTCATAACAATATCATTATAAAATTGTCTTGCATATGCAATTTTATCTTCAGTTTCTTTCAAATCACTTTGTAATTTAAGAAAACTAGTATCTGCTTTTAATTCTGGATAATTTTCTGATAAAGCAAATAATTTACTAATTAGATTTGTTAATTCACCATTTGCTTTCATTTTTGCTTCTGGTGATTCAGCAGCTAAATAAGCATTTCTAGCTTCAATAACTTTTTGTAAAGTTTCTTTTTCATGTTTTGCATAACCTTTAACCGTTTCTACTAAATTAGGAATTAAATCAGATCTTCTTTTTAATTGAACATCTATTTGTGACCATTGATTTTTGACCTTTTGTCTTAAAACAACTAAACTATTATATACACCAACTACATATATAATTAATATTACAATTAAGGCAAGTATTATATATAACCACTCCATAAAACCACTCTCTTTCTTATATCAATATATTATCATAACTAGTTTTATAAAACAAATATATTTTATATAAAAATATAATTAATAACATCTTTATTTTTAAATTCTATTTTTAAATTATAAATTCCTTTCCCAATTCCTTTAAATATAATTGTATCTTTATCATAGCTGTCTTTATATTTAAATTCTACATTTATTATTTCTTCTTCAAAATAATTTTTAAAACTAATTACTTTAAAACTACTATTTCCTATTATTTTTGTTGTTTTATCCTTAGGAATAATAAAATCATTAGCATTATAATTTTCATATTTTAATTTAAAAAATTCATTAGGGTTCATTGTTACATAAGATTGCCCTTTAATTATTTCCGGATTAACTAATATCGATGATAAAATATTATTATCTAACTTTTCTTCTCGATATATTTGTTCTTGATATCTTAATACAGTAGGATCATCACTTATTTTATTAATAAATTCTTTTTTTTCAAAATTTGTAGTTATTAAGGGGTTTATTTTACTTATATGATAGTCTTTCCCGACTTGATAATATTCAATTTCTAATTTATCTCCCATACTAAATATATTAGAATATATAGATAAATTCTCAGTTAGTTTATCTTTAGAATTTTCATCTATCCTTGCAATAATTTCTTTTCCCGATCTTCTTTCTATAATAGTAGCATTAGCACTATAAATAATTATAACTTGGGAATCTTTTTTAATAGCTAAAATTCCATAAACTAAATTAATTATTAAAATTACAAGTATTAATAAAATTCTAATTGCTCTTTTACTTACTTTCATTTTTAACTCCTATAATTTTTCAATTACGTCAATTATCAAAGGTACCATTTGTTTTTTACGAGATACTACACCTTCAAATAAATATCCTTCTGTTATTTCATCAATATTATAAGCGTCTTCTATATATTTTTTACCACTTTCATTAAAGAGAATATAAGAATTATTATTTAATATATCAGTAACAAAAAGACATACTACTTTATAATTATTATTAGTACTTATTTTATTTAATTCATCAACATATTCTTTCATTTTAAATTTATATTCATCAAATGATGTTGTAAATACTTGAGCTACACCTACTTTATTATCACCAGCTATATAAGTTTTAAAATCTTTATTTATAACGTCTTGGATGCTCATCCCTTTTATACTTACACCACTTTTTAATAATTCTAAACCATATTTATTAATTTCAATCTTAGCTATTTTAGCTAATTTTTCAGCTGCTAATTTATCATGGATAGTTGTTGTGGGACTTGCTAATAATAAGGTATCAGATATAATACCGCTTAACATAATACCAGCTATATTTTTAGGTATATTTAAGCTTTGTTCCATAAATAAATAATAAATTACCGTATTAACTGAACCAACAGTCATATTTCTAAAATTAATAGGTCCTGATGTAGATATATTTCCGATATTATGATGATCAACTATTTCTAAAATATTAGCTTCATTTAAACCATCAACACTTTGATTTGATTCATTATGATCAACTAATATTAAACTCTTTCTTGTAAATTCATGAGTATCGATTACTCTAAGCATACCTTCACAAATACCTTTACTATTAACAATGGGATAATTAGTATGTTTATATTTATTACTTATTTCGATAAAGTCTGTTAAATAGTCATTGGGTTCAAAACAAATAGCTGAAGTTGCTCTTTGAATAGTTTTAATAGGATTAGATAAACTAATTATTTTAGTTACTCTAAAGGTATCAAAAGGAGTAATAATTACATTAACTTTATTCTCTTTAGCAAGTCGTTCCTCTTCTTCAGTTAATTGTTTATTATTAATTAATATTATAAGTTTAACTTTACTTTTTAAAGCGTGATTAAGAATTAAACTCCGATTACATCCAATGATAATTGACTCATTGCTAAGTTTAATAGTATTAATTAGCATTCGATAAGGAATAGTTATTGTTATTGCTTTACCAATTATATCCTCATCAAATTTATATACTTTAGATGCACATAAAGTACTAGCAATATTATCAAAACTAGTATTTATTTCATTTGAAGAACTAACAATTAATTCTCTGGCAATTTCTTTTAAAGAAACATATCCTAAAAAATATTTCTTATCATCAACAATCGGAATACCAGTTATTTCTTTCTCACTTATATAATTATAAGTATTAAATATTGATTCATCTTCATTAATATAAAAATTCTTTTTGTATTTAACATCTTTTAATTGAACTTTAACATCATTTAAATATTTAGGAATTGGCATCTTAAATTTATTTAAAACAAATAAAGTTTCGGAATTTATTTCACTTAAAATTCTAGGTTCAGTATTTAAACCCATTTGATTTTTTAAATAACTTAATGCAATAGCTCCACATACTGAATCAGTATCAGGTTTTTTATGTCCGATTACTAATATTTTTTCCATAATTTTGGGCCCCTTTACCTTAATAAATTATACACTAAAAATTTAATAATTTAAAGTTATTATAAATATTTATGTTATAATTTTTATAGTTGAGGTGTTTTAATGAAGAAAAAACTAAAAATGAAAAAACAAGCTAGAAAAAGATTAATAATATTAATTCTAATTATCATTATATCAATAGCAGGAGTTAAATTAATTAATGATTATTCATATCGGCAAACCTATGAATATAAATTACTCCAAATAAATTATTCTTTAGACGAAATTAAAATTATTGAAAAAGAACTTAATGGTGAGCAAATCAATACTTTATTAAATAAAAAATATAATCCTAATTTAACAAAAATAATTAGTAATAAATATTTTATCTATGATAATCTAGATCGCTATTTTAATTATATTAATGAAAATAAGGATATTAATTTAAATAAAGTTGTATCTTTAGTAAATGTAAATCGTGATCGTGATTTTTATAAAGAACCTATAAAAACAAATTATAAAGATGAAAAATTAATGTTAGTTAATAAATATTATTACTTAGATAAAGATTATGAACCTGAAAATATTATTACTACTAGTGGAACTTATTCTTATGCTAATAATTCTTTAAATGAAGAAACTTATAATGCCTATCAAGAATTATATGATGCTGCTAAAATAGATGGATATACAATCTTAATAGTATCATCATATCGAAATTATGATTATCAAGAAGAAATATGGACTTCAAGAAAAAAATTATATGGAACTAGGAAAGCTGATGAATATGCTGCTAGAGCTGGCCATTCTGAACATCAAACTGGTTATGCAGTAGATGTTGCTGACTTTAATGATGTTAATGACAAATTTGGTGATACTAAAAGTTATATATGGATGAAAGAAAATGCTCATAAGTATGGTTTTATTCTAAGATACCCTAAAGATAAAGAAGATATAACCGGTTATTCATATGAACCATGGCATTATCGATATGTAGGCAAAGAAATAGCCAGTAAGATATATAATGAAAATATTACTTTTGATGAATATTATGCTTATTATTTAGATAAATAAAAGAATTATTTATAATATAATCTATATATTTACAGTTTTAACATTTTTTATTAAAAATTTTTTTGTGTTTTTTTAAATATTATGCTAAATTAAATGAAAGAGGTAATTAAATGAAAGAATTTTACGAACAAAATTTATTTGGTGATGTTATGCTTTCAGCACAACAAGAAAGAGAATATTTTGAAAAAAGAATGCGAGCTATAAAAAACTACTCAGTGGGTTATTTTAAACAAAACGCTTATGCTTCATTATGTAATAGATACTTGCAAATGCTATCAATTTACCCAGATGATATGGAATATAAAGATATTAGAAATGTTGCTTTTTCAGCATTAGAAGAATTAGGAATTGATTCATATATTGTTGATAGCGAATTAGAAGCATATAATACTAATCTTTCATCACCAGAAAAAAGTAAATCTAGGTAATAAGTACATTTTATCTTAGAATTTATAATTATATTATTTAAGAACTATTTTAAAGATTAGTTCTTTTATTTTTATAAAATAAAATCATAAATATGTGTTAGAATAATTATAGATTTGTGGTAATATTATGAATACATTTAAGTTAGTAAGTAATTATAAACCTGCTGGTGATCAACCAGAAGCAATTAATAGATTAGTAGTGGGTATTAATAATAAAGAAAAACATCAAGTACTACTTGGTGCTACTGGTACTGGAAAAACTTTTACGATCGCCAATGTAATTGAAAAGGTTCAAAAACCTACTTTAGTTTTAGCCCATAATAAAACTTTAGCTGGTCAATTATACTCTGAATTTAAAGAGTTATTTCCTAATAATCGAGTTGAATATTTTGTATCATATTATGATTATTATCAACCAGAAGCTTATGTTCCTTCTAGTGATACCTATATTGAAAAAGATTCAAGTATTAATGATGAAATTGATGAATTAAGGCATGGTGCAACTAGTGCTTTAATAAATAATAAAGATGTTATTGTCGTTGCTTCTGTTTCTTGTATATATGGTATTGGTGAACCTGAAGAATATAAAAAAGGCATGTTAATTTTATCAGTTGGTGATAATATTAGCAGAAATGATATTATTGAAAAATTAGTTGCTATGACTTATGAACGAAATCAACTTGATTTTCACAGAGGAACATTTAGAGTTAATGGAGATGTCATAGATATAGTACCAGCTAGTGGCAGAAAAAATGGTATTAGAGTTGAATTATTTGGAAAAGTTGTTGACCGGATTTCTGAATTTGATGTTTTAACGGGAACTATCTTACAACAAATTAAAAATATCAGCATTTATCCAGCTAGTCATTTTGTAACTAGTGATGTAAAGATAAAAGAAGCGATTAAAAGAATCGAAGCAGAAGCCGAAGAAAGACTAAAATATTTTAATGATAATAATAAACTAATTGAAGAACAAAGACTAAGAGAAAGAATTAAATATGATGTCGAAATGCTTAGAGAAACTGGTTTTTGTAATGGGATTGAAAACTATGCTAGACACTTAGCTTTAAAGGACGTAGGCGAAACTCCAAGTACTTTAATTGATTTTTTTGGTGATAATTTTTTATTAGTAGTTGATGAATCACATGTTACCTTACCTCAAGTTAGGGCAATGTATAATGGCGATCGATCACGAAAACAAACCTTAGTTGATTATGGTTTTAGATTACCTAGTGCTCTTGATAATCGGCCTTTAAAATTTGATGAATTTAATAATAAAATAGACCAAGTCATTTATGTATCAGCAACTCCTGGTGATTATGAACTTGAACTAATTAATAATAATGTTGTTGAAAGTATTATCCGACCTACTGGTTTAGTTGATCCAACAATTGAAGTAAGAAAAACTGATGGTCAAATTGATGATTTAATTCATCAAATTAATATTAGATCACAAAAGAGTGAAAGAGTATTAATTACGACTTTAACTATTAGAATGGCTGAAGAATTAACTAATTATTTAAAACAATTAAATATTAAAGTAGCCTATCTTCATAGTGAAGTTAAAACCTTTGAAAGATTAAAAATAATTAGAGATTTAAGAATGGGAAAATATGATGTTATAGTCGGAATTAATCTTTTAAGAGAAGGTTTAGATATTCCTGAAGTTAGTTTAATTGCCATATTAGATGCTGATAAACAAGGATTCTTAAGAAGTGAACGAAGTTTAATTCAAACCATTGGAAGAGCAGCTCGTAATGAAAACGGCCATGTTATAATGTATGCCGATAAAATAAGTGATGCTATGAATAAAGCAATTAAGGAAACAAATAGAAGAAGAGAAATACAAATAAATTATAATAAAGAACATGGTATAGTTCCTAAAACAATAATCAAAGAAATCAGAGATTTAATATCAAATGAAGTTAAAGAAGATAATTTAGAAGAAATATCTGCCAAAGATAAAAAAGAAATAATCTTAAAAATTGAAAGAGAAATGAGACAAGCTGCAAAAGAACTTGACTTTGAAAAAGCCATGCAATTACGAGATATATTATTTGAAATGAAGACTAAATAAAGAAGCATTCTAGGCTTCTTTATTTATGATAAACTAATTTTTTGTATCCTTCCATAATTATTAAAAGAGGAAGAGATAAAATAAATATTCCAAAAATATGCCATAACGGGATACTAGTTATTTTCAAAAATTGAGCAAATATGTCCACTTTTAAAACGATAATATGTAAGAATATTGAACCAAATATCGAAAATATTAAAAATTTATTATTAAGGGGCATTGAAAAGGCACTCCTTTTTTCACTTCGGCAATTAAAGACATGAACATTTTGAATAAATACCATTAAGGTTACTATATATGTTCTTGCTACAATTATATCAACATTATTTTTCATTAAAAATACCCAAAAGCCATATACAACTAATCCAATTGTTAAGCTTGAAACTAATAATTCAAAAAATAAATCTTTATTAAAGATCGTGCTTTCTGGGCTACTTACTTTTTCTTCTAATACACCATCTTCGTGGTTTTCAAAAGATAATGCCATATCCTGCAAGCCATCTGTTACTACATTTAACCATAATATCTGAATCGCTATTAATGGAATTGGTAAATTAGCCAGTATTGCTAAGACAAAGAATAGTACTTCAGCTGCTCCGCAAGATAATAATAAATAAACTATTTTTCGAATATTACTATAAGCTATTCGACCATATTTAATACCTTCAACAATTGATTTAAAATTATCATCTAAAATTATCATATCAGCAGTATCTTTTGCTACATCTGTTCCACTTCCCATAGCAATACCAATATTAGCTGCTTTTATAGCTGGGGCATCATTTACGCCATCTCCTGTTACGGCAATATATTCATTTTGTCTTTTGAATGATTCAACAATAGCTAATTTATTTAAAGGAGTTACTCGGGCAAAAACAGTTTTATCTTTAATAAAATTATCAAATTCTTTTTCTCCTAATTGTAAATATTTTTCTAATTCTTCTCCGGTAGTAATGTTTTTTTCATTTTTTATTAATGCTAGTTCTTTACCTATATTAGCTGCTGTTAAAGGATGATCTCCTGTTATCATAACGACTTTGATTCCAGCCTTTTTACATTTTTTAATTGCCGGTTTGGCTTCTTTTCTAATCGGATCGATAAAACAAACAAAGCCTAGAAAAATTAATTTATTAAGATCTTTTTCAGTATATGATTTTTTTAATTCGATTTCTTTTTTAGCTAAAGCAATGACTCGATAACCGTTAAAAGCCATTTTTTCATTTTGATTATTTAAAGCTTTTTTATCAATATTAACTGCTTTTCCATTAATCATCATTTTATCGCAAAACGATAATACTTTTTCAGTTGATCCTTTAACAGTACAATATTTTTTATTATTATCTTCATAGAATGCAGCTGAATATTGATTTTCTGATTCATAGGGAATTTTTGATATTAAATCGGGTTCTTTTGATACTTTAGCTTTTAACCCTAAAACTAAAAAAGCTACGTCAATGGTATCACCAAAATACTTAAATTTATTGTTTTCTTTTTTTAAAACTGCTTCAGTATTTATAATTCCTTGAAAAATTATATCTTTGATTGCTTTTTCTTTTTGAGCCGGATAATTAATTTTACCAATATCATTATAGCCACTTCCCGTAATATTAATTTCTTCTTGGGAAGGCAAGACTATTTTTTTAGCTGTTTGTTCATTTAATGTTAAAGTACCTGTTTTATCACTAGCTATTACTGTGCAACTTCCTAAAGCTTCAACAGAATTTAATTTTTTAACAATAACATTTTTTTTCGCCATTCGACTTGAAGATACAGTTAAAGCCATTGTTAAAGCAAGAGGGAGCCCTTCTGGCATAGCTGATACTGATAGCGCGATAACTAAAATAAAGATTTCTTTTCCAGAAACATTATTATAATATAATAATATCGTTAAGATTATGGCAATAACTAAAATTAATAATGATATTTGTTTCGATAATTTATTTACTCTTATCGAAAGTGGTGATGGAGTATCTTCCATATTTGATACCGTATCGGCTATTTTACCAATTGCTGTATCACTTCCGGTTTTAATTACCACAGCTTTTGCTCTTCCTTTTATTACAACTGTTCCAGCATAAACAATATTACTTGCTTCAGTTTTTTTATGACTGTTTTTTATTACCCCATGACTTTCACCAGTTAAAACTGATTCATCAATTATTAAATTTTGAGCATCAATAATTCTTAAATCAGCACCTACTTTATTACCGGATTCAAGTAAGACAATATCTCCAATAACTAAATCAGTTGAGTAAATCTTTTGTTCTTTATTATCTCTTATTACTTTGGTTTCATATTTAATTAAGTCAGCAAGAGCATCTGTAGTTTTTAATGCTCTCCATTCTTGAATTGCGCCCACTAAAACATCTATTAAAATAATAATTAAGATAGCAATAGCTTCAATATAATCTTTACTAACAAAAGAAAATAGTCCCCCGATAATTAAAATAATTAAAATTGGATTTTTAAATTCGTTTATAATAATTTTAAAAAAATTACGTTTTTTGTTTTTAGCTAGTTCATTTTTTCCATATTTCTTCAATCTTTTTTGAGCTTCAATTAAAGAAAGTCCATTTTGACTAGTATTAAAATATTTTAAAACTTCTTTTATATTTTGATCGTAAAATGTTTTCATATATTAATCCTTTTGTTTATCTTGATATAATAAGTATAACACTTTTTTCCCATTAAAAAAATACTATATTATAGCATTTTTTAATCTCGCCCACTTACTAAAGATATTAATCTTAAAAGTTCTAAAGCACTTGCTAAAACTCCTGCAACATAGGTAAATGCGGCTGCTTTTAACATTTTATCTACACCTGTCAAATCTTCAGATGAAGCAAAATTATATTTCATTATCTCTTTTTTAGCCCTCGTACTAGCATTAAACTCTACTGGTAAAGTTACAACTTGAAATAGGAAACCTAATCCTACTAATAAGATACCTATCCATATAAGATCTAACATTTGAAATAAAAATCCAATTAATAAGATTATATAAGAGAATTTAGTTGCTAAACTTACTACAGGAAAAATATAACTTCTAATTCTCATATATAAATATCCATCTTTATCTTGTAAAGCATGACCTGTTTCATGAGCAGCTATTGCTAAAGAAGCAATACTAGTTCCATTATATACTTCATTTGATAGTCTAACGGTTTTTCTTTTTGGATCATAATGATCACTCATTGTGCCATCAGTTATTACAACGTACATATCTTTTAAGTTGTTATTATCTAACATTTTACGTGCTATATCATAACCAGTTAACTTTTTACTATTTTCTTGTTTTTTATATTTTCCATATGAAGAGCTTACAAAAATCTGAGCTGCTAACGGAATTAATAAAATTAAAATAAAATATATTATACTATTCATATTATTTACCTACTTCTTTATATATTGTACCTTCTTTAGTATCAATTAGCAATATTCCTTTTTCTAATAAATCATTTCTGATTGAATCTGCTAATTCAAAATCTTTGTTATTTTTGGCTTTATCTCTTGATTTAATAAGAGCCATTATATTATCATGATTTTTACTTAATTCGGCTTTTTTTAATAAATCTAAACTTAAAACTTTATCAAAATCATTTATTAATTCTAATTTAGTAAAACCATTAACCATATCATTTTTTAATAAATCATAAATTACAGTTATAGCATTAGCAACATTTAAATCGTCTTCTAAAGAATTAATAAATTTACCGATATAAAAGTTAAAAGATGCTTCATCTAAATCGCCTTCATTTTTAATTAGTGAGATTTTATTCTTTAGTTTTTTATAAGCTTGCTCAGCACTATTTAATGAAGTAAAACTAAATACTAATTGACTACGATAATGACTATTTAAACACATATATCTAAATGCTAAAGGGTGGTAGCCTTTTTCTTTTAATAATGATACGGTCAATGTAGCACCTTTACTTTTACTCATTTTACCGGTTTCATCTAATAAATGTTCATTATGAAACCAATAATTACACCATTTGTGGCCAACATAAGCTTCACTTTGAGCTATTTCATTAGTATGATGAGGAAATATATTATCTACTCCGCCACCATGAATATCAATATATTCTCCACCATGATTAATACATATTCCTGAACATTCAATATGCCATCCAGGATATCCGGTACCCCAAGGAGATTCCCATTTTAATTCTTGCTTATCAAATTTTGATTTTGTAAACCAAAGCACGAAGTCAGCTTGATTCTTTTTATTTGAATCTTTTTCTACCCCTTCTCGAGCTCCAATTAATAATTCATTTTCTTTATGATTAGTTAATTGATAATAATCTGTTAATTTAGAGGTATCAAAATAAACATTACCTCCAGCTAAATAAGCATATCCTTTTTCAATTAAAGTTGTTATCATTTTAATATAAGTATCAATATGCGATGTGGCAGGTGATACTATTTCCGGCACTTTATTATTAACTAAATCAAAATCAATAAAAAAGCGTTCTGTATAATAAGTGGCTAAATCCATAACTGATTTATTTTCTTTTTGAGCCGTTTTGACCATCTTGTCATCACCATAATCAGAATCATCAGTTAAATGCCCCACATCAGTTATATTCATTATTCTAGTAACTTTATATCCTAATAATCTCAATGTTTTATCAAGGACATCGTGATTAATATAATTACGCATATTACCTATGTGTTGATCATGATAAACGGTAGGACCACATGTATAAAATATGACTTCTCCTTCTTTGCGAGGAATAAATTCCTCCACTTTTTTGGTTAAAGTATTATAAAATTTCATAACATACCTCCAATAATTATTTTAGCATTTTTAATTGGCAAATAAAAGGTTTTTTTTATTATTAAAACCGATCCTTGAATTAGCTTTGTTATCTAAAATAAATATTATAGTATTATTAAGAAACAATTTTTCATTGCGATTATTGGTGATATAACCATTATTAATCATCGTATTAATTAAATTGAAAAGAACTTTATTTACGCTTTCATAATTATTAAATAAAATTATCGAATAAGGATTTTCATTTATTTGATCATATAAATAATTATTAGTAATTAATTTATTTAAACTATATTCATCATTAAATTCCGTACAATCAATATTTATTAAATTAATAAATAATTTTTTTGATATTAATTTAATTAATTCTTCTTTCTTTTTTCGATCTGTTCCTGATAAAAACATATATTTATTAGGTTTTTGATCTTTAATAATATTTAATACATTTTTTAATATTTGTTCATTATATTTAGATAATAATTCTTCTTTTATATTATTAATTTTTTCTTTGCTGATGTGATGTAGATTAATTCGCGAGTAAATAGTTTTTTTAATATCTTCTTCGCTTATTTTATTATCTTTATTATCTTTATTATAATTATCTAATACTTTTTTTGAACATACCGAATCTAAAATATCAATACATTTATCTGGATTATATAAGTTTTGAAAATATATTTCAGCCATATTAATTAAATAGATTATTGATTCTTTACTTATTTTTAAATTATAATGCTTTTCAAAACTTTTTTTTATTTTCATTAAGATATATTTCATATCTTCATTAGTAGGTTCATTAACTTTAATAGTTGCAAATCTTCGATTTAAAGCTGAATCTTTTTTGATAAATTCATTATATTCTTCAAGAGTAGTTGCACCAATGATTGATAAATCTCCTCTAGCTAAATATGGTTTTAAGATATTAGCAGCATCGATTGATCCGTCAGATGCTCCTGTTTTAACAATATTATGAATTTCATCAATAAATAATATGACATTTTTATTATTAATAACTTCTTTAATTAAATTATTAACTCTTTCTTCAAATTCACCTCGGTACTTAGTTCCTGCTATTAAAGTACTAGTATTAATTAAAATTATTTCTTTATTTTTAAGATTATCTGGTACCTGATTTAATTTTATTCTTCGTGCCAGTTCTTCAACTATAGCTGTTTTACCTACTCCTGCTTTACCAATTAATAAAGGATTATTTTTATTTCTTCTTAATAATATTTGCATTACTTCTTCAATTTCTTTTTCTCTTAATAATATTTTATCAATTTCTTTATCATTTAGATTAATTCCTAATTCATAAGCTATTTTGGGTTTAGTTAATTCTTTATTAAGTTCTTTTAAGTCTACCCCCATATTATCAACAATTCTTAAAGCTATACCTTCATTTTCATTTATCAGAGATGAAAATAAATATATTTCATTTAATTCTTTTTTTTCATCATATGATTTATCATAAGCTTTATTAATAATTAATTTTAATAACGGGGTATAGAGAATTATTTCACTTTGTTTTGATGAAGAACCAACTATATTAAGTAACTCGGTTTTAAAATTATGATAAGTTAAATTATACTTATTACATATCTTCTTTATCTTATCTTTTTTAAGTAAAGATAATAATAAATGTTCTGTCCCTACATAGGGGTGTTTTAAAAATAACATCTCTTTTTCAGCATCATTTAATATCTTATTTACGGCAGTATTATAACATTTATTCATATAAAAAATCCTCCTTATATATTTTATGTATATAATGAGGATTATATTTATTTTTTATTCATAAGCTCGCTCTAATCTTAATTTATCAGCAAGAGTTGCAATAAACTCAGAATTAGTAGGCTTAGCCCGATCATAATCAACTGAGTGACCAAAAATATCTTCCATTAAATCATAATCTCCCCTAGTCCAGCTAACTTCTATAGCATGACGGATTGCCCGTTCTACCCTACTTGTCGTTGTATCATATTTATCTGCTATTTCGGGATATAATTCTTTGGTAATAGCTCCAATCATAGATGGTTTGTTATACATTAAACTAATTCCATCTCGAATGTACATATACCCTTTAATATGAGAAGGTATACCAAGAGAATGTAATAAGTTTGTAATAGCTTGTTTTAAATCTTGGTTAGCAATTGTTAATTCTGTGCTCGTATTGATTACTGAATTTATAATATGTTTTTCTAAAGCTTCAAATCTAAATGGCTTTAACATATAATAATTTACCCCAATATCAGCCGATTTTTTAATTATGTCTAGTGAATTCATACCAGTAATAATTATACTTTTCTTATTAATTCCTCGCTTTTTCAATTCTTCAAGTACACTTAAACCATCCATTTTAGGTATTATTAAATCCATAACAATGATATCATAACAATCCTGATTTAATATTAATTGATTTAAAGCATCCTCTCCATCATTTGCACTACCTATTACATCTATTACTGCGTGACTACTAAAATACTCATTTACTGCTTTAACAACTTCTTGGTTGTCGTCAACCATAAAAACGCGTATTTTCTTTTCCATTTGTTTCCCTTCTATACTGCACGCTATGATAAGTATAATATAAAAGATGTCAATAATCTATAAAACATATTGACAAGTTTTGTCAATATGTGTAAACAACTGTCAAACTATGTCGAATAATTATAATAAAAAAAAGATATTATTTTAATATCTTTGTTTAGAATTTATAGTTCTTTCAACAATATTTTTTACTGCTTCAGGAGAAAACGGTTTTTTTAAGATATCAATTATTGGATACTCAAAAGCATTTAAATTTATTTCTCTTGAATCATTACCAGTAACTATTGAAACTGGAATATCATTAAATAAATTATTTTCTTTCATAAACTCAAGCACTTTAAATCCATCTGTTTTAGGCATATTTAAATCTAATAAAAAGGCCACTATACTATAATTAGAATTTTGTTTTAAATAATTAATTGCTTCATCTCCATCACTGGCAATTAAAATATTATATTCACTGGCAAATATTTTTTTGATAAAATTAATAATAATTTCCGAATCATCGGCTGTTAAGATTGTTTTTTTATTATTATCTATTGAGATTTCTTTGATGGGAGTATCTTCACTTTTTACTATAGGTGAAACAGTCTTATTACTTGATGATAAATATTTCTTAACTACTTCTACAATTCGATTTGCTTCGTCCATTAATGTTTTATAATTATCATTAACAAAAATGATATTTTTTTCTTTACTTTTTAATTCATGTTCATAAGCAAGCTCAGCTAATTTTGTAAATCCAAAATATTTAGCATCACTTTTTAATGAGTGAACTAAAATAGCATAGTTAGGCATATCTACAGCGTCTTTAAAATGAGCTATTTTATATAGCTTATTTTCTATTTCCGCCATAAAATCGCCAAGAGATTCATCATACATTATCATGTCTCCAAATAGTTCTAAACTCTTATTTAAATCCACACCATTTTGAAGGAGGATATTTTTATCCTTAATCATTATAAAACCTCACTCTTTTTTATTATAGCATTAATATTTTTAACTTACAATTACTAAAAAAGTTTTTCTAATTACTTTTATTACATAAAAAAAAATGCTTACGCATTTTATTTTTCACCAGCTACAGTTAATGATCCACTTGATATGCTTTCTGCTATAGTTAATAATTCAGTACTTGATAATTTTTCACTTGATATATAATAATCAATATTATTACTGGTCCAATATAATGAATTGGCACTTAATGCTCCAAAAGTATCATTTAGCATTAAAGGTTCTCCATATACGGGTATTATTTCAAACTCAGTTTTAGGTGTTGCTACTTCTTCAATTAAAGTAAATGGTGATTCTCCTGTAAATGTTAATATTACTCTATTACCAACATCGGTATTAATTGTATTTTTACTAGATAAATAAGTATTAGTTGGTAAATATAACGGATAAATTATATCTTCAATTATTTTACTTGTTTCTTCATCTTCTTCACAACATTCATCATCTATTAAACTTTCTAATTTAAAATAATCGTCCTTAAATGATGGTTTATAATCGATGCTAGTAAATTTTACCGTAATTTTTATATTACCAGAACTATCTAATACTTCTACTTTCTGAATTTCTCTTTTATCATCAACATAAATTTTTTCACTTACTAAATTAGCATTATTGGGATAGTTTACTTTAGCAGTAATAATAAAGCCATTTTCACTTTTTTCAGCTTTGCTTTCAGCATCTGTTTTTATATCATCTACTAAAGAATTTAACAAATAAGCTTGCGAACCATTATCAGGCCATTCAGATTGAAATTTAAAACTTTTATTTAAAGATGGTGTTATTACATATACTCCTTCTTCACTTTTTAAAATTACTTGTTCATGATTATTAATAGTGTTAACTAAATTTACGCGATAATAATCTTTACTTTTAGCTGCTGTTATATTATAAGAAAAGTTATCTTCATTACTAATGATATTCATAGTACCTTTAATTAAATAAGAATTTCTTTTATCGATATTTTTAACAAAGTCTTCTTTTACATTGTTAGTGTCTCCTTTCCCACATCCTGTTAATAATAAAAATAATGATATAAATAATACTATATATTTTTTCATCCTAACCTCCTACATTAAAATATATTTTTAAATGTATAATTTATTCATATTTACTCATACTAAAAGTAAGAAAAGAGGTTAGGTATGACAATATTACAAAAAATTTGCTTAAGTGTTACTATTATGGGTGGTATAACATGGGGCTTAATTGGACTTCTTGATTTCAATTTAGTTGAAGCTGTTTTTAGTGCTGAGTCAGTCATTCCAAGAGTTGTATATTCTCTAGTAGGACTAACAAGTCTTATTAATATAGGAATATTATTAATGGATTTAGACCGAGTAGATTAAAAGAAGCATACCTTGCTTCTTATTTTTTTTCGGCAATATAATAAATATTACCTTTTTTTATTACGATTATTTCACTAGTACTATCATATTCTAAATCTTCTAGATAATTAATAATAACATTAATTTTATAACCATTAAATTTTTCTTTGTTTATTTTAAATTCAATTGGTTCTTGGCTTTCGATTGTTACTTTAGTAACTTCAGGCAATTTTTGCGTTCTTTTGTCTTTTTCATTACTTTCAACATATTTATATAAAGTATTAATAACATTTAATTTATAGTTATCTATTGCATCAGGATATATATACCCCGTTTCAATATCATATTTATTAAATTTATTAGTAATTGTATATAAATCAATTATAAATAATTTTGCAATGCTAGAAGCATAAGATTCTTCATTGATCTTTTTACTTTCTAAATTATCTTTTAATATTTTAAATTCATTTTTCATTACTGAAGTAGCATTAGATTTTAATTTATAAGGATAGTTTTTAATAGAAGAAATATTTCTTATAGTTGGTTTATTGGTTTTATTAAGATAGAAATAAGTAACTCCTCCTGCTGAATATAATAATACTAATAATAATAAAACGATCATAAATTTTTTTTTCATTTTATATTCTCCTTTTTATTAGGATTTAACAAATCATGAACTATGATACCATCTGATACTTCAATAATGGTATCAGTATATTCTTTACATTTACTAATATAATCATCACTTAAAGGTTCTTCTAAACTAATAGCTTTATAT
>Ga0265294_10003797_pt1 | contig 19090 bp, 10 predicted proteins | sample MunlanPumphouse3_FD_192504 | JGI IMG/M metagenome (GOLD analysis project Ga0265294, IMG submission 192504) | Groundwater microbial communities from a municipal landfill in Southern Ontario, Canada - Pumphouse #3 | ecosystem: Environmental > Aquatic > Deep subsurface > Groundwater | place...
TGAATGTATTCTATGTTTTCGGGTTGCGATAATGTTCGCTTAATCTGGTTTTGTTTTTTCATGCCGCTAGAGTACACGGCGTGACATGTTTTGTCCAGCACTTATTTAAGGGTAAAGGGCAGGGCTATGCTGCGCTAGGTTTGTTGAGGCCATAGCGGGCCAGACGGCTGGGATTGAGAATGACCTGTAGTTGGGTCTGTCCGCCTGTCTGTTCCACGCGTAGATCCTGCACACCCGTAACCTGCGCCAGAATCTCCTGGATCTCGATGGTCAGCTCGGTGAGTCTCTGGATATCGTCACCAAAGACCTTGAGCACCACATCAGCTCCTGCTCCGGCGATCAGCTCGTCCACCTCATGGGCAATCGGCTGTGAAAACCCAATCGAGACCCCAGGCAGCTCGCCTACCCGGGCTTTGATAAAGGCTTCGATATCGTCCTGTGAGCGAGCGTTTTTCCACTCTGAGCGCGGCTTGAGAGTGATCACAATGCAGCCGTAATTAGTGTGGTGCATATGCGGCCCTACCTCGCCGTAACCAATGTCGGCTATGACATTTTTCACCTCCTGCACTTGCGCGGCTTCGCTGGCAATGTTGGCGCAGATTTTTTTGATCTCATCGAGCGCCACATTTGGATCCATGTAGGCATAACATTGGATTGTACCCTCCTGCAGCCGTGGAATAAACTCGCGCCCCAGTAGCAAATAGCCGTGGCTGCCGCCAGCGAGCATCATTAGAAGAATCGCTATTGTCAACACCGGATTGGCGATTGTACGCTTGAGCAAACGCTCATAGCCCGCTAATAGCGCGGTGCGTGTTTTTCCGCCCTTTTGTTTAGCCTGCCTGGCCTGCTTGCGTTGTGTGAGCTGGAAGAAGACCGGCGCAATTAGGAGCGCATAAATCAAAGATCCTGCCATGGTGGTGGTCACAGCAAAGGCCAACGGACGGAACATCTTGCCCTCGATCTCGCCCAGCGTGAAAACCGGCAGGAACACAATAATGATGACCGCTATGGCGAAGACAATCGGACGCCCCACTTCTTGGGCTGCCAACCGGATACTCTCCTGAATTGAAATCTTGCCATCCGCCTTTTCAGTGTCTGTCTGCAACTTCTCAACCATGATGATGGTCGCGTCAATGATCATACCCAATGCAATCGCCATTCCTCCAAAGGAGATTAGGTCGCCTGGGAAACCGTTGCGCTCCATTAGAATGAGGCCAAACAGCATGGCGAAAGGAATCGAGCAGACCATAATGGCAGCGTTGCGAAAGTTGCCCAGAAAAAGAAAGGCCACGATTGAGACCAACAGCAAGCCAAAGAAGAGCGCGCTACGTACAGTGTTGATGCTGCTGATCACCAAATCGGACTGGTCATAGTAGGGCACCAACTTGACACCCTCTGGCAGAGTGGCATTTATCTCCTCCATGCGCTGATGCAGGCGTTGAATAACCTTAAAGGAGTTGGCTTGGTGTACTTTGTAAATGCCGCCGAGAACCACCTCCCGCTCCCCATTCAGCAGCGCGACACCACGGCGGAAGGCCTGCCCCAGCTTGACTGTTCCAAGATCTTTAATCAGCACCGGCTCTCCGTCAAAGCTTTTAACAACCGTGCTGGCCAGCTCTTCAATGGTGCTTACGCGCCCCAGAGTCCGCACAATCAGCTCAGCACTGCCCTGCGTGATCAATCCAGCACCGACGTTGGCATTGTTCAGTTCAATTGCCTCGCGTACGTCGCTGACTGAGAGCTTGCGCGCAAGCAGTTTTTCGGGGGAGAGTTCCACTTCATACTGACGCACAAAACCGCCCTGTCCGATGACTGCGGCGACCCCTGGGACACCCTCCAGGCTGCGCCTGACAATCCATTTATGCAGCGTGCGCACTTCGGTGATATCGCGGTCTCCTGCCTCTAGATAGTAGGCCAGCACCTTGCCAGTACCGCTGACTAAGGGGCCCATCTCAAGTCCGTGCGGCAGCTCGATGCCCGTTGGGATCTCTGACTCGGCCTGCTTCATGCGCTCCGCGATCATCTGTCGGGCCAGGTAGATATTGATGTTGTCCTCGAAGTAGATGTTGATTGTCGCGAGTCCCTGTGATGAGAGCGAGCGGATCTTCTGAACTCCGGGAACACTGCGCATGACTGCCTCAGCGGGACGGGTGACCAATTGTTCCACCTCCTCGGCAGCCATACCTTCCACTTCAGCAAAAACCTGCACCAGATTGGGGCTGATGTCTGGAAAGGCGTCGATCGAGATTTGGGAGAGCGAAAACACACCCAGCACTCCGACCAATAAAACTAGCATAAAAGCAAGCAGCTTATGCTTTAATCCGATTTGAATCATGGTTTCAATCATAATATGGTCCTTCTCTCTTATTCGTTATTCTTTCCAAAAAGTTGTTTATCGTAGCCTGTGCAAAATGCCGCTCGCAGAGCGGCTTCGGCCGACGATGATGTGCGACAATGTTGGTGGACGATTGGGATCACGCGGAAAATCGTCCACCAGCATCGTCGCCGCTATCGTCAACCGGAGGCGCAGTCAAACGCAAGTAGGTCCGGTTTCCAACCGGACGTGTCCGATTGGAAATCGGACCTACGTTGCTGTCTCACAAAAGGCGCGACCTCTTCACTCGCGTACTCGCGCACTCACGCACTTCTTCACTCCGCGCCCTGCGCAGATCTAGCCCCTAATGCGCATGGCCGCAGGCCGGCGCATTGCCACTCTTCGAAACCTCGGCTTTGAGATGAAACGCATTGGCAGAGGCAATAGCCTCGCCTGCCTTGAGCCCCTTTAAAATTTCGATAGTTGTCGCATTAGCCTCACCAATTGCGACTTCGCGCATCTCAAAAGCGTCTTGGCTCCAGACAAAGACGCAGGGGTGGTCATGTACAGTTTGCACACTCTCTCTGGGAACAATCACCGCCGTTGCATTGACCGGCATTCGGAGAGCAATATCCACAAAGGTTCCAGGGCGGAAAAGGCCGCTGGGATTGGGGAGCGTGGCGCGCGCCAACCCGTTGCGGGTGTTGGGATCCACCACAGCGGCAATGAAATCCGTCTGAGCCTCAGCTTGGGAGCCATCTGGTAGATGAACTGTCATAGGGTAGCCTGTTTTGACTAACGAGGTTATCTCCTGGCTGAGCGTCATGTTGACCCATACGCTGGAGAGGTCAGCAATAGTGAATAACTCGGAGGACACATCCAGGGATTCGCCGACCACGATATGCCGCTGTAGCACCGTGCCATTAAAAGGGGCCCGCAGCGCGTACCAGGCAAAGCGTTTATCCATGCCGAGTGTATCAGCCACTGAGGGCAGCTGAACCTCTGGGCAGGTTGGATCAACGCAGGCGCAGGGCACAACTCCCACGGCCTGGGGGACGAGTGTGCGTAAGTGAGCAATCACCTCTGGCTCGGCACCTTTCAAACTTAGGCGTTTCTCTGCTGCAACAGCATTGAAAACAGCCACCTGATGCTCCTGAGCCGCTTCGCTGTAGGCCATCCGGGTCTCGTAGCTGGCCGTATCAAGCGCTGCCTGAAACTGGGCGCGCGCCTGCTGCAGGGTTGTCGCAACAGTCAGCAGCTCCTGTCCGCTGCTGATCGCTTTGGCATGCAGCTCAACCTCACGCTGGTGCGTGGTTCTGGCTGCCAGGTAGGCGACATAGGCTGGAAGCAGCTCGCCTCGGTACTGGCCCATCTCTAAACCTTCCAAAGTGCGAACTTCCTCCTCGGAGGCCTCTTTTTTGAGCAAGGCAACCATTTTGGCAACATTCACAAAGATCTCTTGAGCACGCGGTAGCTTGAGTTTGCTGCTCCCAACCGCCGCTTGTTTGGCAAAGAAATCCAGTTTGGCTTCAGCCAGTTCAGCGCTCTCAATCCAGGTCAGGATCTCTCCTTTTTGAACTTGGTCGCCCTGGTTTTTTAAGACCTCGCGCGCAATGCCCGCCGCACGGGGCACCACATGCGCCATTTGATCAGAGTTGATTTTGATCTCCCCTGGTACCCGAATCTCTCTGCCAAGCGCTCCTTGAACCGCTTGACTGACTTTAATGCCGAGGCGTGCCACTTGCTCCTTGGTGACAATCACGCGGGCCGGTTCTGTCTCAGTGGCATGATCATGCCCTGCATGGTCATCAACCTTGGTTTGGTCACACGCCTTGGTGTGATCATGTCCTGCATGGTCATCAACCGTTGCCAGTGTTTGGCCAAACAGGCTCATTACTGCCACTATGGCTGCCCACCGTATTTTAATTTGTTTGTTCATCATCTGTTCTCCTTGTTTTTGTGCTTATAACTTTGTTGCTTCCGGGTTGTCTATGTGTTTTTCTCTTTGTCGCGAACTTTGTCGATCCTTTTCGCTCATTTGTTTCCGACAAAGTTCGCGGCAAAGTTTGCCAATCATTCGGCTATCGTGTTCCTTAAAGCTTGCGCAGCACTGTAGCCGCGGGCCGTGACCGCGGGGGGCTCGCTTGTGGAGCGCCACTTGATAGCTTACGGCTCGCATTGCTTTACACAATCGCTTTGTCGGCGCGTTCACGGCCCGCGCCCTGCAGCTTCGATTAGCCTGTAACTCGGGGTCGGTATCGGTATCGGAATCGGTATCGAAAAACGTACTAGGTCGACCCCGATTCCGATACCGACCCCGACTCCGATGCGTTTGACCGTCAAGTTACCCCCTCGTTTTTTCGCGGCGCTGCCGACCTTCAGTAGCCTCCGATTGCATCGCGAGCTTTCCGGTTGGAAACCGGTCCTACATTGCTGCTCCCGGTTAACGGCGCTACATCTTCATCCCTGTAAGCTGTTCAAGATCATTGAGAGCTGTGTGAAAATCCGCTAAGGCATCGACCATGTCGCGCTTAGCGGCAAAGAGAGTGTGCTGTGCGTCCAGTACAAGCATCAGATCATACTTGCCCTCCCGGTAGCCGCTATGGGTCGCATTGTAGGCCTCCTGCATTGCTGGAACAACCTTGGCTTGCAGTGCCAGCACGCGCCGGTGAGCGGCGCAGAGTCGGATATAAGTTGCGTTTAACCTGGATGATAGACCAATGGCCACAGAGCGCTCTTCTGCCCGTGCTTTTGCAAGTTCGTGCCGCGCGGCTGCGATGTTGCCCTGATTGCGGTCAAAGAGGGGCAGGGGAACCCCAACTCCGAAGATCAGAGCATGAGTTCTATCCTCTTCATACCGTTGCACACCAGCTGCTAAAGTCAGATTAGGGATCCGTTCGGCTTGGGCCGCCTCCAGCACTGCTTGGTGCGTCCGTATCTCAGCCTGTTGCTCGGTTAGCTCAGGATTGGCGGCCAGCTGTATGCGCAGTACATCGAGCGCGGGCAGCATCTTCCGCACCTTGCCAAAGCTGTTGGATGCTATCTGAAACTCCGACTGTTCAGAGTTCCACAGTGCGGCTAAAGCGGTGCGTGCGAGTGTGAGCGCACTTTTCAAAGCCTCATGCTTAAAGATATTCATCCGTCCGTTCCCGCGATGCGTAACATGATAGATGGCACCGGGGAACTCAACTCTCAATTTTTTAGCCGTGATGAAAAAGTTTCCGAAAGCAAAGACCACCCGTCAATCGCTATTTTCTATTTTTAAGTTTGACCCCAACGAGTTCCATAAATATGCGCCTTTTTAACGCAATTGTGTTTTTATAAGGTCTCCTTCAACATACTGACGAATCATGCTGGAAATTAAAGTTTGATAAGGAATCCCTTTTTCCATTGCTTTTTTTGTATTCTTTTTAAATCATGATCATACAAACGAATTGTAATTCTTCGATCTTTTCTAAACGTATTTTAAATGCTACATGCAAAAAAATGGGATGGATTAAAAATACTATTTTTGTTGAAGGGTATTTCGCAAACAACAAGATGATAAAGCAGTGCGACTATTACCATAATTAAAAAAGTAAAAGCAGTTTTCCAATTTGACGACAACATGAAGTCAGCTCGCCGATTGTGCATTAGAAGATCCTGCAAACAAGCGGTGTGTAGAACTGTGAAGCATTTTGCCAACAGGGATTTCTGGAAGCACTATTAGTTTGATACTTTACCTGCAATAAAACTCACTTTTTTTTGTTGGACTTTGTTGGCGTGATAATATATTCTTAAACTAAATTTTGAACTAAATTTTGAAGCTCAGAAGTGGGCTAGCCTTTGAGTGTTTTTCCGCGGGATTCAAACTTTAAAAAGAGGTTTATATGAAAAACAGTACAGTCAGATTTGTGTTTACGGGTTTTCTATGCCTGTCGTTCATGGGGTTTGCTGAAAACGGAGCTGGTGAAAATGCGCTGGAAGCCGGTTTTTCGCAGGCGGTCATTACTCCTTGGCGCGGCCTTTCGCTGGCGGGTTATTTTAACCCGCGTCCGAACGAAGGCGTGCTGGATGATCTGCATGTGAAGTGTATTCTTTTTCGCTCAGGTGACACATGCGGCGGGTTTGTGACGTTCGACACCTGCAAAATTGAAGCTGAGACTGTGGAAAACATACTCCTCCGCCTAAAACGCTCGGGCTTCCGGCACGGTAACGGGCTGATCGTTTCGGCGACCCATGCGCATACCGCTCCGTATACGAGCACGAAACGCATGAAGCTGACGGATCCCGGGTATATGGAGATACTTGAAAAGAAAACTGTGGAGACGGTGTTGCTGGCGGAGCGGAATTTTGCCCCGGCCACCCTCAGGCTGGGCGTGGCAAACAACAACCCGTATGCTTACAACCGCCGGTACTGGATGAAAAACGGCAAGGTTACAACCAACCCCGGTAAACTAAACCCGGAAATCGTCAAGCCCGAAGGGCCTGTGGATTGTGATATCGGTGTGTTGGCGGTGGAACAGAACGGGCGCACGGTGGCGATAATCGCCAACATCGTCAATCACACTGATACTATCGGGCTGAGTCTGGTGTCGGCGGATTGGCCGGGGCGACTGGCGCGGACCGTACAGAATGGATTGGGTTACGATCTTTTTGTGATGACGCTCGTGGGCTGTTCCGGGAACATCAACCATTTTGATACCTCTACCGACGCGAATCAGACCCAGTACGCCGAAGCGTGCCGGATCGGGAAAGGCTATGGGGAGATTGTTCTCGGACAATTGAAAAAACTCGAATCCCTGGAGGTTGGCACGTTGTCTGTTGTGAGCCAGGACTTCGCCATTCCATTCCGGGTGCTGCCAAAAAAAATGATTGAAGATGCAAAGGAGCTTCTGGCGCGTGTGCCGGCCCGCGCCACAACAGGTGACCAAACCAGCGAGGGGCTGGCGAAAGGTGATGATCAGGTACTCCGCTATTTCGCGGAAAGAATCGTGGACTACCCGTCAAGCTTCAAAGGTAAAGAGCGGGTATATAAGGTCGTCACACTAGCCATTGGTGACAGATTTGCGGCGACATCGCTTCCCGGTGAGCCGTTTACGGAAATCGGTTTGGAGATCAAGGAAAAATCACCGATCAAAAACACGTGGCCGGTTACGTTGGCCATGGGATACTGCGGCTATGTGCCTTTGGCGGTTAGTTTTGAGAACGGAGGTTACGAGATTCAACCGTGTAAAGGAGGTTCGCCGCGCGAAGACACGGCCGCCCGTATGGTTGAGGCTTCTTTAAAAGGCCTCCGACAGGCGGCGAAGCGATAGGGGCGTATAAACCTAAAATCTCCAGCGAGGAGGTTTCACAACAAAAGGATTGTGATTAAAAATCATTGCGCCCTATTGTAAGCGCAGCACCGGCTGGTAAGGTCAAAGGCTTTTTTTTGCCGTTATAAAGTAAAGATGTTTTGCCAATAGCGCACGGGCCAGCCACGATCTGTACTTCGGTCAACTGGCCCGCTTGCCATCTGATCCCGATCGTGTAATCTCCGCGGGCTCGCAAACCGGAAACACTGCCCTGAGACCATTTTTCCGGCAAGGCAGGCAGAAGTTTAATTTGTTCCCCATGACTGTGTAAGAGCATTTCCGCAATGGCGGCTGTGGCCCCGAAATTACCGTCAATCTGAAACGGCGGATGGTTGTCAAAAAGGTTCGGTAAGGTGGATTTTGCGAGGATTGCATGTAGGTTGTCGTATGCTTGCACTTGATTTTCGAGGCGAGCGAAGATGCCGATCGCCCAAGCTCTGCTCCAACCGGTTTGAGCGCCACCATGTGCCAGACGGAATCCAATCGATTTTTTGACAGCGTCGCACATCTTTGGATCGCGGTCTAGATCAATCTGGTTGCCGGGAAACGCGCCCAGAATGTGGGAGATGTGTCGGTGCCCTGGTTCCGCTTCTTCAAAGGGCAAACGCCACTCCATCAGCCGTCCGTCAGTTGCGACACGCGGAGCATACACCTCGGGAATTAAAGCCGCGATCTTTCGCACCAACGGGTCATCCAGCCGCCCTAGGGCGGTGGCCGCCTCAATGTAATCGTGAAAAACCTGCAAGACCATATACTGGTCAAATGTATTGCCAGCTGAGAGTGCGGCTTTGCTTTTGGTGCCATCAGTGCTGGTGTAATGGAATGAGTTCTCAGGCGAGCAGGAGGGCCGCGCCATTTGTTTGCCAGTCGTGGGGTCGGTAATCAGCCAAGACTCTACAAACGCAGCAGAATCAGAGAGGATATCCCAGTTGTCCGCAAGGATGGTAAGATCCTGGTTGAAGCGGTAGTGCTCCAGGATGTGCATGGTCATCCACTGCCCGCCAAAGAAGGAGCCGCCCCAAAACGCACGCGAGGACATGATGCTGGCATTGGCCCAAATATCGGTGGCATGGCCCATACACCAGCCTGCCATGCCGAGCCGACGCGCCATTTCCCGTCCAGTCGGCTGGCAGTAGCGGATGAACGCCAGCAATGGTTGATGAAGCTCCGCGAGGTTGGTTGTCTCAGCCAGCCAATAATTCATTTGCAGGTTGATATTTAAATGAAAATCCGAACCCCACGGGGCTTTGGGATGAGGATTCCAGAGGCCCTGGAGATTCGCGGGAAAGCACCCTGGGCGGGATGAGGCGATCAGCAGGTAACGGCCAAACTGAAAATATGTTTCTACAAAATCTGGGTCGTCATGCTGGTCATTGGCAATCCGCTGCAAGCGTTTACGAGTCGGTAGAGCGAGGATCGCGTCATCGGTCTGGCCGAGGTCAATTTTAACTCGGTTAAAATAGTGCTGGTGTTCTTTGACAGCCTGTTGCTGGATCGCCTCCGTTGATTTTCCTTGCAAGCGGTCAAGAACCTGTAATGCGTTGTCTTGCCAGCCGCCGCTGACTTTAGCACCCGCTGTGTGGCGGTCCAGATCTGTGGCAATGGATACGAGTATAGTGACCTGTGTGCAATCTGTGACTTCAACCATCTGATTGTCGACGCGGAGCTTGTCAGCGGGTAACACGCGGATACGTCCGACATAGCGGGTGGCACCCTCGCCTGTCGCCGCTCCGCGTTTGACAATATCGCAACCCTCGACCACACCGCCATCCACGTTGATGCGTATTTTCGCCTCTGACGGCATATCAATTGTGATGGCGATCACGTCATCGTGGCCAGCGGCAAATACGTTTTGCACAATCTCGGTTTTGTTCTTCAGACGATAGATATTTTTCGCCATCCCGGTTTTTAAATCCAGCTCGCGGTAGCGTTCTTTGAGCGGTGACTCGGCCAGATATTCGATCTCCAGCCAACCGAACAGTTGGTAGCCGTCTGGGTTGCGCCCCGCGCTTTGCAATTTCTGCTCGAAGCTTTGATCAGCTCCGGCGTAATCTCCGGCTGCTTCGAGCTTTCGAATACTCTCCAAATATTGCGGGCTCTCTTTTGGCATGAGCTGGCAAGGGCCACGCTGCCATATGCTCTCCTCGTTAAGCAGGATTTTCTCCTTGGGAAAATTGCCAAATGGCATGGCGCCTAAACGACCGTTGCCAACAGGGTAGGCAACATCCCAGGCATCGCCCGCACCCAAATTATCCCAAATGATAAGCTGCTTGGCATTGGCTATTGTATTAATTTGGTTGAGGAGCACAAAGGTGCAAAGGAGTACTAATCTAAATTTCATTTTTCCCCTTGAGGTATGTCCTGTTGGTAGCATCCTTTGCCTCTCTTTTTAATTTTACTTTACGTCTATTCTTAGTTTTCAAACTGACATAATACTATGTCTCGGGGATATCCTCAATGGAAACTTAAAGATTGAATTCCCGCTTGACATTTTTGTCTCAGCGATTTATCCTTCTACCAATCAATAAAATAGTTAGTTTGGGTGTGAACGTCAGGTGGCGTGGCATCTGATATTTACTAATGTGCTCAAGGAAAGGTGTAAAAATATGAAGCAGAGTTTTATTCTCGCAGGTTTGATCGCCATTGTTTCAGGTTGCGCATCCGTTGATCCGGTGTGGGTCTCACCCGCGATGCCGCCAATGGATCTTTCGCCGAATAAGCCTTATTCAGCGCTGGACACCAATGCTCAGCGAGGTGTGCTTGAAGATGAGCTGCGCGTTATAGGTAAAGCCCTTCAGGCATACGCAACAGATCATAACGGGGCCTTGCCGCCCAAGCTGACAACACTTGTTGAAAAAAAATATCTCTCTGCCAGTGCGTTGATTTCCAGTGCTGACCCCTCGCAAGGCCAAGAGGGCGGCGTTCCCGACCTGTATACCACATGGGAGCAGGCCAAGGCGACCGATGAGTCTGGCTCAAGTTATCTCTATGAGTTCAGCGCGGCTCCCTGCGGGTGGGATTGGAAAACATATATCGCCGGCGATCCGACCCCTGAAAAAATGGATGCAAACAAAGACGGAATTGTTTCCTGGGCAGAGGTGAAGAGCTGGCAGATGGCGCATGGCGACACCGTGCAGCAACCTCAGGGCGGGTATCCTAAGAGTGCGTTTCCTGTGGTGCGTTGCTTCTGGTATAAATACCCGGAGGTTTACACTGAGGATGCGGCTGAGAGTGTTGTACTCAATCTGGCCGTTGATCTGCGTACGGTCTTTGCCTCGCACGCCTGGTGGGAAAAAGATTTCAATAAATAAAACAAAAAAGGCAATTTTAAAAAATTGCCTGACAAAGTTATGATTTGCTCACTATGTAATAATTCACAAATCAATAAACCTTGTTGAATGGAAACTTATTGAAAAGTCGCGTTTAGCAGGGAACAACGTTCTTTGCGCAAGGACCCTTTTGGCCTTCGCCTACTTCAAATTCCACTTTCTGACCTTCATCCAGACATGCGCGGCCTGCAACATTGATGCCGGTGTGATGCACGAACAGATCTTTGCCGCCATCATCTGGCGAAATAAATCCGAAACCTTTGTCAGAATTGAACCATTTTACTGTACCTGTACTCATAGGTATGCTTCTCCTTGTTTTGTTAATATAGTTTTCGTCCGTCCTCTTTACTAAAAAAAGCTGAACTTAAAACTATAATTTTACTAGGCTGTAAATTATACAGGATTCAAATAAAGAATGATAGTGCTAGTTTGAGTTATATTTTTAAAAGTTCCCGCGCCTTTTCACCTCTAAATCTGAGATTTCATTTCACCACACTTTTCCCGTAAATCCTCCGCATTCGCGTACTCCGCTCTTGCGAGCGCGAAAATCGCCTTCTTCGCGATTGCCTTGTCCGTTTCAGCGGCTTTCACGTCGAGGACGGTGTCCTCCAGAAGTGCCGCCTGCTTGACGTGAATCGCCGTCGTACAAGTGCGCGCCATGAACTCGCCGAGGTCCCGCCATCCGGAACGCCTTCTCTTTGCGCGCGGCATTGAGCTCTTCAGCCGCCTTCCTGACAGTCCCCGCGCCGTCGGTGAACAGTTTTTGGGCTTCCAACCGTAGTGGTGTGATTTCATGCAATTTATTTCACCTATAGCACAGCACCTTAACGTATTATAATCATTAATCCTTTTCGGCCCGGTATCGCCGTTATTGTACTGTCATCTTCAGCCAAAAACTGGCACTTCGAGTCTGGGACACCGGTTCCAGCGGATTCCCAATTGGAAAGATCGGGCTTCGCAGTGCCGGTCCAACGGGCAACCGTAAGCCCGGTTTTAGCAACAACGAGCGGGTTTTCCGCAGTGCGCCCAAAGTCGATGGTGACAAGCCCTTCGGTAGCGAGACCGTTGGCGAAATCCAAGGTCGGTATCTCGGCAACCTCGCCTTCTTCCGTGACGGAGACCTTGATCATCGGTGTCACGAGCGTGCCGCCGCGGAAAGTGCCCGCTCCAGACAAAACAGGCGAAACCAGCGAGCCGTCGAGCAGATCGAGCGCACCGGAATATCCCGTGTGGAATTCCGCGTACGGACGGGAGATCGCGCCTTCCGTGATCGCGAGCGTCCCTTCCCGCACGTCGGTCGCGCCGGTGTAACGGAGTGTTTCCGGGTCGCCGACCACGTAGGCGTGATACTTGAACTGACGGTCGAAAAGCAGCGTTCCCGCACCAGCTTTGACGAGTCCGCCCGCACCGGAGATCGGCGAAACGAATTTCCAGACAGCTCCGGATGGAGGCGCGAAAACGATGCCTCCGGCGACGGTCTGCACCGACACGTTCAGGTTTGTGGTCGGCAACGTGACTGTTCCGGCCCCCGCGTACCATTCGGAATCTTCGAACGTGAGGATGAAAGGCGCCTTCGTGGAGGATGCCGCGGCTGTGTATGAAAGTGAATCGCAGTTGAAACGTGAGCCGTTGCTGAATGTGAAATCAGCGATAAACCCGCTGGTTTCTCCGAAACTGCCAACCCCGATATTAACTGTCCGTACCTGATTGGAATTGTTCCCGTAGAAACCGGAGTGATCGAAGAGAAAGCGGACCGACCCCTGAATGTTCATCGCTGCGGACTGAAAGAGGGACGACCCGTTTACGAACTTGAAGACGTTGGTAGCCGCCGTGATCAAGGACGCATTGGGATAGAGCTGGTTGATGCTGAGCGTGGACGCGTCCGCGGTGAATTCCGGATGGATATCCTTTGTCATGCTCCCGCTCCCGACGATGAAGTTCCGGATGGTCAGCACCGCGCCGTTGGTGAGCGTGACATACGGCGCACGGGCGTACGTGGTCGCTGCCGAGAGTCCCGCGCCAAGGTAAAGTTCGCGTGTTGGCGACGCCAGATTTGCGTGGTCGACCACGAGTCCCGGTTCGGACGGCGTTTCCGACGATGCCACAGCTAGACGCATTCCGACGAAGGAATGGCTGCGGTTGTCGGATGCCGGCGCACTTAGCGTAACCTTGGGCACGGAAGTTCCGGTGCCACGGAAGACAAGCGCGCCTTCGGCGACGTTGATGGGGCCATGCGGCCATTCAGGCACCGCCGCGGAATTAACGAAAACGTAATCAGTGGTAAGCACGTCGTCCGCCTTCCACGCCTTGAGGCCGAGCGTAACGTCAGTCAACGTCTCGAGGACGAGCGGAGCGGAGCCGCGCTTGTAGATGGAACCTTGTGTGGCATTTCCGAGCGCGATTGTCGCGGGCGCGTCCGCCTTGAGGACGACCGCGTTTGAAGGTGATGCCGACACGTTGATCGCAAGCTGAGCGTCGACCGCGATTGGTTCAGAGCCGGCGAAACCGAGCGTACCCTCGCGTATCTCAATTCCATGCGATAGCGCGTTGCCGACACCTGAAAGGAGCAGCGCGCCCGCGCCTTTTTTAACAACACCGTTGCCAAAGACCCGACTGGAAAGCGACAAGGACGAACCTGCCGCGACCATGCACTCCGTTAGCGCGTTCAATACGAGTTCCGAAACGATTTCGTTTGCACCCGCCGGCGATTCGATGGATGCGGAGTCGTTGTCCGAGATTTCGAGGCGTCCGCCGGAAAGCGTGTAACCGCCTGCGGCAAACTGCACCGCCGCCGCTTCCGCATCCGCCGGCAGCGTCACCGTGAGCGGGTTCGCTCCAGCGAAAACCGCGCGGAGATTCGCCGTCGGCTTGACAGAGCCCGACCAATTGGAAGATGTCGCCCACGTAGTTTCCGGGCCGGACCAAGTCGTATCGCCTTCAAGCGACGGGTGCTCAGCCGCGATTTTAATTTGGAAAAGCAGCTTGCCGTCCTGCTCGACGCACTGGAATTTTACGTAAGCACCGGCGGGAAGACCTTGGATGACGGTGACACCGATCTTAAAATTCCACCTCTCCACCGCTCCCGCGTTCTGCGTACCCGCCGATGACTCAAATACCGTGTTCGTACCGTAGGCCAGGGTGGAGGAGAACGCGAGCTTGGCAGCGATTAATTCGATGGCGCCGTCGACAGTCACGGGTTCGTCCGCATCCAGCATCAAAGTGCCCGTCGAGTTCGCGTTGCCAAGCGTCAGCGCCTTGAATATCGCGCCAGTCTGCGTGGCACCCTGTACTGAAAATGCGGCGTTGTTGGTGACGATCACATGCGAGTAGTGCATCGCCTCGCCCGCGAGTTTGACGATCGCCGTTCCTGCGGAGACGAGTTCCGACTCCTGCGAACTTTTGCCGGTGAACGTGACCGCATTGACTTTGGATCCGGCGACAACAATCCGTCCTTCACCCTGCGCGTCGTCCGCATCCAAAAAATTCTGGGAAATGATGAAGTCGGGACTCTTGTAGTTTCCGCTCGGCGGATCGATGACAAGCCCCTTTGCGCCGACTTTAGCGGAAGTGAATCCGTTCAGGATGTCCTTGCCCGGACAGGTTACGCCCCAGCCGAAATCGAAGCCGCCGCCGTCAGCGATTAAAGTCGTTACGCCGCCGACATTCTTACCGGCGACCGCGCTGGTGTCCGCGGTGAGTTTTATCACACCGCCTTCACCGAGGACGATTTCGCCAGAATAGACATTGACTGACGCAACGACCGTGGCGTTGGTAATGTAGAGTCCGCCGAACGAGCCGGCAACCGTCCCGGTCGATTGTCCGCCGAGATTGATCGCCCCCGAAGGCGCGAACTGAGCGTCGTCGGTCACGGAGATAAAGGCATTCTTGTCAATTCCGTTGGCGAGATGGATGTGACGCAGCTGAATTTTGCTGCCAGCGCCGGAAGCCAGCATACGGAAGGAGCCCGCCCCCGTGGAAAGATCGGAGACGTTGCCGTACAACGTGGCACCGCCGAGTACTTCGATAGCTGTCGGCGACGCGCTGGCGGAAATCGAGCCGCCCAATTTGCAATACGCGTTGTCCGCGATCCGCAGTGTCACATGTTTGGATGCATTCGCACCGGTGAAGCTCAGCCCGCCGCTGAACGTCTGCGTACCGCCGTCGAACTCAAGCAGGTTTTCCGGGCCCGCCGCGCCGATCACCGGATTAGAAGAGGTGAAGTTCACACCGTCGTGGAACTTGACAAGCAGATTTTCGGAGGAAGTCGAGCCGTTAAAGAACATGATCCGTCGCACGCCGAGATAGATGTTGCCTGCGAGCAGATCGAACCTGTGGACGGCGTTGGTATTAGAAACCCGGAACATGAAGTTGGTGAACGCCCCCACCCGCTCAGAGTTGATGGAACCCCACTGGGCATCGGCCTGCACGAGCGGATTCGCCTTGTCGCCGGCAAAGATCTGGAACGGACTGAAATTGTAGTTGGCGACCGTGGTCGGGGGGATATTCCAAATGGACGTTAAACCTGCGAACTCGGCCACGCGCCCCGACGCGCCGTAAAAGAGGAAGTTCGCCGTCGATGTCGTGGTCTCAGCCGGGAAACCGACGGTGAAATCCTCGCCAATCTGGTTGAAACGCGCCACCTGGTAGGCGACCGAGCCCTCGGCATCGGGAGCGAGCGAGCCGGGATAACCGTAGGTCTGCGGATTCCAGCGGTTCACGTCTGTGAACGAACCGGAATAGGTGCCGCCGTATTGCGTCCAATCAATCACTGTGTCCGCCCCTTGGAGCGACAAAACAACCGACCCCATAATGATGTACAACATTTTCGCTTTTAAGTTCATACAATCCTCGCTTTCATTTTTTAACCTGAAATCAGAGCAACAGTTAATCTTCCTTAACTACATTAACGTCATCAATGTGACACCCCTCCCGCGGCGGCGTGAATGCCATCGCCACCCACTCGTTCGGGTTGATCGTATAGGTGCCTGAATAAAGTTTCATTTCAGGCGTGAGTTCGTACGTTCCGCCCTCGCCCCACGGCATTGGCATCGACCGTTTTTGGCCTGGTTCCGTTGGATCGCTGTAGCGCGTGAAACCGACTTTGAGCTGGCCTTTCCCCGAGGCGCGGAACGAATACTTGAGCTTGCGCGGCTCAGGACTTTGCGCAAGCGGACCGAAATTGAACGTCTGGAAGGTGTGGCTTTTTGTGAAGAGAACGTTGTTGTTGCCGATCTTCCGCACTTCACCGTTGTAGACACCCCAGCCGATCGGTTTGCCCTCTTCGTCTATTTCGTCGAACGAGCCGTTCTTCACGCAGGAAGAGCCGAGTTCGAATGTGGGATATTCCCCGGTATCGTGCGGCATCTCACCGTCGAGCGAGAACATGCGGATGTCCTTGCCCTCGTCGCCGGGCATGAGTTCGTCCACCACGTAGCGGTTGCGGGCGATCTGGATGCGCCATTTGTCGCCATCGACGAAAGGATACATCTTCTCTGCCGGGACCCTGATCTCCAGTGTCCACCCGTCTTTCGTCCGGCCGCTCTTCGCGTCGACACCGAGTTCCGCCGACTTGTCGCCGCCGGGATTGCGCGTGTCGTAGACAACGCCGGCGGCGTTGACCGCCACATGGTAGTAGCAGTTTTCGGCGCTCGGCGGGAACAGGAAGATTTCGACGCCGTCGTCTCCCCATGTGTCGTCGTCGTGGTTCTTAGCGGTGAGCTTCATCTTTTCGGGGTGTGGTTCACGCGCGTTGACGAGAAAGTAGAGCGCGGAGCCGTCCGTCGCAACGCCGACGCTGGTCGCGAGTTCGGCGGGCACAGCTTTGCGCTGGGCGGGAGTCGTAGAGGTCAGGTGGAAGCGGTCGGTCAGATACAGAGCCCCGAGCCAGCCCGCATCCGATCCGTCGCCGTCGATCATGATCGGCGAGACGAGTTTCGGTATCGAAAGCCGCCTTCCCGCCTTGGCCCGCGCCAGGTCGTTCGCTTCGATCCAGTATTTGACGAGCCACTGCCGGTCGAGACTGAGGCGGCTTTTGAGGACCTTATCGTCGTCCGCGAGCCTGTCCGCCTCGTCGAGCCACCCGAGGAGCTTTTCCTTCGCACCCGGCGCGTTCAGCAGATTCTGCCGGCGCGCGTCGCCATATGGGTAGCCCATGCACTCGGTGCGGCTGTTCCAGAGGTCGCGCCTCAGGGCTTGGTACTGCCGCATCGGTGGATACGCCTTGCCGTAGTATTTCAATTCAGCATCGTCGAGAAGCGCGTCGAGATCGCGTTCCGTGTTCCACAGGAGATGCCCTGTCGCATAGTGCCACTGCCAGTTCGAAGGATACACGTCCGGCGTTTCCTTACCAGCCCATGGCACCCAGCTCGAACCAGTGAAGAGCGCCTCATTCTTCCAGCCGACCATGCCGAGCTTCTTGTAGAGCTTGAGGTCGTGCGCCTCGTCGCGCTCATGGCAGACGTACAGCGGCGGCGTGTCGGCGAAATATTCGTAGGTGTAGACCTGCGGCGTCACCGTGAGCCAGCCCTTCAAAAGCTCAAACATCTTCACGTTGCGGACGCATTTAGGGTTGTCGAGCGCATGACCGTAGCAGCGCCCGTGGGCGCAGAATTGGCATAACATCCGCGGATCCTGACGGATTCCCTTCGGAAGTGCGCGGTAGACGTGGTAGGCCCAGATACAGAGTTCGGCATCGGGACACGCCGTCCAGATGTCAGCGGCGATTTTCTTCGAGATTTTCCCGAGCCGCGTCGAGATGTTGGGATTGCCACCGGTCGGATTTTCGCCCTCGCCGTCGAGCGCGCGACAGCCGGGGCATTCGCACCAGCCATGCGTTAGATCGGCCTGTCCGAACAGATACGCGCCTTTGCCGCCGTTCTTGCGAAAGCGTTCGATCGCATAATCGGTCGTGCGCTGGATGAGTTCTTCGTTCGCGAAGCAGTACATGACGCCCTGCTTCCGCTCTCCGTCGCGGAGCGCGAAATATTCAGGGTGTTCTTCAAAGGTCGCCTTTGGCGGAAATGGCGCGGTGAACATCAAGTGTCCACCGCCGACATCAAATAGGCGGCGCGCTTGGCGCGGCTCGTAGAAGGCGCGAAACTCCCGCATCGTCGAATTGCTCGGGTTGAGCGTCCAGTCGGCGTTCGTCGGCGCCTGGAAACCGTTCCGTATTGCGAGCGTCACGCCCGGCTTGGGGATGACGTTCCAGTAGGCGCCGCACATGTCGAGCCGCCGCTTCGCGAAATCAGGCGCACGCAGTTCCGCGTACTCCGCGATTGCAAGCTGCGGCGAGGTCGGATAATAGTCGCCCGGATCGTCGGGGATGGCGGCCTTGAACCACCGCACGCCGAGCTTGGTTTCGAGGAAATGGTAGGTCGCGTAGAGTTCGGACGTATCTTCTTTGCCGACGATCCAGAGGGTGCCGTCATTGATACCGCTCCATGCGGCTTCGTAGGAGTCCGCATTTTCCAGTGCTTTCTTTGTTTCGGCGGGAATACCGGACAGCGTTGCGAGCGTTCCGATCTTCACCTGCGTTTTCGCATCGCAAGCACCACAGATGATCGGCAGAACGCGCCCGGTCATTTTCGCCACGTAATTTGTGAGCTCCGTAGCGGCCAGAACCGAACTCGCCTCGGGATTTTCAGCAAGCACCACTGTTGCCGTCAATTCACGACCGACAAGCTCAAACGTCCCGGCCAAGGACTCGAGGCTGATAGCGGGCAGCAGAAACAAGGAGACTATTGTTATAGAAAGTTTACACATAAATACATTGTACAGTTAATACTCAAGCTACTGCAATACGCAAATTGACAAAATAAAGCTAGCTAAATATGAAATGCGACAACACATTGGATAAAAAAATATCCCATGCAACAATGCCCCTCAACAAAATCCTTCAAAAAAAATGGAGAAAGGAAAAGCCACATGGAACATCTGAATATTAGCACAAACCAAAAAGTTGTTTCTCGAACGTTTCTAGGCGTTTAGTGTAGTAGCCGCTCTATGTCGCGACAGGATAAGCCCAGTTTCTGGGGATTTGTAAAATCGTAAATACAATGAAAGAGAAAGTAGACATCCAGCGGGTAACCAATCCCGCCTGGCAAAGGTTAGCC
>Ga0265294_10003798_pt1 | contig 19088 bp, 14 predicted proteins | sample MunlanPumphouse3_FD_192504 | JGI IMG/M metagenome (GOLD analysis project Ga0265294, IMG submission 192504) | Groundwater microbial communities from a municipal landfill in Southern Ontario, Canada - Pumphouse #3 | ecosystem: Environmental > Aquatic > Deep subsurface > Groundwater | place...
CTGGGCCAGCCCCTCGACGATCGCGGTTTTTCCCACGCCGGGCTCTCCGATGAGCACGGGGTTGTTCTTGGTTCTTCGGGACAGCACCTGGACAATGCGCCGGACTTCCTCGTCCCGGCCGATGACGGGATCGAGTTTCCCCAGCCGGGCCAGGGCGGTGAGATCGCGGCTGAACTTGTCCAGAGCCTGATATTTTTCCTCCGGGTTGGGATCGGTGATCCGCTGGGTGCCGCGAATGTCCATGAGCACCTTGAGAATCGACTCCCGGGAAATGCCGTTGCGGGCCAGTATCCGGGACGCCTCTCCCTGCTTCTCATCGGCAATCGCCAGAAGCATGTGCTCGATGCTCACATATTCGTCCTTCATCTTGGCGGCCTCGGCAAACGCCGCATCCAGCAGGGCCCGGGATCTGGGGGAAATATAGGACTCAGTACCGCCTGCCCCGCTGACCTTTGGAAATTTTTCGATGGCCAGCGCAATTTCCTGCGCCACCGATCCCGGCGACACGCCAAGCTTTCGAAGCATGGATCGGGCGACGCTCTCCTTTTCCTTGAGCATGGCACTGAGAAAATGCTCGGGCTCAATCTGCTGGTTGCCGCGCTCCGCGGCCAGCGACTGGGCATTTTGAATGAGCTCCTGTGATTTTATGGTAAATTTGTCAAAACGCATGAAAGCCTCCTCATTTCCATTTTACCCGGTTTGCACGGCCTTCTGGAGAGACGATGCATGGACCGGGCAGAAAAACGAAAAATATGCTGTTTTAAATGCTTTAAAATTTTTTATTCTGTATTGATCTTGTTTTCGGACGGCAAAACGATTCGGATTTAATACAACTGCTTAATTTCGTTTTAAAAGATAAACACAGTTCAGATGTTGTCAAATTTAACGAATCGACCGACCCTGAATGATGAATTGGAAATTGTGATTTGTCGAAATTTTCGATAAGGAATTATTCATGATAAGCCATGCATCTTCATTTGCATAATATTTTTTTGGCAAAGCTGACAGGAATTACAGGTCGTGAAATCCAGTCTCAGGTTCGATCGCATGGAATTTGCAGGTTCGCTCGGGGACATCGGAACGCTGATTCCGCTGGCCACCGGGCTGATCATGGTCAACGGCCTGAATCCAACGGGAATATTTTTTTCCGTCGGCTTGTACTACATCCTTTCCGGTCTTTACTTCAAAATCTCCATGCCGGTTCAGCCCATGAAGGTCATCGGCGCCTATGCGATTGCCGCCGGGCTGAGCGCTTCCCAGATCATGGCCTCCGTGCTGATCATGGGAGGATTTTTGCTGTTCATCGGGCTCATCCCGATTCTGGGCGGCCTGATCCGGAGAATTCCAAAATCCGTCATCCGGGGGGTGCAGCTTTCCACAGGCGTGATGCTGATGGCTGAAGGGGTTCGGCTGGCGCTGGGCACATCGCGCTTTCAGGAGATTTCCGGAGCCGCAGAACCGTTCCTGTCCATACAGAATATCGGGCCCATGCCGGTCGGATGGCCGATCGCGATCATCGGCGCGCTGATTGTTCTGATGCTGATCGATCATAAAAGATTTCCCGCGGCCGCCGTCCTCCTGTTCGGAGGGATGAGTTGCGGATTGCTGTTCGGTGGTCATCTGAATCTGGATGGACTTTCATTGGGATTGTTTTTTCCAGAAGGTCCTGACCTCGGCGCATTAAGGGCTTCGGATTTCATCGTCGCCCTGGTTTCCCTGGCGCTGCCTCAGCTGCCCATGACGTTGGGCAATTCCGTTGTGGCCACCGAGGATCTGGCAGGAGTCTATTATGGCGCCAATGCCCGAAGGGTGACGGCCAGGGCCCTTTGCATCAGCATGGGCCTGGCAAATTTTTCTAGCTTCCTTCTGGGCGGAATGCCCCTGTGCCACGGCGCCGGAGGTCTTGCGGCACACTACCGGTTCGGGTCGAGAAGCGCAGGGTCCAACCTGATCATCGGAACGATTTTTGTCGGTCTTGCCTTGTTCCTGGGGTTTCAGGCAATGAAGCTGTTCCAGCTGCTTCCCATGGCCGTTCTCGGAGTTCTGCTGATTTTTGCCGGCGCCGAGCTGGGGCGATGCATTCTGGATATTCAGGACCGAAAGGACCTTTTTGTAATTCTCTCGATTCTGGCCATTACTTTGACAACGGATCTGGCCGCGGGTTTTCTGGCCGGCCTGGTTCTGGCAATTTTGTTAAGGTCCAGGCATTTTCGAGTGTAAGCTCCTTAAAACTAGGATACCAATTTATATATTCGAAAGGAAAGACCGATGCACCATAAAATTGAATACGAGATCGAACTGTTTCCCTGCTGCTGGGAAGAGATCGACCCTGAGAATCTTTACGATGAGAATCATCGGACCCTGGCCAGTTACGGCGAGGTGACAGAAGAACAGCTTGAGGGGACACTGTGGTGGACCTGCGATTTTACCCAGCCTCCCCGGCCTGTGCGGATTATCAAAAAACAACAGTAAGTGCGGAGCGGGAATACCTCGGTTGAATATTCTGGAACTGACTTTCACGGATTTCGAAAAACAGATCAAAGCCCGCTACGGCAGGGGAAGTTTTCATGCCTCGGCCGCCTACAAACATTTTTACCGGACCGGACGGACCGACTTTTCCGCTCTGCCCGAATTCCAGGCATCGCCAGGGCTGGCTCAGGCCATGGAGGCCGATCTGGTCATTGCTGCCGGGAAGGTGCACGAGAAGCACCGCGAAGACGATGTGATCAAGTTCGTCACCCGCCTTTCCGACGGCCTGGAAATCGAATCCGTCATCATTCCGATGACCGGCCGCACCTCGCTTTGCGTTTCCTGCCAGGTGGGATGCCGGATGGGATGCCGGTTTTGCGAAACCGGAAGGATGGGGCTGATCCGCAATCTGACCGCAGCCGAAATCGTGGGGCAGGTGATCGCCGCCCGCAACGAACTGGGCCGCGATATTCGAAACGTGGTCTTCATGGGCATGGGGGAGGCTTTTGACAATTTCGACGCCGTGGTTCAGGCCGTTCGTGTGATGAACGATCCCCGGGGCCTGAATATCGCGTATCGTTATATCACCCTGTCCACGGCGGGCCTGATCGACGGGATCGAAAAACTGGCCGCGCTGCATCCGTTCAGACCGAACCTGGGCGTGTCTCTGAACGCTTCCAGCGATGCGCTTCGGTCCAAACTGATGCCCATCAATGAAAAGCATTCCATGCAAAGGCTCCGGGCCGGTCTCATGGCGTTTCCCCTGAAAAAATACGAAAAATTCATGATCACCTATGTTTTGATCGAAGGATACAACAACCAGCCGGAACATGCCCGGGAGCTGGCTGAATATCTGGCGCCGATCCGGGCCGAGGTGAATGTGATCGCTTATAATCCCGTGTCTGAACGCGATTTTCTACCGCCCGACGAGGCGGCGGTGGAACGTTTCTGCGAGCTCCTGGCATCCGAAGGAGTCATTGCGCGAAAACGCCCCGCCCGGGGACGGACCATCCTCGGCGCCTGCGGGCAGCTGGGAAACCGGCATTTAACAGGGTGCTAAAGGGCTGAGATCGCCTTGTCTTTTTCAAACAGCAGGCGGATGGATTCAGGGAGTTCCGGGGATTTAATGAAAAGAGCCTTCGAATCGCCCGAAGGGACAAAGCCGATCTCCATGCAGTGCAGTGCCAGGCGTTTGAATCCGTTTGATTTCAGATGGGCGATCGCCCGGACAGATCCGTAGCGGGCGTCTCCAACCACCGGATGACCGGAGAGTTTGGCGTGACGCCGGATCTGGTGCTTTCGTCCGGTTTCAAGCCGGCACCGGACCAGGGTATAATGGGCGCTGTAATCCAGTATCTCGAATCGGGTCCGGCAGGACATCTTTTTTCCGGTTCCGGCCGGATTACGGCGGCCTCCGGCTTCCCGGGAAAGCGGCCAGTCCCACAAGCCCTGTTCCGGAGCCCCCGTTTCAAGCCTTCCATGCAACAGGGCCTGATAGATCTTTTCCACCTGATGCGCCTCGAACAGGCGGGCGATATATCGAAAAACACCGGCCGAACAGGCCAGCACCACCACGCCGCTGGTTTCCCTGTCCAGGCGGTGAACCGGATGCACGCCGAAGGCCGGATCATAATCCAGCGCGGCCTGAAGGATCGCGTCGGCTTCAACGGCCGTCTGAATCCGGGAACACAGATCGTTTTCAGGGTCGTTGTGAACGCTCAGGCCTTCGGGTTTTTCCACGGCCAGCCAGCCGCTTCCGATTGCTATCACGGGAATTGAATTCAGAACGCCGATCAAGGGTTTATGCCTCCGTATTCAGATAGACGATCACGGCGCCGCTTTTGGACCTGCCCTGCCGCTCCCAGCGGAAATCCAGAATTCGGCCGCTGTTTTTCAGCTCCGAGAGTTTTCCGGCCACCGCATCGGGAAGCACCGGCCCGTCGGAAGAATGAGAGCCCCTGCCCACGATGATGCGAAGGGTCAGAAGCCCGTGATGCCGGGATGATTCGATGAACAGAGCGGTTTTCTCCACAGCCCGCCGGGCGGTATCGCCATGAAGATCCAGCTCGGCCTGAGGACCGGGATAACGCTTGATGCGAAGGCTGACCGGCAGGGCCCTGGGTTGAACCCCGTCCGTTTTTTCGCGCAGCAGCTCGCGCAGACTTTTTCCGGCCAGCTGGCGCTCGAGCATGCGGGCAAATTCGTTGTTTTCGGCGGGCTTGCCCTGCTCGAGTTGCCGATGAATACCACTTTGCGCTTCTTCGGGCGAGGCGGCCAGGGTTTTTGCGTCCGGGTATTGTTCACCGAAAAGCCTGAAAAGATCGTCGGATGGACTGATCCGGCGAATTCCGTGTCGATTCCTGGGGCGGATTCGATCCGTCTTTTCCGGAATCGGCTCCTTCTGAGACGTTTGGGTAAAAAGGGCGTTGAGATCTTCCTTCGGGTGGATCAAGGGCAGGCCGTGGCGGTTGGTTTTCGGAACCTTTATTTTCTCCCGGATCCGTTTTTCCGGCGCCGCGTCCACACGAGGGACCGCCTTTCCGGTTTCCGGCGTTTGAATGACCGGCTGTTCCGGAATCGAGGTCGCTTCCGGCTGCGCACTGTCTGGGTGCTTTCGAAAGGAAAACAGATCCAGCAATCGTTTTAAAATGGAAAACATGGGGTATTGATCCGCCTTTTTGGCGGTCAAAGTATCAGGGTTGACGACCGGAATCAAGACGGCTTGAACGCAGGGTCAGGGAAAGAGCATTATTTTGAGGCAGGCCCGACCGTTAAAATCATCCGGCCGCAAAAAGCTTTTACGGGTTGACAAAGACGGAATCAGGATAATCTTATTCCATCATTTGGAACATCAACCCGGCGTTGCCGGTTCAGAACAGGAGGACAGGAAGGTGACGGAAACAGCCAGACAGACCCATGAATTTAAAACAGAGGTTCAGCAGCTTCTCAAGCTCATCATCAATTCGATTTACTCCAACAAGACGGTTTTTTTACGGGAACTGATCTCCAATGCTTCCGATGCGCTGGACCGGTTGCGGTTCAAGGCACAGACGGATCCCGATATTCTGGGAGATGACGGAGAATTGAAAATCAGACTGGAGGCGGATGCCAAAAACCGCATTCTGACGGTGTCCGACAACGGAATCGGCATGACTCAGGAAGAGGTGATGGAAAACATCGGCACCATCGCCAAGAGCGGAACGGCTGCTTTTCGCGAGGCCGTGAATCAGGCCGGCAAAAACGGCGTTTCGACCTCGGAGCTGATCGGCCGGTTCGGCGTGGGTTTTTACAGCGCATTTATCGTGGCGGACAAGGTGACGCTGATCACCCGGGCCGCAGGCTCCGATACCGCGGTTCGGTGGGAGTCGGCCGGCGACGGCGCCTACACCATTGAACCTGCCGTCCGGGAAAAACGCGGAACGACGGTCATTCTGCATCTCAAGGAACCCGAGGAGGGAGAACCGGATTTTACGCAGACCTGGACCCTGCGCGAGGTGGTTAAGAAGCACTCGGATTTTGTCGCGTACCCGATCGTCATGGATGCGGAAATTCAGGAACCCGTTCCGGACAGCGAGCGTCTGACCGGCCCGGACGGAAAGCCGGTGGGCGAAAATACCCGCACCGTGGTCCGGGAAGAGACCCTGAACTCCATGAAGGCCATCTGGGCCAAGGATAAAAAAGAGATCACCGACGAGGCGTACAGGGAGTTCTACCAGCACATCAGCCACGACTGGAACGAACCGCTGGCCCATGTTCACATGAAATTCGAGGGCGCCGCCGAATACGACGCGCTGCTGTACATTCCCGCAAAGGCGCCATGGGATCTGTTCCATCCGAATCGAAAACACGGCGTTCAGCTCTACTCCAGACGGGTCTTTATCATGGAAGACTGCAAGGATCTGATTCCCGAATATCTGGGCTTTGTCCGCGGAGTGGTGGACGCCCCGGATCTGAACCTCAATGTGAGCCGGGAAATTCTTCAACAGGACAGCCTGGTGAGAAACATTCAAAAAAACCTTGTCAAAAAGATTCTGGAACTTCTGGCCGGCATGGAATCCGAAAAATATCTCAAGTTTTATGGGGAATTCGGTCAGATCCTGAAAATGGGAGTTTATACCGATGCGGCCAACCGGGACAAGCTCGCCGATCTGATGCGATTTAAGACCACCCGGTCCCAGGAGAAGCCGGTGTCGTTGAAGGATTACGTGTCCGGAATGAAGCCGGACCAGAAACAGATCTACTATCTTACCGGCGACAACCCCGCCGCGCTTGCCCGCAGTCCGCACCTGGAGAAGCTTCGGGAAAAGGACTTCGAGGTTCTGCTGATGACGGATCCGGTGGATGAATGGGTGGTTCAGGCATTGACCGAATACGATGGAAAACCGCTTGCCAGCGTTGGAAAGGGGGACCTCGGGCTTGAAGATCAAGCGGTTGATGAGAAGGCCGTTGATTTTTCAAACCTGCTCGGGTTTATCAAGAATCAGCTGGGCGACAGGGTCAAAGACGTAAAGCCCTCCACCAGGCTGACGCGATCGATGTCATGTCTGGCCGCGGATGCCGACGACATGAGCCCCTTCATGGAAAAGATTCTGAAAGCGTCCGGGCAAACGCCGCCGGAGGTCAAGCGGATACTGGAAGTCAACCTGAAGCATCCGGTGATGGAAAAGATCCGCACGGTATTCGAAAAGGATCCGAATGATCCGGCGCTCAAGGATTACAGCGCACTGTTGATGGATCTGGCGGTAATCGGAGAGGGGGGCAAGGTGGAAGACGCTTCCGTATTCAACCGGATTGTTGAATCGCTCATGGCGTCGGCCCTCGGCGGCTGAGCGGGCAAAGGCGATTAAGATTTTGATGGGGCTGTGCCGGGCGGACCTGCTCTGCCTCGATGCCATTCGCATCTGGGCAATTTCGTATTTGACCGCCATCCACAGGATGCCATCCGGCAATACGATATCGGCCTGCGCATCGGCGAGCTGTCCCAGGGTGACGGTTTTGCCGGCTTATTGCCGTGGGGGCTTATCGACAACCGTCCGTTTCCGCCTGGCCCTGACGCGCTTCGACTGCCGTTCGGCCCGCGCCGGAATCACTGCTCGGAATAGCCGAAATACGAAATTAATACTGTTCCAACAGGGCGGCAGGCCGAACGATCTCTCAAAAACCGATTCGCGGCTGAAAATATACGGATTGGAAAGCAAAAACGCGACCGAAAGCAGTTTGAAATCAAGCGTCTCAAGGAACGCGAGTCATGCCTGAACACAAACTATCCGAGGATTTTCCCAAGGCGTGGAGGGCTGTTCAGCGGACCCGGGGATCAGGTCTGGCCTACGACGAGGTCTGTCGCGCCCTTGTCGACCGCTCCGAGGCCTGTTCAGTTCATGCCGATCGCAACGCCATCCGGCAGGAATTGAAAAAGTTCATGGCCGATCACATGAAACGCAAGGCGGTGATCCAGCTCCTGATGAAAATCGGCATCTGAAATGAAAAATGACGCGGCATCGGATCAGGAGCAGACCCACCCTCAATCGGTCCACCATCCATTTCCTGACTTCCCGGAACGGTCTGCTGTTTGATAACCCGCCTGGATCACGACTAATTTCGAGCAACAGAGAGGATCATTCCTGCGTTCGATGCCTTGCAACCCAATCTCGATTCCGGGTTTGAGCTGACTCGCAATTACATGCCCATCTGCTGCCCAAAAAGATGTTCCGATTTTCAGGCATTGAGAGTATATTAAAGGTCAAAGGCTAAATTCAAGCTTGCTTCAGGATCAGACGGAGGGTCGTTATGCATTTTATTACCCTATCCAGGATGATGGGCACAAAAGGAACGGAAATTGCCAAGCGCGTCGCCCAGGAACTGCAGTACAATTTCTTCGATAACGAAAGCATCGAGGAAAAGGCCAGAGAGATGGGATTCCTCGATGACATCAAAGAAATCAACGACAAGGGGCCTCCGCCGTTAAAAAGGTTTTTTTCATTCCGAGCCGAAGCCAGCCTGGACCGCCTGTATGCCGTGATTTATGAACTCGCGCGCCAGGGAAGCGCCGTGCTTCTTGGGCGGGGAGGCAACATGCTTTTTCGGTCCATCTCCTATGCGTTTCATGTCCGGGTCATCGCGTCTCAGGAGACGCGTCTGCACAACCTGGTGGAGCGATCGTATACGAGAAAAGCCGCTCTCATGCTCATGGAGAAGAGCGACAACGAAAGAGAAAGTTTCATTAAGTTTGCCTTCAAACGGGATTGGAATAATCCTGAGCTGTATGACGTCGTTCTTAATATGGACAGAGTAACCGTTGATGTTGCGGTGGATATGATCTTGTCCGCGATTCGAAGAAGAGAACTCCAGGGCCACTCCGGCGATGTGACAAGTTTCTTTGACATGATGGAGCTTTCGGTAAAAGTTGCTGCATCCCTTGCGGAAGCCGGATTCCCATCCAGCTATATCTCCTCGTTCGTGGATGAGCCGGGAAAAGTCCGGCTCTCAGGGGTTGTGCAGGTTCCTTGGGAAAAATCGGCCGCGGAGCAGGCGGCACGAAACGTCAAAGGCGTTAAATCCATAGAAAACAAGATTGAGATAGCCGGCAGATAATTCGGTCATTTGCTTTGTGGGCGAATGTATTCTGAGATATGGTCTGCTGTTTGATGCATGCAAAGGGGATTTATTTCTCTTGTGTGCGCCATCTAACGAGCTTATTGTCATGCCCGGCATCATTCTCCCGCTTGTCCCTATTCAAAAAACTGTAAACAGCCTCTTTGACGGTCAAGGTAGTCTGACCGCTGCCCGACAGGCGCTTGCGAAATTTCCGAAGGTGGACCAGAATTTTTGGCGCCGGCCTGAGCAGCCCCATCGCGCAGAACCATCGTCTCCCGTCAAAACGATTTCGGGAAAACGCATCTGCGCCGCAACAGATCGAAGCCCCGCCTTGAAGACGGATTGTCGATTGGTTAAGGGCCTCTGCCCTTTTGAGAGACAGCAATTAAAACCATGAACGCAGAAGAAAACAAATCAATCAACTGGCACCGACTGGACTCAAAGGAGGTGCTGGAGAAATTACAGTCGTTCGAAAAGGGCCTTTCTTCAGAGGATGCCCATAAGCGCCTGGAGCGCTACGGTCCCAATGAACTGATCGAAAAAAAGCACAAATCATTATGGATGATGTTTCTGGATCAGTTCAAGGATTTCATGATTCTGGTGCTGATCGCCGCCGCCGTTGTGGCAGGCGTGATCGGGGAGCCGGCGGACAGTATCGCCATTGCCGTGATCGTTATTCTGAACGCCGTGCTGGGATTTGTTCAGGAATACCGCGCCGAAAAGGCCATCGCCGCGCTGAAAAAGCTGTCAGCTCCTTCGGCAAACGTCATTCGGAACGGGCACGTCGAATCGATCTCTGCGGAACGGCTTGTTCCCGGTGACATGGTGATCCTGGAAGCCGGCAACGTGGTGCCGGCCGATATCCGGCTGATGAAAGCGGTCCGGCTTCGAATCGATGAAGCGGCTTTGACCGGTGAGTCCGTGCCGGTGGAAAAAGATACCGCGGCGCTCAGGGAAACAAACCTGTCCATCGGAGACCGGAAAAACATGGCCTATAAAGGCACCCTGGTTACCTACGGTCGAGGGTGGGGCATGGTGGCGGCTACAGGGATGCGGACGGAGCTTGGACGGATCGCCGCCATGCTCCAGGACCAAGGCGAAGGACGGACTCCGCTTCAGAAACGGCTGACCTCTTTCGGGCAGAAACTTGCCTACGCCGTCCTGGCCATTTGTGCTATCGTTTTTATAGCCGGTCTCCTTCGGGGAGAGCCGCCGCTTCTGATGCTCCTGACCGCGATCTCGCTGGCGGTGGCGGCCATTCCGGAGGCCCTGCCCGCCGTCATTACCATCTCGCTGGCCCTGGGGGCCAAGAAGCTGGTCAAGCAGCAGGCATTGGTTCGAAAACTGCCGGCGGTGGAAACCCTCGGGTCGGTGACCTATGTCTGCTCCGACAAGACCGGGACCCTGACGTTGAACCGCATGACCGTTGAAAAAGTCTATGCGGACGGGCAGCTGCATCGGTCAGACGAACTTTCGACTCCGGTCCGGGAGGACGGCGCGGACAGATCTCCGTCCGGCGGGCATCCCGTAGATCTGTTGTTGAGCGCCATGGCGCTTTGCAACGACGCCCGCCTTGATGCTTCAAATGCGCTCATCGGTGATCCCACCGAAACGGCGCTGTTCGAGCTGGCCCGAGAGAAAGGCATCCTACGGGAGGAGCTGGATGAAAAATATCCCCGGGTGGCGGAAATTCCCTTTGATTCGGACCGCAAGCTCATGACCACTTTCCATCCGTGGGAAAACGGCCGGATTGTTGCCTTTACCAAGGGAGCGGTTGAGGAAATCCTGGTGCGTTCTGAGACGGCTTTCGGTAACAGCGGACAGGAAGCGGTCGACCGCTTGAATATCCTTGAAGCGGCCGAACAGATTGCCGGCAACGGTCTTAGAACCCTGGGTTTCGCCATGCGTGTATGGGACGCCGTTCCCGATCCCCTGACTTCGGAGCGAGCTGAAAGCGATATGGTTTTCATCGGGATCGTCGGCATGATGGACCCGCCCCGGCCAGAGGCAGCGGAGTCGGTGGCCATCTGTCGGTCCGCGGGCATCCGGCCGGTGATGATCACGGGAGACCACCCGCTGACAGCCGAGGTGATTGCCAGACGGGTCGGCATCATCCGCGGGGAGGGCGAGGCCGTCATGACCGGCCGGGAACTCGCGCAGCTTCCCCTGGAAGAATTCGAGGACCGGGTGGAGCGGATACGGGTCTACGCCCGGGTCGCTCCGGAGCAGAAGCTGAAAATCGTCAAGGCATTGCAGGATAAAGGGCATTTTGTGGCCATGACCGGGGACGGGGTCAACGACGCGCCGGCGCTGAAGCGGGCCGACATCGGAGTGGCCATGGGCATCACCGGCACAGATGTGTCCAAGGAAGCCTCCCACATGATTTTGCTGGACGACAACTTTGCCACCATTGTCAAGGCCGTCCGGGAAGGTCGGCGCATCTTCGACAACATACGCAAGTTCATCAAATACACCATGACCAGCAATTCAGGCGAGATCTGGACCATTTTTCTGGCGCCCTTCCTCGGTCTGCCCATTCCCCTGTTGCCGATCCACATCCTGTGGATCAATCTGGTGACCGACGGCGTCCCCGGTCTGGCCCTGACCGCCGAGCCCGGGGAGAAAGATATCATGAGCCGCCCCCCCAGGAACCCGAAGGAGAGCATTTTCGCCAAAGGTCTCGGCACACACATCATCTGGGTCGGGCTCCTCATGGGCGCCGTTTCCATCATGACCCAGGCCTTGTTCGTTGAAAGCAGCCAGACCCACTGGCAAACCATGGTTTTCACCGTCCTCTGTTTGAGTCAGATGGGACATGTGCTGGCCATTCGATCGGAACGGGAGTCTTTTTTCAGGCAGGGGGTCTTATCCAATAAACCACTTTTCGGGGCCGTTTTGCTGACCTTCGCCCTTCAGTTGGCCACTATCTATGTGCCGTTTTTGAATCCCGTTTTTAAGACCCAACCGCTCACTGCCCGGGAACTGGTCGTAACGATTCTGCTTTCAACTGTCGTGTTTCTGGCGGTGGAGTTTGAAAAGGCAATCAAAAGGTCGAGAAGCACTGGTTTTGCGGCTTGATGGATAAGGGTGTAACTTGACGCCGCTTCCGATCAGCCGGTAACGGCCTGTTCCAGGGCAGTGAGAACGAAATCGTTCCTGCCGCCCTTTTTTGATTTTAAAAGTCCGGGAATCCGACTATTCGCAGCAGAACACCGCCAACCTATATGAACCCTCCGGCTCCGAAGCTGATTCACCTTTACGAATCCAGCCTTGATGGCGAGCTGTCCTTTTCCCCGGGGCGTATTTCGGAATGGGTCAGGAATGTCTTTCATTCACAGCCATGGGAACTTCGCCGGTAATTTGCTGTTTCCGGGTTGATTTCTTTGAAGGCTTCTGACATAAGAACCCCTGTGCGAAGGCCGCCGGAAATCAAGCGCCGGCCCCTGCACACGCTAATAAAAGATCATTTTTGCGAGGAATTCATGAACAATCTGAAAGCCTTTTTCGGGCCGATGAAACCGGCTTTTCTCATTCTGACCCCTGCCTGTGTGCTGCTGGGTCTGGGAACCGCTGTCTGGACCTCATCACAGCCGGTCAGCTTCGTTTATTTTCTTCTGGTGCTGGTGGGTGCGACGTCGGCGCATATCAGCGTCAATGCCTTTAACGAATATTATGATTTCAAGAGCGGCCTGGACCTTGTCACCCAGAGAACCCCTTTCAGCGGAGGGAGCGGGGCCCTTCCCAAAAGGCCGGACATGGCGGGAACAGCCCTGGTGACCGCATGGGCGACACTTGGAATCACCGCATTGATCGGTCTTTACTTCGTGGCGGTCAGAGGCTTGGGACTTCTTCCGCTGGGCATTCTGGGACTGGTCGTCGTTGTGGCCTATACGAACTGGGGAACCCGCCGCCCTCTGGTTTGTCTGATCATGCCCGGCCTGGGCTTTGGCCCCCTGATGGTGATGGGCACGGATTTTGTTCTGACGGGACAGTACTCGTGGACCGCCTTTATCGCATCCCTGGTTCCGTTCTTTCTGGTAAACAATCTGCTGCTGCTGAACCAGTTTCCGGATCTTGAGGCGGACCGGAGCGTCGGCCGAAATCACCTGCTGATTGCCGCGGGGAAGCGGAAAAGCGGCTATGTATACATTGTCATGCTGATTCTGGCGTATCTGGTCATCGGCTTAGGAGTTTATGCCCGCCAGATGCCGCCGGCCACCCTGATCGCGTTTCTGACCGCAGCGATCGCCATCCCCTTGATCAGAGGGGTCTGGAAATATGCCGAAAATTCCGGACGCCTGCTTCCATATCTGGGCATGAATGTTGCCGTCAATATTCTCACCCCTGTGCTGATGGCGGCCGGCATGATGATCTGACGAAGCGCGGCTTTGATGCTCGAAAAGACGCCGTCCTTGGGCCCTTGATCCGCATGGCATATGGTTCGAAGGATTCTTGACCGCGTACCGGCATTCATCAAAACGGACAGAGTGCGATCTTTCAGAGAATTCCGCGATAATGTTCCTGCGATTTTATCCTCCGGGTTTGTTGAAATTATATTTTGCCTTGACGCTATTCCGGGTTAAAGATAAATTTTATATTCGACTGCCCATCCATTAACGATACTTCAATTAGTTCCCAAAACATCGCTCCGAATCCGTTTCGAGTCCGGTGTGGAAAAAGGGGCGGGAAACAAGGGTATTCGGAAGAAGGATTGAAAGCGTATTGTTCGTTGAATTGTTATTAAATTCCAGCCAACGGGCAGGCGGGGCAATGGGCCGGGAACTGTTACGATAATTCTGGGAGCAGAATGATGAATTCTATTATTATTGGGACAGGGAGCTATATACCCACAAAAACGGTTTGCAACGAGGATTTTCTCGGAAATGTATTCTTTGATGCTAATGGAACCCGATTGGATAAACAAAATCGGGAAATCATAGAACAGTTTGAAAAAATAACGGAAATCAAGGAGAGGCGGCACGTTTCGGCCGACCTTGTGACCTCTGACATCGCCTATTTTGCGGCGGAGGACGCCCTGGCGTCATCAAAAGTTGACAGGGAAGGGCTTGATTATATCATCGTGGCCCATAATTTCGGGGATGTGAGAGACGTTAATAAAATGCCTGATTTTGTGCCCAATATCGCCGCAAGGGTCAAACACAAACTGAAAATCAAAAACCCCCAGACCATTGCGTATGATCTGCCGTTCGGCTGCCCCGGATGGTTGCAGGCGATGATTCAGGCCGATTATTTCCTCAAGTCGGGAGATGCCAGAAGAGCCCTGGTGATCGGCGCTGAAACCCTTTCGAGAGTTTCAGACCCTCACGACCGAGACAGCTTGATATATTCCGACGGCGCCGGCGCCGCCATCCTTGAAGCTGTGGAAAGCAAGGAACCGGTTGGAATACTGGCGCACAGCACCCGGACCGATACGCTGGATCAGGCCTTTATGCTGCAGATGGACAGATCCTACAATCCCGAGCGGCGGAACGATGAATTGTTTATTAAGATGAATGGCCACAGGGTATATGAATACGCCCTGAAGCAGGTTCCGAAACTGGTCAAGAAAACCATCGAAAAAGCGGGCCTGCTCATTGACGATGTTCGCAAGGTGCTTCTGCACCAGGCGAATGCGAAGATGGATGCGGCCATACTGGATCGTCTGTACAGGCTGTTTGGCAGGAAGGAAGCCCCGCCGGGCGTCATGCCGATGATCATATCCTGGCTCGGAAACAACTCGGTGGCCAGTGTACCGACCCTGCTGGACCTGCTGCTGAAAGGACGACTCGGCAGCCATGATCTGAATCAACGGGACGTCATTCTGATGGCTTCCGTGGGGGCCGGCATGAACATCAATGCGATGGCATACAGGATGCCGTGATCTTGACCGGGCGGCACGCCCCGGTTTCATTCAACATAAAAAAACCATGGGCTTGGGGAAGCCATGGTTTTTTGTTGGTTTTCATTGCGAGGAGAACATCATGCGCGCTTTAAATGAATACGACGCCAAGCTCCTGCTGAAGAAACGGGGGATTCCCGTCATTGAAGAATATCAGGCAGCCGGAATCCGGGAAGCCTTGAAGGCGGCTGAAAATATCGGCTATCCGGTTGTTCTCAAGGTCTGCTCCGCCGAGGTCCTGCATAAGAGCGACCGCGGCGGTGTGATTCTGAATGTTCAGACAGCTCCGGCCCTGCAAGAAGCGGCGGACCGGATAAAGGCAAGCTTCAGCGAGCCGCACACCCTGCTGGTTCAGAAAATGGCGCCCGCCGGCGCGGAGCTGATCATCGGGGCAAAGCGTGATCCGGTTTTCGGCCCGACGGTTCTGGCCGGCATGGGGGGAATCCTGGCCGAGGTCTTCAAGGATGCGGCCGTTGAGCTGGCGCCCGTGGAACTGGGTGCGGCCCGGAAAATGCTTGACCGTCTTCGCGGAGCGTCGATTCTGCACGGCTGCCGCGGCCGGGCGCCTCTGGACATCGATGCCGCCGCACGGGCGATTGTTGCGCTTTCAAGGCTCATATTCGAGCAGGAAGATATCTCCGAGATAGACATCAACCCCCTGCTGCTGTACCCGTCCGGCGCTCTTGCCGTCGACGCTCTGGTCTGTCATGGCGACGTAAAGCCACCCGCCCTTGAGCCAAGACCGGCGCCTTCCAGTCTGGACGGTTTTTTCAATCCGCGGTCTGTTGCGGTCATCGGTGCATCCAGCTTGCCCGGAAAGGGCGGTCATATCATTCTGAAAAATTTTATTCGAGCGGGATATTCAGGAAAATCGTACCCGGTCAATCCCTCCGCAGAAGATATTCTGGGCCTGAAAACCTATAAAACCGTGCTGGATATTCCGGAAGCCGTCGACATGGCCATGATCGTTATTCCAAAGGCGGGCGTGGACGGCGCGATCGACCGGTGCATTCAAAAAGGGGTTCAAAATATCATTCTGAGCACCGGCGGTTATTCGGATATCGGCGGGGAAGGCACCCTCGATCAGCAAAAGCTGGTGGAAAAGACCGGCTCTGCGGGCATCCGGCTCATGGGACCCAACAGCATCGGAACGATCAATCCCCGCAGCGGCGTTGCCACCTCCATTGTCAGTCTGGACCCCATCGGCCGGGGCGGTGTTTCGCTCTTCGGGCAGAGCGGCGTGTTTTCGTCCGGATGGGCCCGGTGGGTCGGAGATCATCATCCGTTCGGAGTCGCCAAGATAGCCTGCATCGGCAACAAGGGCGATGTCAACGAAACCGACATTCTCGAATACCTGACCGGCGACCAGGAAACCACAACCATCGGCATGTATCTTGAGGGAGTCTCGGAAGGAACCCGTTTCGTAGATGTGGCGGGAAAAGCCTGCATTCAGAAGCCCGTTGTAGTGCTGAAGTCAGGACGAACGGAATCCGGAGCCCAGGCCATCGCTTCCCACACCGGAAGCCTCGCCGGTTCGGACGCGGTCTTTGATGCGGTCTGCCGGAAGACGGGAATGATTCGCGCGTATGATTCCGAGGCCTTTTTTGACGCCCTGGCCGCCTTTGAAATGCTTCCACTGCCCAAAGGCAACCGGATGGGGGCACTGTCCATCACCGGCCTGGGTTGCGTGCTGACTACGGATGCCGCCGAGGAATTCGACATCGGACTTTCAAGGTTGCAATCTTCGACCCAACAAAGAATCCGAGAGGTAATGCCCGACTGGGCGCCGCTTCGAAATCCGGTGGATATCTGGTCTGCCGTGGAACAGCACGGGTCCGCTAAAACCATGAATCATATCGCCCGGTGTCTTCTCGAACAGGACGATATCGACAGCGTGTTGATTATTTTTGTGGTGATGCCCGAATCCATCTTCGATATCGAGGCGGCCTTCGGACCGCTGGTCAAAGACTTTCCCGACAAACCGGTGTTTGTATCGTATTTCGGGGGAGGCGCTCAGGAGATTAACCACATCCGGCATGGATTTTCGAACATTGGAGTCCCCTGCTATCCGACCCCGGAGCGGGCTCTCAGGGCCTTCAGAGCCATGACCGGTTATGCCCGGTTCAAAGATGAATGCTATTTAAGGGCGCGGTAATAGCTGTCCAGCGTATAGACGGCCGCCAGAGGATTATGTCCCAGCAGACGGTCCTTGACCGCCAGGACCGTGCAGGGCGCCTGGGCATATTTAAAAAACAGCGAATCATGGCCCACGCACAATCCCAGCAGAATGTTGAACTGGGTTTTTTCGTCATTGAGTATCATGGCTTGAAGAACGGGATTGCACATGGACTCAAGGGTGTTTGGCGCCACCTTTTCCTCTTCCCGAATGCCGATTGCCTCCTTGGGAATCCGACCGGCCTTGCAGACGACCGAAATCATGTCAAATCCATGATCAGCCATCAACTTTTCCACGATTCTGGCCTCGTTTCTGAGCCCGACGCAGAAAGCCAGCCCCAGACGCCGGTAGTTCATCCGGCCGGCAAACTCGATGGTCTCTTGAATTCGGGACCGGATGGGATGAATCCGCGCATATCCCAGGTGACGGTCCCCGTAACCCGCGCTTTCCTGAAGCGACGCCTGCCGGGCGAATTCACAGGTTTCGGCATCCTGATATGCCTGAAGGCTCTGTTCAATGCAATGAGGCTTATCCTGAGTGGGGCATCCATCCGGAGCCTTGCCGTTTTCAATTTTGCACAGCCGCTGGCTCATTTCAAACGGGCACCGGGCGCACCGGGGGCTGTTTTCCATGGCGACACTCCTTGATTTTCAGCTGCCCGGACTGGTGGACTGCCTTGTGTTGAAAGGCACGAAGGATGCTGCCGGACGGTTTCGCAAAATGCCAAAATTGCGATGGCTACGCAGAAATTGAACTAATTACGAAGCCATGTTTAAATTCACGTGGCAGCTATACCATAAAAACAGCTGGTTTGAAATATTTTGAATTCCGATCAAGATATGCAATCGTTTTGGGTTGAATTTTTCCTGAACTTGAACCGGACCGCGATTCGGAGTATGGAAAGTATTATTTCTGTCATAAAAGGGAGATCAAATGTCGCAACCATCTTATGTCCAACAGGTCGATATCCGTCCAATTTATATTGTTTCCTGCGGCGAGGGCATCAATGGAGAACTGCTGGTTCAATCCGCCCTAGTTCAGTTTCCGAACTCCAAAGCCGTTTTAATCAAGGTGCCGCATGTACGTCATTTAGAACAGCTCGAAGACGTCATTGAGGAAGCCGCCCGCACCGGCGGCATCATTGTCCACACCCTGGTGGATCCGGAGCTTCGAAAATCAACCGCCGAATTATGCGCCGCTCGGGGCGTAACTGCAATTGACCTGATGGGGCCGCTTCTTTTGAATCTTTCCGATATTCTCGGAAGGGAGCCGGTCTGCGAACCCGGCCGATACCGAAAATTTCACCAGGTGGATCTTGACCGGATCGCCGCCATCGAATTTTCCATGCTTCACGACGACGGCATGAATCCCAGAACTCTGGATCAATCCGAAATAGTCCTCGTAGGCGTTTCCAGGGTGGGGAAAACCCCTCTGAGCATTTACCTTTCAGTCCTGGGATGGAAGGTGGCCAACGTCCCGATCATAGGAGACGCCCCGTTGTCCGCAGAAGTTGCTTCCATGGATCCCCGGCGCGTGTTCGGCTTGATCATCAGCGAAGAACAGCTGATAGCCCATCGCAAGATTCGGCAGACACGGCTGGGCATCACAAGCACCTGCGCTTATTGCTCGCGAATGGAAATCACCAGAGAATTAGAATTCTCGTACGACCTTTTTAGACGCCACCGGTTTACCGTTATCGACGTGACCAACAAACCGGTCGAATCCAGCGCAGAAGAGGTCATCACCCGTATCACACGCCGGCTGAGGACACAGGCGCATCTTCGGTGAATCAAGCGCCAACAGACCCCGGAACGCAAAAAGGGCATCTCCCAATTAAGGAGACGCCCTTGTAAATTTCGGTATTCAAACAGACTAGACGACTGTTACGTTGACAGCCGCAGGACCTTTTTTGCCCTGCATGATGTCGAAAGTAACCCGGTCGCCTTCATG
>Ga0265294_10003799_pt1 | contig 19087 bp, 19 predicted proteins | sample MunlanPumphouse3_FD_192504 | JGI IMG/M metagenome (GOLD analysis project Ga0265294, IMG submission 192504) | Groundwater microbial communities from a municipal landfill in Southern Ontario, Canada - Pumphouse #3 | ecosystem: Environmental > Aquatic > Deep subsurface > Groundwater | place...
TCTTGTTTTGTTAGTTTTTTTGGGTTTGATGGGATTAAAATCCCATTTCCGATTAAGAGTTCTTCTCTTTTCTCACTACACATTTTGCCCAAAGTGTTTTCTACTATATATCTTGTGATATATTCAGGTGTATAAAATACACCATCTTTTTTTCTTTTTGATTTTGTTTTATCAAAGTTTACATTATCTATATTTGCTTGAAGCTCTTCAAGGTCTGTTAAAGATTGCTCAAAGATATGTCCCAATATATTTACAGATATTTCACTTGCAAAATCGTAGTTTGAAAGTATTTGTACATTATCATTTAAAATAAAATCATCGATAATCAAACTATCAAGAAGCTCATCAGTAGCAAAAAGTCCGCCATTGTATTTTGGAATATCTAGTTTTTCATTTCCATTACTTATAGCATCAAAGTAGAATTTATAAATATCATATAAAGTATAGTTTGTAAACTTTTGATTTATAAACTCCTCTCTAATCTCTCTTATAGTATTTGTACGAAGCAAAGTTCTATCTTCTGCAAATAGTATAAAAATGATACGGTCGCATAGTTTTTGTGTTAAGCGAAGAAGTGTTTGTTGGTTTGGAAGTGAGGTTTCAACCTCACCATTTAAAACAGATGGGATTAAAATCCCATTTCCAAGATTGTTTTTTACAATATTTTCAAAAAGAGCAGTTCTAAAGTTTGAAAAATCTTTATATAGTTTTTTAGAAATATCTTGCTCAAAACTGTTTGTTTTCTCTTTTAGTTTTAAAGGTACATCATCTTTTATACTCTCATAAGAGATTAAAAGATGAAGCTTTTTAAACTCTTCATAATTTAGAGTAAAAAGATTAAACTTCTCATAAGCTGTCTTTTTATCTACATAAAATCTTAGCTCATCGAAATTTGAGATTATTATATATTTTGAATTTGAGTGCGAAGCGTGATAGTTGAAAGCTTGAGTCTCTATTTTGTCAAGATTTTTTGTGTCTTGTCCTTTAAGTTCAATTACACCAACTATTTTATTATCTACATAAATTACACCATCTGCTTTTTTGCCATCTGTTTCGTTTTTCTTTTCTCTCTCAAGATTAAAAGATTTTGGATTTGTCATATCAAGAGTATAGCCTAAGCAGTTTTCAAAAATATCTACCAAAAAACCATCTTGATATTTTTCCTCTTTTACTGTTTTTATATATTCAACTTTTTCTAAAAACTTTTGAAATGAAGCCCAACGAAGTGCAACTTTAGTTTCATCTTGTTTTACACTATTTATTATTGACTTTTGAAACATTGACATAAAAAGAAACCTTGTGTGATTTTATTAAGCTTAAATGTTACCATTTTTTTTGAAAAAGAAGATAAAAATAGAAATATTAAATATTAATAAATGATTGAAAAAATTTATAAAATGTTTTATGATATAATCAAACAGAATATCATTTTAAAGGAGATATAACAGTGTCAAAACAAATTGATAAAACAAATATCTTGAATTATTTAAAAGAGCATTATTCTGAATTCAAAAATAAATATAATGTTGAAAAAATTGGGCTGTTTGGAAGTTATGCAAGAGATGAAGCAACAGAAAATAGCGATATAGATATTTTTGTAAAAATGAAACCATCGCTATTTGATATGGTAGCTATAAAAGAACAAATAGAAAATGATTTAAATAGAAAAGTAGATATTATAAGAGAACACAAAAATATAAAACCTATTTTTTTAAAAATGATTCAAAAAGATTTAATATATGCATAATGAACAAAAAGAGATGCTTCTTTCTACGCTTGAAGATATTAAATACTCTTTAGAACTAATTCTAAAAAGAGCAAACAATATAAATTCAAGTGATGATTTTTTAAAAGATGAAAATGGACTTCAAAAACTTGATAGTATTGCTATGAGGTTGTCGGCTATCGGAGAAGGATTTAAAAATATTGATAAATTATCTAACAATCAACTTCTAATAAAATATCCAAATATTCCATGGAAAAATGTAAAAGGAATTAGAGATATTTTATCTCATCACTATTTTGATTTAGATGCTGAAGTAATTTTTAATATTTGTAAAAAAGATGCAAATGAATTACTTGAAACTACTATTAAAATAATAGAAGAGCTAAATTAATTTTTTAATAATTGTAAACACTCTTTATTAACTCTTTTAAATTATTGTGTTTTAGAGTTTTGAATTAAGTTGGATTTTAAAGTGGCCCTGGTAGGAGTCGGAATAATCTAAATTTATCCGAATAAATAGTAATTATGGAAATAGTATTTATTTCAAACCACCCAATTAACCACCCAAATTTATTTTTTGTATCAAATAATGAGTTACAAACTTTAATATTGTAACTCATCTATTATTATTGCTTTATTAATGATAGTGCTTGTTCCACTTCATTAACATCGAATAAGGTTACCCTTGGGCTTATTTTTTTACTTGTAAACATTCCTTTATTTAAGTAATACCAAACAGTACTTTCACCTATATCGAAGTATCTCGCAATTCCTTTTGCTCTCAAAAATTTTGGCTTTATATTATTTTGCATATTTAAATCTCCTTTTTATCGATGTTTGGCAGTTTTGCAAGTTTTTCAGTTTGGCTAAGAGAGTAGTATTTTGCATTCTTATCTGAAGCTCTTTGTTCAAACTCCCATTTTCCATTTTTTGCCCATTTTTGAAGTAGTGAAATTACTTTTTTTTCTCCAATACTATATCTTGTAAAAAATGAGATTTGCTTAAGATATTTAATTATTTCACTTTGATTCATTTCACCATCTTTTAATAAATCTGAAATTGTATTCACCAAAAAAGACTCTGAATGACTTATATTTGCTATTTCAAAATCAATCTCTTCAATTATTTCTCTATTTTCTACTTTGTATGCTTTTTTTTCAATGGCATATCTACTGGCTTTTTTAGGTATTAGTAAAATTGAATCATTAAATTCATTTCTTTGAACAAGATATGTGTAGTCAGCATAATTCTCAATTTGTTGAGTATCAGCCAAAACATTCGCTTTATTTAGATGCGTTACAATTATTACCGTACCATAGTTTTCTCGAATTTTTCTCTCAGGTTTATATAGCTTTTCAACATCTATAAAACCATTTTTTCTTGGAGTTATAAGAGTAAGAGAATCCTCTATAACTATATATTTTCTACAAGGAAACTCTTTCTGTAGTGAAACTATATCTTTTAATAAATCTTGAGCAACAGCACTTAAATTATCAGATGATTTTCCAGCATATCTAAATCGATCTCCATATTTTTTAAAAATATTTAATATACCTAATTCAGTTATTTTTGCTTTTGACATATCAGCATCTATATATATTATGTAAGTGTTATCATATTTTTCAAGCAATATATTACAATAATGAAGAAGTATTGAACTTTTTCCCGTACCTGGTGCTCCATAAAATACTCCAATTGTAGAACTTGGTATTACTCCTAAAATTAACCATTGTATTTCAGGAGTATTATCTAAATCTTCAATTTTATAAAAGAAATTCTCAAATTTTTTATCAAAAGACAATTTAGATTTTATAATTTTTTGTTCTAAATTCATTCTTTCTTTTTTTAATTCATCAATTTCAGTGTCAGATAAAATATGAATATCTTTAGATAATATAGTATCTATATTTTCTATTTCATTCTTCAATTTTTGTTGAAAATTGATTTTTTGATTTATTTTTGTTAATATTTCATTCATTAATTTATTCCTTTTTAGGATTTAAATTAGTAATTCAAGTTGATACTTATATGTATCAATCTTATACTTTTTAAATTGGATTAGAGCAGATGCGTGGCTACAAACTACTTTATCTGGTTCAAATCCATATTTTGTACATAATTCTGAAAAATCAACATAATCGAAATCTTCATCATATTTTGCTTCGTCCCATACCTTTTTAAGTCCTATTTTTATAATTTTTCGATCCAATCTTTCAAGTTCTAATAATAAAACTTCATTTTCAGGATAGTTATTTCCTTGATTGTTCTCTCTATAGATATCAATCTTTTCTAGATTAAGAAATAACTTATATTTTGGATTTGTTGTAAAATTACGCATATTATTTATAATCCGAGAAACTAACCACTTTAAGTTATCTTCTATATTATCAAATTTAAAAAACCTTTTTACACCACTTAAGTGTTTTTTTTGTATTTGAGTTTTTAAAATGCTCACAGCTACAGAATATGTAAAATCAAAATCGTAAAAGTGTAATTTTTTTGATTTTGATATCTTAAAAATATCTTCCTTAAGAATATCAATAATTGCGTCAACATTAGCTAACAAATCATTGACATTGTTTATTTTTTTATTCTTAAGTAAAAATTTATATGCTTTCAAATTAACTCCCTTTTCTTTTTATTTAAGTTAACTTATAGTATACTAATTCATTATAATACATTAAGTTAACTAATGAGTGAATAATACACTTTAAAATCTTAAAAAAAACTTTAAAAGGAGTTTTATGATAATTATAAATACTGATTTAGCTATAAAATATTTAGTAGAAGAGTTAAATTTAAAAAATGAGGCTGAATTAGCTGAAAAATTAAAAATAAATAAAAATGCTCTTTCAATGTTAAAAAAAAGAAATTCATTAGGCACATTGATTGAAAAAGTTTTAACTAATATAGATAAGCAAGTATCACTAGACAAAATCGTCTATGGATACAATTCAAAATGTTTTCAAGCTCAATGTTTAGCTACTAAAAACAATAAAGAAGAGGAACTTAATAATATATTAGAAAATTTCATTAATACTCAAAGTATTTTATTTAAAATAAAATCATTAATTGAGAAGCTAAAAGGACAAACTTTTTTTGAAAAAATTGTAGAAGAATTTTCAGGAAAAGGAGAAAAAATGATTAAATTTTTATATTACTTTGTAGTGTATATTGAGAAAACTCAACAAAAATTTGATTTTTTAGATATTAAAAATTCTTTTATTTCTGAACTTAAAAAATTTGAGTTATCAAAAAATGCTAAGTTTGCTTCATTTGAACTAAAAAACGTAGATAAAGATAGGTTAATCGTTTGGATAATAAATGAATTAGACAATGCCTCAATTCTTGAAATTATTTCCAACACAACTGAACTTAAATATATTTTAGAAAATGAATTAAATATATTTAATAAAATGTTAGTTAAAGTTTAATATGTAATAGCATATTAAATTTATTACACTTAATAAATATTAATTAAAATAATTATTTTTTTATTAAACTAATAGGTATTCTATAATTTTTTGTACTTATAGACTAAAGTGAGAAATAATCCTTTTCATCCAAAGTCAAACCAGCTAAATACAATTTTTCTTTACTATCATATTTACTAAACAGTTTTTTAAGCATATCCTCATGCGATATATTTAATCTTAATGACAATATTTCATCATTGTAAGAAAAATCATTTAATAATCTTTCTATGGGGGCTTGTATATCACAAAATTGGAGAAAGTTTTTTATCTGATTGTTTTCTATTTGTTCAATTTCTATACTTTTATTCAATAGAATTAATCCATATAAAGATAATACACCTAATGAGTACAGCTGTGTGTTATCATAAGCTTTTAATAATTTTTTGTTAATTTTTGGAAAAGATAAAGAATTTGCTTTAGATATCTCTACAAATGTTAAAATAGATTTACCACCAATACTTAATATATTTGAAATATCATTTATTATTAAAGCCTCAATGACAGATTTTGTTTCAAAAAACTCTTTTGTCGTAGGTATTAAAGGTAATAGCTTATCCTCAAATTCACTTACATCAAATAAATAAATAAGCCTATTTATATAGAAATGATACTTTTTAAGCAATACTTTTTGATTCACATTTTGTTCAGATGTAGCAACTTTATTCAAAGATTTTAAACTTTCAATATAAAATTTCTTCAACTTTATAGCTCTATTTACAAGCTTTTCAACAGTCAAAGATTTTCTATAACTTTTTAAAGGATTATAATAATTTAGCCACTTTACAAAAGATTGCCAGACACCATATCTTGAGTTTATGTAAAGTTTATAAACAGGAAGTGAAATTTTATTGTCTTTTAGTTGTTTTTGTATTTCTGATGCAGTATCTTGCATGGATAAGTAGAGTTGCATGTCATTGAGCAAGTTAATAAATTTATCATTATGACCAATTTCGCTAGTAAGAATCTTCCATTCTGCTAAATCTAATTCTTGATATTTTTCTTGATTTAAAATAGCACCTTTACTTTTAGGTATTTTTTCATCTAAAATAGCTTTTACATCTTTGACATTATCTTGCTTGTCAATAATTACAATATCATCGACATATCTAAAATATCTATCTCCAAAAATTTCATACATTTCATTATCAAATGATTTTAAAGTGATACTACCTAAAAGATGACCAATATCAGGATTTACAGGTATCCCTGATACTGTAACATCAAGAGATGATTTGATGAAATCTAAAATACCATTTTTGATTTTTTCATCAATATTAGTTTGTTCGATATAGTTAGAAAAATTTTGATAAACAAAAGATTTGTCCATACTAGGATAATAATTACTCAAATCAAAAACAAAAGCCCTTAGATTTTTGTCTTCTGATAATTTATTAGAGATATAAATATTTCTGTTGCGATAACCTTTATAGTAGTATGAATAATTATAACTAGCATAATCTTCTGCAAGGTAATAGCTAAAATTTTGTGAATTATTTTTAAATATTTCCTCTTTTGATAATATAGACAAAATATATGCTTCCACAAGTAGAGTTGTAGGACTCCCTATATAAAAAGTACGATGATTTGGCTTATCTTTTTCATCAATCTTTTTAAACCATTGATATTCAAAATAAGACCATTTTGATGTTGTAGTTAGTTTTCGTTCACAATAGTTTTGTAGCCATTTTAAGTTGTGTTGATTATCAAGTAACAACCTAAGAGCTATATATGTAGATGGAGAAGTTCGTCTGCTTGAATTAATGGCTCTAAGTGCTATTTTCTTTATATCTATCATCTATCTTGCCCGTCTATAATTAATCTTAATCCAGATATATTTCCTCGTAGTTCATTTAAAGAAGTTGGATGAATAAATTTAAATTCTCTTGTTGAAATTTCACATGCATCGCTATTTGAATCAGTAAATTGTGCCCAAAGTTTTTTGATTGAATCGATTAACATTCCAATTTTTACAAATAACCTTTCTGCTTTTTTAAAATTTCCAGGTTCTATCCATAAAATAGTGGAATTTTTTCCGATAGTAGCAACATAGTCCAAAACAGTGCGGAATGAATCATCAAAATTATTATTCGTACCTGTAGCACCTGAAAAATTAGAAAAAAATACAAAATGTTCATCTGCTTGTGTAGCAAAAAATTGATGCATTAATTTCATTGTCTCAGTGTTACTTCTGGCATCCCACTGTTGTGTTGAGTATGATATATTAATCCCAACTTTCAAAAACTCTTTTGATATTGAATTCATCATTTCAGTAAAAATACTTAAAGCATCACTTGAATAATCAGCACCTATAATTTCAATATTTAATGGCAAAGACGGATAATACTTGTGTTGTCTTAATGTAAAAAAAGTAGTAAGTAAACCAACCAATCCTGCACCGCTTCCGCACGGCAAATATAATATCTTTAAGGTTTTATCTGAAAATACAGTAGCTAATTGTGATGCAATATGATTTAAATCTCCATCTGGATTTATGACAACATACTGTGATCTTACAGCACCATTTGGAAATCTTCCTACAAAATGATTTATTGCTTCATCTTCCTCATTCCCACCTATTGAACCTTGCAAATTTACTTTTGATTCTTCAAATTTACCAAGTAAATTTAATTTATCAATATATGATTTTATTAATAGTGGAGATAGTTTTAACTGCTTATTTTCAAATAAATCTGATGGAATATTTTTTGTCATATTTATCCTAATTTTTCCGTTATCAATCTTTTCCAATTTTTTTTATGTATCAATCTGTCTTCTTGTAAATTTTCTTTTAGTATCTGAGCTTTTGTTAATTGGGATATATTAATCCAATCATCTTTAAATACATAAGTAGCATTTCCAGCAAATGCATTCTCCATAACAAATAAATTTTTATCTTCAAAAGCAAAAACTACATAATCATTAAAACCACCATTTCCTCGTGCAACAAAATTTGGTGCAAATTTATTAATAAACTCAAATCTATTAAGAGCATCTTCTTTATGTTCGACTTTAACTGTATCAAGCATTTCATTTAAATTATGCTTTAATCTCTCCCAAGGCATTTCACCTTGAGGCAATATGTGCCAATTTACTTTTTTAATTTTTGTTTTCACTTTTGATAAATAATCTCTACCTACTATTTCACAAGAACCAAATAATTCTAAAAACAGATTAATGACATGTTTTACCAGTTCTTTATCAGATTTCTTTATTTGTATGCTATGTGTTAAGATTTTGTTGTTTAGATTATCTTTTCTAATAATTAATTCTACTGAATAAGCATCAATATATTCTCTTTGAAACTTTTTATACGGTATATCGATTGTACAACTATGGTTATTACCATGCCAATCTTTAAAATCCCTATCTTGAGAAACATAAAAAGTCAGTTTTGGCAAATCATCTAATATTATCTCTTTACCTATTGCATTTACTCTTGATTTAGGTCCTACAATAGTTGGTAATAACTGCTCACCTATGTCAAATTCCTGGCTAAATCCCATGTTTCTGAGTTGTTTTTCAAAGGTAATTAAATCAGTTAATATAACTGTTACATTTTCATCTTCTTTGAATAAAGTTAGATACTTATCAACATTTTGGACTCTTGATTTATTAATATACATATGAATTACTCCTCGATAATTTTAATAAGCCTTGCATCTCTTGTTTCTATAAGATCGCCAATTTTAATAATAGGTTCTACTTCAATTTTAACTACTTGAGAGTTTTTGAAATAATCACTCATTTTTGACAACTGATCATCTGTAGCCCTAATTTTCATTTTTCCTATAAAATCCACATCCATATAAAAAAACTTACTGCTTCTTGTTAATCCATCTGGTACACCAGAAATTACAATATTTTCTACTTTAATCTTGTTTAGTTCATTACTATCAAACATGTGTTTATTTGATATATTGATTTCTAAAGTTTCCTCAAGTTCTATATCATTTTTTGCACTCATTTTAATTGATGTAGGTTTCAGTGATTTTTCATCATTTTGGGCAATTATTGAAGCAATTTGTTTCATTGCATTATAATTTGAAAATTCTGCATTGATTTTTTTCAAATTATCCTCAATAGTTTGTTTTTTATTTCCAAATTGAGAATCAAAATACTCTTCTTCGGCTAATTCAATTGCAAGTTCAAAGGTAGCATCAATAAGTTTTTTAATATCTCTCACAAATTTTTTAGATTGCGTGTAGCTTTTCATTTTATTGATTAAATCATATAAAAATGCTCCTGCTAATCCTTCAAAAATGGTTTGATAATTTACATTATCAATCAAGCCTAAAACAATTTCAAAGCTTCCTTCTTTATTTGCTTGAATATAAATTTCTCTGTTGCGAGTTCCATATTGCTCATACTCATAGTTGTAAGAAATTTTTTGAATACTTTCAGCAAGCTTTTTCATATCAACAAGAGCTATCATATGTAAATCGGTTGAACCACCATTAAGCTTTATATTCATGAATGTTCTCCTTAGTTTCAAAAGCCTCTTTAAGGACTGTTGCCATTAGGTTATCAACTGTGGTTTTGTTTTGGTTGATTTCGATCTCAATTTCATCACAAATAAAAAAAAGTTTTTCTAGTGTCGCTACTATCTCTTTTTGTTCTTCAAAAGGTGGAAAAGGTAATAAAAGTTTTGATAGTGAGGTTCCATTTACGTTTGGTTGTCCAGCACCCCAAGCAGCATCATGTAATTGTTTCCAATACAATGGGCTTTCAATAAAAAACTTTAGAAAATCAGCATAAACATTTTGTGATGGAATTACCCTGATTAGATATGAAGCAAATATAGAAACAACACTCAAATTTTTTACAATATAAGATTTACCGATAGTTCCTCCTGTTCTTGCAATGAGTATATCATTCTCATTTAATGAATATGTTTTCAAATCTTTTTTAGTATATTCGCATCCAGGTACTGTTGTCCAATTAACTTGGTTATCTTGTATATCTGTAATTCTAAGTAGTCTGACATCTTTTTTTTCATGATTTGCGGAAGCATTAAAACCATAATGAATATTTAGTGAAATATCTTGTAAATATTGCCATTTCCAACTTTCTGGAATATCAAATGGAATTTCATCTTCATTTATTGGTGATAGTGGTTTGGATGGCCTAATTTTTTTCTCTTTTATAAGCTTCTCTTTTTCTGTTTTTATCTGCTCTAAAAGTTCTTTAGCTGTGCCGATATCAGGATTTTTAACTCTCCATTTTTCTGTGAGTTTACCTTCTATAGCTTCTTGTAAAATAGTTTGTTTTAGCTGTTTTAAAAGAGATTGCCCAGTTGAAAGCTCAAGCTCTAGATCCTCTTTGATTAATTTTGTATTTACAAGTTTATCTATCCAAAGATTTTGTTTGTCTATTTCAAAATATGGAATCTCATAGTTTCTAAGATTTGATTGGTTGATAGACTCTTTTGATGTTCCTGATTTTGTGTTTTTTACGATTTCATCTTTAAGTGAATTGAATACAAAATGATAAAACTTTAGATTTATTGGATATTTACTATCTTTTGGAGTCAAAATAAAGCATAAATCACTTGTGATAAATTTGTCATTTATATAGTGAGTTCTACCAAGTGAACCAGAAGCAGCGGCTGCAAAGATTAAAGCTTCACATTCATGAGAATATTCATTGTTAGTTTTCCACTCTTCGGCAGCTGTAATAAATGTGTATTCTCCCTCAGTACACTTTGAACTTTGTAATGAACCCTTTTCTAAATCAAACAATTTTCCAATAGGAATAAGATTTAAATTACTCATACTTTGTTCCATCAATCAAACAACAGTCAAACAAATCTTTAGAACTAAAAGCCCTAATACAAGGGCTTTTCTTTATATTTCTAAGCTTATTATAAGTGTTTAGTGAAGCAACGGTGAAGCAAATTTTTATCATCTTGCCCAACTTGGTATATAAGTTCTTGCTTTTGATCCAACGCTATCATCATAAATAAGAATTTTTCCAGATTCTAATGTCTCGTTGATAATTTTAGACACCATCGAGCGATTTTTCACATCAATATCAAACCTCTCTCGTAAAGATGTATTTGTCATGTAGTCATTTTGAATATATCTTAAGCAACAATGTAAATAACAAGCTCTTATTTTATCACCTTTGTGCATATCTTTTAGTTCTTTATGTGCAAAAAGAATCGATCTTGTATAGCCGTTTGTAGCTTCAAATATAGGTGCAGGAAGTTGGTAAAATTCTGTTTCAAAAACTATCTTGTCAATTCCACTGCCTCTTTCTTCACAAATATTTATTCTTCTCATAAATGATGCAAGTATTTCATTTCTAGATTTTGGAGGAGTGTCTAAAAATCTATCAGTATCGACCAAAGGCTCTCCAGGATTTGTCACTTCTAGTCTATTTGAATATATCTCTATCATTACTGAGTTGCCTGTTTGAGAAAAATCTTGATGTATTAAAGCATTGGCTACAAGTTCTCTTATTGAAAGTTCTGGATACATTGGTGTTGTTTCTCTAAATGCTTGTTTTATTACTTCATTTGATGGAATAATGTTATTAATATACTCTATAAGATTTTCGAAACCTACAGCATATCCTTTTTTACCCTCTATCTCTTTAAGTGTTTTTATTTTTGAGTTATCTTTATATTGTATTACTCTTACAGCTTTTCGTTTTAGGTGTGTAAATTTATTTAGATCTTTTGCAAAAAGAATTGCCCCAAGATTTGTAATAGCATACTTACCATTATCAAGTTTGCTTATCATATCATCAGCTATTAAAGCTTCAATTATACCGTCTCTATTTTCTGGTAACGGACGTTTTAATAGTTCAAAATATTTTGTAAATTCCAAATAGTCTAAAACTTCAGCAACCCCTATATTATCTACTGCTATTTGTTTCTCAAAAGGTACTTTATCAAATACTCTCCATAATTCTCGTTCTTTTTCAGATAAATCTTTTAAATTTTTTTTGTATGAACCAACTCTTATATACTCTATACCATTAAATTTTACAGGATGTCTATATGCTGGATTAATTTCTAATAAGACAATATTTTTATCATTAATTTCTAATTCATAAAATCTAAAATCTATTTTTGGCTCAAGATTACCTAGAAGCCAGTTTTCTAACTCTTGATTTCCTTTTTTAGCAAGAGATGGACTAAAAGTTGTACCTAATAATTCATGGGTTTTATCATCTACACCCCAAATCATATAACCATTTATTTTCCCATTTAATGCAGTTGAATTTGCTATTGCACTTATATATTCACCTATCATTTGAGGTTCATCATTATTGTGTTTGAACTCAATCCATTCAGTTTCATTTGGTAATTTTATAATCTCTTTTACTAGAGATTTTAAATACTCTATATCTCTAATTATCATTTTAGTTCACTCTTTAGCTTTTCTATAAGATTACTACTTTTTAGTAAAGACTTTGATAATAAATCTAATAATTCAGTTGATGTGTAATTAATTTCAACTTCATTTTTATATGGATTTTTAATATCAAGATTGTATCCATTTGTTTTGATAGTTTCAATATTTACTTTCCAAGCTTGCTCATTTTCAATTCTATTATTCCACCATAATTTAAGAAGTTCAAACTCTTCAAGCTTTATAGGTTTTGTTTTACTATATGCTTTTTGCCCCTCTGGTAATTTATGTTCATAATACCAAATCTCTTTTGTTGGAGTTCCTTTTGTAAAAAACAGAAGATTTGTAGCCACTGAAGCATAGGGTTGAAATACTGAGTTTGGAAGTCGTACAATTGTATGAAGGCTACAATCAGCCAGTAGCTTTTCTCTAATTCTTTGTTTTACTCCATCACCAGTAAGGCTTCCATCTGGAAGTACTATTCCAGCTCTTCCACCATCTTTTAGGTAATTTATCATAAGAATTAAAAATAGATCAGCACTCTCTTTAGTTCTAAAGTTTGCAGGAAAATTTGTCTCCATACCATCGGTTACAACTCCACCAAAAGGGGGATTTGCCAAAATACAATCAACTTTATCTTTTTTTGATATGCTTGAAATCTCTTTTGAAAGTGCATCATCATATATAATATTTGGAATTTCTATATCATGTAAAATTAGATTTGTAAGTGCTAACATATGAGGAAGTGGTTTTAACTCTACTCCTCTAATATTTTGCTGTAATGTTAATCTATCTTCTGGAGTTTTAACTTCCCCATTTGATTTTATATGATCTATAGTATTCACTAAAAATCCACCAGTTCCACAAGCAGGATCTAAAGTAATTTCATTTAATTTTGGATCTATCATTTGAGTTATAAATTGAGTTATTGCTCTTGGAGTATAAAATTCTCCACTATTTCCAGCACTTTGAAGCTCTTTTAAAATAGTTTCATAAATATCTCCAAAAAGGTGCCTATCTTCACTATTATTAAAATCTATTTCATTTATTTTATTTAAAACTTGCCTTATAATAGTTCCAGACTTCATATAATTGTTATTACCTTCAAATACTTCTCTTATAAGTAAAGCTCTTTTATTTGTTGCTGCAGTCGGAAGATTTTTTAAAGTTGTAAAAAGTTTATTATCAATAAAATCTAAAAGTTCATCTCCTGTAATTCCTTCATCATCTTTAGCCCAATTTCGCCATTGTAAATTACTAGGAATTGGTGATATGTAATCATCTTTTATTAACTCTATTTCTAAATCTTTATCATCAAAAATCTTTAAAAATATCATCCATCCTAATTGCTCTATTCTTTGAGCATCTCCATTTAATCCTCTATCATTTCTCATGATCTTTTGAATAGATTTTATAACTCCACTTATATTATGGCTCATATATTAAGCAACTCCCTTATATATCTCATTTTCTAAATCTTTTATAGCTTCTAAATATTTATCTCTACCACCAAAAGTATTAACTATTTCAATTGCTGTTCCAAAAGAGCTAAATTCTGGAAGTTTTAATACCTCTATAGTTTCAATAGTTTCTATTCCTTCATCTGAGTATTTCTCTAATAAAGCTTTCAAAATTTCTTTTGCTTTTCCTTCATATTTGTTAAAATAGTCTCTTTTTTGAACACTATTTGCTCTTTCTTTTCTAGTTAGTGGTGGTTTATCATAAGCAATATGACAAATTAAATCAAAAATATCCATATCTTTGCCTATATCAACCTTTAACTCTTCAAATATAATATCTTTTTCATAAAGCTCATCAATAATAACTTGTTTCTTTTCACTACTTGACCACCTATTTAAAAAATCATCAAGTGAAGAAAATTCTTCATGAACTTTTTGTTTTGAGTACTCTTTGTAGCTAGTTGTAATTAATTTCCCTTCAGAATTTCTTATTTGTACTCTTTCATTCAGAATAGTTACATCTACACCATTAATATATACTTTTTCTCTTTTTTGCTTTTCAATATCTTCTATTTCTCCAGCATCTGGAATATTAAAAGGTTCAAATATTATTTCTTCACCATTTTCATCAATTATTGAATCAATCTTTTCTTCTTCTGGATTTAAAATTTCATCCCCATCAAAAATATCTTTTATCATTACAGATTCACCATCAAAGTCAGGATCAGCAAATTTATCAGTTGCTCCTCTAAAATCCATTATTGTAAAAAATGTTTTACCATACTCTTCGTTTATTCTAGTTCCTCGACCAATTATCTGCTTAAATTCTGTCATAGAACCTATATTGCTATCAAGAACTATTAATTTACAAGTTTGAGCATCTACTCCTGTTGTCATTAATTTAGAAGTTGTAGCAATTACTGGATATGTTTCTTGAGGGTTTATAAAATTATCTAACTCTCTCTTCCCTTCATCATTATCTCCAGTTATTTGCATTACATATTTTGAATTTTTAGCAACAAGATCACTATTTAAATTTGCTATAGCACTTCGCATTCTACTTGCATGGTCTATATCTGTACAAAAGATAATAGTTTTACTAAATCTATCAGTAGCTTTCAAAAACTCAGTAACTCTTTGTGCTACCATATAAGTTCGTTCATCTATTACTAAACTTCTATCAAAATCTTTTCTATTGTATATTCTTTGCTCTATTTCATTTCCATCTTTGTCTTTTTTACCAATTTCAGGTTCATAATCTTCCAAATCAACATTTAATCCAACTCTCAATACTTTGTATGGAGCCAAAAATCCATCATCAATTCCTTCTTTAAGAGTATAAGTATAAACAGATTCTCCAAAATACTCGATATTTGAAATAGTTTTTGTCTCTTTTGGTGTAGCAGTAAGTCCTATTTGAGTAGCACTTGAAAAATAATCAAGTATCTCTCTCCAAGAACTATCTTCTGATGCACTTCCTCTATGAGCCTCATCTATTACAATTAAATCAAAAAAATCAGAGCTAAACTCTTTATATGCATCTTTATCCTCATCGTAATTTGTAAGTCCTTGATAAAGAGCTAAATATATTTCATACGATTTATCTATATGTTTTTTTCTAATAACCGTCATCTTGTCTTTGAAGTGTCTAAAATCACCTTTTTTTGTTTGATCGATTAAAGCATTTCTATCTGCTAAAAATAAAATTCTTTTTTTTGCTCCACTTTTCCAAAGTCTATGAATAATCTGAAAAGCTGTATATGTTTTACCCGTTCCTGTTGCCATTACAAGCAAAATCCTATTTTGTCCTTTAGCAATTGCTTCAACTGTTCTGTTTATTGCAATTTGTTGATAGTATCTAGGAAATCTTCCTTGAGCATCAAAAAAATAGTCTTGAGAAATAATTTTTTCTTCTTCTTGTGTCTCTATTTTTTTATATTTTTTATACCTCTCCCAAAGTTCATCTGGAGTTGGAAAATTATTTAATGAAATTTTTCGTTCTACAACACCATTAGATAAAGTTTTATCATGTTCATAAAATTCATCTCCATTACTTGAAAAGACGACTGGTATATCTAAAATATTTGCATATTCTAAGCCTTGTTGGATTCCATCTTGAACTCTATGATTATTATCTTTTGCCTCTATAATTGCTACAGGAATATTTGGTTTGTAGTAAAGAATATAATCTGCCTTTTTACCCTTAGCTCTTTTTGATTTATTTCCTTTTACATAAATTTTTCCATCAGTAAAATAAACTTCTTCTCTAATTTGTGTTTGTAAATTCCAGCCAGATTGGGTTAAAGCAGGATTGATATATTTTGTACAAATATCTCTTTCTGTTAACTCTTTTTTTGATGACATATTTTCCCCTAAGACTCTATTTTTAAAAATATATTAGATATTATCTAAATGTTAATAAAAAATCAGATATTTAAACATTTATATTTTATTATTTAAAATTTCCTTCCATTATTTTTATTAAATCCTGCATTGTTGGTTTATATACATAAACATTATCATTGTCTTGATATTCAATTATATATCTTTTGTTTTCACTAAAATTTTCAAACGCAACTTTATCATTACTTTCATAAACTGTAAACTCATCATAAAAAATATCTATTGGAATTTGGATTAACTCTTTTTCATTTTGAACTTGCATTTTCAAATACTCCTTTTTTATTTTGTAATCTATATTCATAATTTTTAAAAATTGAAAAATTATGAATATAAGTAGAGATATATTTTTTACAAAAGAATCAATATATCTAAAATTATATCAAAGGACAAAAATGGATAATTTAAAAATTTGTGAAACTATCACAAAACTAGATGTAAGAGGTATAAAAAAAGCATTCAAGGAATTTGCTGATTTTGATATTGATGCAAGAAATGAAATATTTAAAATCCAAAGAACTCATTTTCATAAATTAAAAGTGATACATAAAGATTGTAATAATGAAACATTGTCTCAATCTGCACTTGTGATTGCCATTAGAGAATACATTAAATCAATAACTCCTGAAAAACGTGAAATGCAAAAATTTATAAATAAATTTAGGAAACAAGGTCAAAAAGAGAGAATGTTACTGGAGCGTTGGTCTAGAATTCGAAAAGCTATATTAGAAGATAATATAAGTTTTAGAGAAATAGCAATATTTTTAAATGAAAAATATCATATTCAAGTAAATCACTCTTATGTTTATAAGATTTGGAAAAAAGTAGAAGGAGATTTATAAAATGGCAAGAAAAAGAATTATTGTAAATAAATATGGAATTAATATTGATTTACTCAGTAAAACTAGAAAAAATATTTATAATATAGTTTATATAAAATATAAATTCTTTCAAACATATGATTTTCTAAACTATATATACAAAAACCAAATTGATTTTTCAGATAAATTTATTAAAGATCTTTTTTCAATTTTGATAAAAATAAATGAATATACATTTAATATAATGTCTGTATATGATAGTAAAAAATTTGATTTTAACTTAGCTACTGTAGTTTTTCCACTGAACTCTATAACTTGTAAAATATTGGAATGTGTCATATCAAAAAAATATTCTCTTCCTATATTCGCACTTGAAAAATTAATATTTGCATCTTTAATTATTTTTTTGAAAAAATCTTCTTACTATTGCAGATTTAAATATACTTATAAATTAAATAAATATATTAATGATAACTGCGTAAATGGATATATAAATACAATAAATTCAAAAAATTCAAATTTTGAATTTATTTTTAATTTAATTGAAACTGAGTTGAAAAAAGAAGCTGAAATATTAAATAGTAATCAAAAACTATTACAAGTATTAAACAATAAAAAATTATTATAATATAGTATTTATCGTAACTACAAAATGAAATAATCTTTTGTGGTTACTTATTTATTTGTAATTAAATTAGATTAGATTAAAGATACTAGCAATCATATCAAAAAAATATCCTAATCTGCATAAATATGCTATAAACTTTATAATATCATTGATATAAAATTACTTTCTTTTATATACATGAAAAAAGTAATAAATTATGTTCTTTTTTAATATTTTTTGATAAAATTTACATCAAGTAATTAATTATTTATATACAGTAAAACATTAATTGTAATATTCAAAAAGGGTTTCATATGGCAGTTGGAATGGTAAAATTTTATAGTGAAGAGAAAGGATATGGATTTATATACCACAAATATAGACAAGAAGATATTTTTTTTCATATCAACGACTGGAAAAATCCTAGTGTTCCTTGTGCTAATGATGATGTTGAATTTGAAATAGCAGAAGCAACAAAACAAGGTAAAGAAAAAGCAATTAACATAATATTGGTTAAATCAAGTAAAGAAAAGAAAGAAGAAAATTTTGCAAAAAATGATGATAGAATAATCTGTCCAGGATGTAAAAAAAGAATAGTACCAAGAATTATAACAAGCAAAGGAAATGCATCGCATACAATGTGTCCTTATTGTGGTGCTGTTATTAAAACATTCGGGTACTGTTTTATAGCAACTGCTGTTTATGAAGATTATAATCACCCAAAAGTAATGATATTAAGACAATTTAGAGACAACTATCTTCTAACAAATACTTCAGGTAAAAAATTTGTAGATTTTTATTATAAAAATTCTCCAAAATTTGCAGATTATATAAAAAATAAAAAAATTATTTCGTATCCAATAAGAAAAATATTAGATTTCTTTTCTTTCATTGTGGATAAATATTTTATTAAATAATTTATAATATTTTATAAAGTACATCTTTACTTATAGAAATGGACTTTATAATTTTCTGTATTAAAAAATTAGCGAGTATTTTTACCTTCATTTTTCTTTTTTACCTTAAAAGATAGATAAAGTACAAAAAATGCGAATAGTGCAACCAATAAAAATCTTAATTCTTCCATATTTTATCCTCATGTATAAATAAGAAACTCAACTTTCGCACATAGATTCCAATAAATTCATGAACTAAAGTTGATAAATAAAGTCCATAAGTAGGCACTTTTTAGTATAATTACGTTACCACTAACATCATTATAAAGGTCTATCTTATGGA
>Ga0265294_10003800_pt1 | contig 19087 bp, 18 predicted proteins | sample MunlanPumphouse3_FD_192504 | JGI IMG/M metagenome (GOLD analysis project Ga0265294, IMG submission 192504) | Groundwater microbial communities from a municipal landfill in Southern Ontario, Canada - Pumphouse #3 | ecosystem: Environmental > Aquatic > Deep subsurface > Groundwater | place...
TTCAGGCCGTTCACGTAAAAAATTAACTGCCGCACAGGGATATTCATGGCAAAAAGCCACAAAAGGATTTTTAATAAAATTAACCTGGACAAGATGAGATAGGGTGGCTAATAAAAGACAAAGAATCAAATAAACTTTTAACCATAATTTAACAGGGGCATTGCCGCTTTTGTCCTGATCTCTAAAAGCGGTATTCAGCACTTCGACCATTAAGATAAAGGTCGAAACGAACATTAAAGGAAAGTGTCGACGAGCTTGAAAGCTTAAAAAAAGAAACAAAAATGCCAAAAATAATTGCCAAAGATTAATTTTATACTTATTTCTTTTCTCTCGGAGATAATAAAAATATAAAATTAATGAAAAGCTTAAAATAGCCAAATAAATAAGCTGACGATAATAAAAAGGGAAAGAAAATTGCGACAACCATTCTTGGATATTAGATTGATAATATGAATCCCTATATCCGAATAAAAAAGAGTATAACTCGAATTTATAAGGAGTAAAAAGAGTAGCGACAAAGGAGACGAGCGAGGCAAAAGCAAAAACTAACATTTTTCGACATTTAATCCGCTGGGAAAAATCAATTGCCAGGCCGGAGGAATAACGATAAATAAGATTTTCTCCAATTTTTATCGCCCCCCATGCTGCCAACAAGAAAAACCCGATTAAAAAACTAGCATGCAAACAAGCCCAAAAATAAAAAATTAAGGGTAAAAACAAAAGAACCCGCCAATTTTTCTTTCTGCTATATTCGTCAATCACCAACAACAAAAATAATAGAAATAGGGGACCGAATTCCTGCATTCGAACTCCAAAATGAGGCATGGCGCCAATCACTCCTAGCGTTTGTAAAAAAACCAAAAGATATAAAGGAACTCCCGGGATAAGCCGCTGAACCCAAATATTCAAAAGAATCAAAATCAAAATTATCAACAAAGCAAAAAAAATAACCAAAGCCGGATAACCAAAATTATCATAAATTTGATAACTTATCAGATTACTAAGCCACTCATGATCAACCCAACTACCCTCATAAGGGTAGTTATAATGATTAATCGAGGGGACAACTCCAGTCTCAGATATTTCTTGCCCAACCTTTAAATGCCAACCTAAATCAGGGTCCATATAGCCGAAAGAACCCCTTAATAGAAGAGAGAAAAGAAAAAAATAGAAAAACCCCCAAAAAACCAAACGGAAGCTTATTTTGTTTAATTTTTTCAACATAAATATTGACAAAAATAAGCGATTATAATTCTATTTTAACATAAGCGAATTTATTTGTCTTGTTTAAAATAATGTGCTAAAATTAAAGATGTAAAACTAAAAATATCTAAAACTAGAAAGGTGGTGAACTATGAAAAAAATTTCAAAGCATTTAATTTCTTTGGCAATCATTTCTTTTTTGGTTATGCCAATCTTAGCCATCCCGGCTTTAGCGCAAACCGATCCATTCGGAATCAACTCTGTTAATAACGAAATAGGATTGTCTAGCACTGACCCAAAAGTCGCGATAACAAGAGTAATCAAAATCGCTCTTAGCTTTTTAGCTATAATTGCGGTTGTTATCGTTCTCTTCGGCGGTTTTAAATGGATGACATCCATGGGAAACGAAGAAAAGGCGAGCGAAGCAAAAAAAATATTGGGGGCTGGCGTTATCGGATTGGTAATCATACTATCCGCCTGGGCTCTAGCTAATTTCGCAATTAATACCCTTGCAAACGATGTTATTAATGGCGCTTAATTGGTATTAAATAAAGATAAGTGTTCCTCATCTTCCTGATGGGGGCCACTGCCCCGATTATGAATATTTCCTAGCCGGGGCAGTGAAAAATTTTCTATATTTTTATATGAAAAAGAAAATACTTTTTATTTCTTTAATTTTTGTCTTATTTTTTTCTTTATCTCTTACCCGGATTGTCGAAGCGGCGGGGGCAAATGAAGCAATCAACGGATTAAATCAAACCGCGCAAGAAGTCGGGGCCTTTCAAGAACAAACCAGCCAAGACAGTTCTTATTGGAATAATTTTCTCCCTGATAAAATTGGTCAAATTATCGGCATCGCCCTCTCTTTCGTGGGTGTTTTGTTTTTTATTTTAATGATTTACGCCGGCATAACTTGGATGATTGCCCGAGGAAACGAACAAAAAGTAGCTCAAGCCAAAGACATGATTATCAACTCTGTTATTGGAATAATTATTGTTTTTGCCGCTTACGCCATAACATCATTTATCGGTACTCGAATATTAAACTAATGAAAAAAATATTATTTAAAAAAATAATATTGGCTGTTTCTTTTACGACTCTTCTTCTTTGTTCCTCCCCGGCTCTAGCCGGATATTCTTTCTTCAAAGATAGCGGACTAGATAAAAGCGCTAATCAGGCCGGTTATGAAACAGCGGATGCAACTAACGTCGAGGGGATAATATCTACCGTAATATCAGCCCTTTTGGGACTGCTTGGTGTTATTTTCTTTGTTTTAATAATTTATGGCGGCTTTATTTGGATGACCGCCCAAGGAAATGAAACAAAGGTAAAATCAGCGACTGAAACTGTTTTAAATGCCTTTATCGGATTAGTTATCGTTTTGGCGGCTTATGCAATCAGCTATTTTATAATGTCAAAATTATAGTATTAAATTTTGTGCCTTGCTAAAATGAGAATTAAATTAAAATCAAAAAAAATACTACTGCTAACTCTAATAATCGCCACGTTATTATTTTTATTTGCGCCACAATTTTCACAAGCAAAAATTTTCAACGACTCGGGCCAAGTTAAATATAATGATAATTTAAGTGATATCACCGGCGAATTTTCTGACGTCGGTTTACCCGAAAATAATCTAGAAAAATCAATTAGCATTATTATTCGCATAGCACTCACTATTACCGGCACTATATTTGTTTTTCTAATGGTAATAGCCGGAATCAACTGGATGAGGGCAAATGGCAATGAGGAAAGAATAAAGAAATCAAAAGACACAATCACCAACCTCTTAATCGGCCTATGTTTGATTGTCGCTGCCTATGCTTTAAGCTCCTTTATCAGCACGATGCTGGCAAACATTATTATAACTAGACAATAGATTATATGAAAAAAATACTAAGAAAAATTTCAATATTAAGTTTTATTCCAGGATTTTTGCCGATAATGGCCAAAGCGCAGGAAAATACCAGTCAGCCATCACTACTCAATACCTTAAAAAATGTTGCCGAACAAGGCGGCTATCAAACCGATGAAGCGATTGCCTCTACCCCAATCATTGTTGGAACGGTGATTAATATTTTTGTAGGATTATTGGGAATAATATTCATTACCTTGATGGTTATCGCCGGATACAGCTGGATGACTGCTAACGGTAACGAAGAAAAAATTAAAAAAGCACAAGGCAATATAAAAAGCGCGCTTATCGGTTTAATAATCGCGGTTTCGGCTTGGACTATTTGGAGCTTTATCTTTGAAAGACTAATAATGGGACAAAATTAATATGAAAAAATTCCTTAGCTTTACAATCTTATCCGCCTTAGCTCTGCTTTTTGTTTCTCAGGCGGCATCGGCACAATTATTAACTAATTCTAATAACTTAGAGTCGATGGCTAACCAAACCGCCCAAGTCGCCAATCTAGGAAAAGTGGATATAGGTATTTTGGCGGCTTCAATAATTAAAACAATTCTGGGTTTATTAGGAATAGTCTTTTTGGCATTAATAATAATGGCCGGTTTTAAATGGATGACGGCCGGCGGGAATGAAGAACAAATTAAAAAATCACGAGAAACTATAACAAACGCGGTTATTGGTTTAATAATAGTTCTGGCCGCCTATGCTATCACCTATTTTATCTTCAATGCCTTGCCGTTCAGCGGCGGAAGCGGCCCGCAAGGAGTAACGGGTGGATAAAATAAAATTTATTTTAATATTAGAAAAGGAGCTTATCAATAAGCTCCTTTTTATTTTTCTGTTTTTTACCATCTTGGCATATAGGCAAAATTAAAACATTCTTCGCCTAAATAGGTGTGAGTTCGGCCATCGATGGTCATTGAACGAGGATTGCCAATCTGAGTGCCCCCGTTAAAGAAAGAAACTGTATAACTTCCCGGAAGAAGATAGATGGTTTCTTTTTTTCTGGAATCGACAACGGAGCTCTGAATATCCCCGCCATTAATAGCAACGATTTTAAAAGTAATCCTTGAATGATACTGATTGTCTAGTATCACCTTGTAACCGGCTTTATTTCCGGAGGGCTCTACTTTTCCAAGATTGTTTTCAATCTTCTCTAAAACCAATTCTTCGCGACGGACAACGTTTGACCTCAACCGCCTCTTTTGCTCAATTTTTAACATTTCTTTCGGAACATCGGGAGTCGCCGCGTACTGTGAAAAAATAAAATCTCGTTCATGCTGCAGATTCGCCAACTTATCATTAAGAGCAGAGAGCTCTTTTTCGATGGCCATATTTCCCGCGGCCTTGATTTCCAAAGAAGATAGTTCCTTCTGTCTTTTTCTGGTCAGCTTGGAATACTTATCAACAAGCTTAGGGTCCGTTGATCTCGAAAAAAGAGCCCTTAAGGAGTCGATGTCTGTTTTTACAGAACTAATTTCTGCTTCGCTAACCGAAGCTAATCGTTTTCTGAGCACTTGAATTTCATTTTGGACAGAAGAGATCTCTCTTTCTAACAAAGAAATCTGCTTTTTTTCCTGCTTAGTCTGCCCAAAGGCAACACCATTTGCCCCAACCACCGCTACGGCGATTAATAGGCCAAACAAAATTTTTCTCATTATATCTTTTTTTGGTTTATTTTATTATTAAAGGGCGGAAAAACCCAATTTTCCTAATCCTATTCATTTAATTGTTCCGGTAATTATATCATAATTAGCATTTTCTGTCAATAACTTATCCCCAGCCATTCCAGCACCAGGTATTGACTTTTTTTCTGCCTTGTGCTATATTTATTAGTCAAGAAAATCCCTGCTTAAATATCTATGATATAGTAGGGATTTTAAATTTAAAAAAATATGAAAATACTAAAAACTTTAAAAGAAGAGGTTGTCCCTCTAAGTAGACGGCAGTCAATCATTATTTTGGTAGTGATTGCCTGCATTTTTCAATTTACTTTATTTCACGCGCCAGCTTTAGCCGATGAAGCAGTTATTAAAGCTGCCGCGGCCAGCGGTCAAGAAGATATCGTTTCAAACGATTCAACTCTAAAAGAAACGGCAATGGACCCGGAAGCAGCCAAAATACTTGATTCTACGACTCAAGCAACCGAAGTTATTATTGAAGAAATTGCTCCAGAAGCAACTCCGGCTCCTTCTATCAAGGTTATCAGAACCAGTACTCATGTTTTAACCGCTTATAATTCAGAGGCCGCCCAAACCGACAGCACCCCCTGTATCACCGCCAACGGCTTTGATGTTTGCGAGCACGGGATTGAAGATACTATCGCTGCTAATTTCTTGAAATTCGGCACCAAAGTAATGATTCCCGAATTGTTTGGCGACCGCATTTTTGTTGTTCGCGATCGAATGAATAAAAGATACCCGGATCGTGTCGATATTTGGATGATTAGCAAACAGGATGCCAGAAAATTTGGCGTTAAAACTGCGACAATCCAAGTTATTGAAGTTGAATAAATTTTCTCGATATAAAAGGCCGCGCCTGATTTAGGCGCGGCCTTTTTGGTTTTAAAAAATATAACCTAAAAAAACAAACTCAAAAAACCCTTGCTTCTTCTAATTTGTTTTTCCTTCTTAGCAATCGCCAAGGTGGTGGAAATTACAGAATCCGGGTTAAGAGAAATGCTATCAATGCCCTCCTCAACCAAAAACTCCGCAAAATCCGGAAAATCGCTTGGCCCTTGTCCACAGATGCCGACTTTACGATGATTCTTCTTGGCCACTTTAATTAATTGTCTGATTAATTGTTTAACCGCCTCATTCTTTTCGTTACTAACGCCAGCAACTACCAAAGCTCCTCCGGAATCACGATCAATCCCCAGGGTAAGTTGAGTCAAATCATTGGAACCGATGGAAAAACCATCAAATATCTGACAAAATTTTTCCGCCAGAATAATGTTGGCCGGGATTTCAGCCATTACATATATTTCTAATCCATCTTGACCGCGCTTTAAACCATTTTCCGCCATGACCTCTTGTACTTTTTTTCCTTCTTCTACTGTGCGACAAAAAGGAACCATTACTTTTACGTTTTTTAAGCCCATTTCATTACGGACTTTCTTTATCGCTTCACATTCCAATTTAAAAGCCGGCAAAAAAATCGGGGAATAATAGCGGCTAGCGCCCCGAAAACCAATCATCGGGTTTGATTCAACCGGCTCATATTCTCGACCGCCGATAAGATTGGCGTATTCATTGGTTTTAAAATCGCTCAGACGGACAATAACATCTTTAGGATAATGGGCAGCGGCGATTAAGCCGATTCCTTGCGCCAAACGATCAATAAAATATTGTCCTTTATTCTTATATCCTAAAGTTAATTTATCAATTTTATTTTTAACCGCCTTATCTTTAATCTTTTTATAATTAATTAAAGCCAAGGGATGAACTTTAATATAATTATTAATAATAAATTCCAACCGAGCCAGGCCAACTCCATCATTAGGAATAGCGGAATTGCTTAACGCCAAATCCGGCTCGCCAACATTCATCATTATTTTAGTTTTAGTTCTGGGAAAATCTTTAATATCATCTTTTTCGACTTTAAACGGTAAAATACCCTCATATACAAAGCCCTCTTCTCCCTCCGCGCAACTAACAGTAATTGCTTTCCCGGTTTTTATTTTAATCGAACCATTCTCAGTCCCGACAACACAAGGAATCCCTAACTCACGAGAAACAATCGCCGCATGGCAGGTTCTTCCACCCTTATCAGCAATAATAGCGGAGGCAATCTTCATAATCGGCTCCCAATCTGGATCAGTCATATCTGTCACCAAAACTTGTCCTGGTTTAAAACTACCCATATCCTTGGCATTCATAATACGATTGGCAACGCCTGAACCAATTTTACTCCCAACGCTCTGTCCGGAAACGATTATTTTTCCTCGTTTATTCAATTTATAACGCTCAATTACTTTTTGATTCTTGGTGCTCTGCACTGTTTCCGGACGAGCTTGAAGAATAAAAAGTTCATTGGTTTTGCCGTCAACACCGAATTCAATATCCATTGGCTTCTTATAATGTTCTTCGATAATCATCGCCCATTTTGCCAATTGCAAAACATGTTTATCGGTCATCGCCGGCTTAATTTGGTCGGCCGAGGCAATTGGGACATTTTTAACTGGGTTTGAGCCATGAAAATTATAAACCATTTTCTTATTTTTTTTGGCCATTGTTTTTGAAACAATAGTCATCGTTGGTTTAAAAACATAGTATTCATCGGGATTAACTTGTCCTTGAACAATATTTTCTCCTAAACCAAAAATGGAATTGACCAAAATCATATCACCGAAGCCGGATTCCGTGTCGATTGTAAAAGCAACGCCGGAAGAACCCAAATCAGTTCGAACCATTTTTTGTATTCCGACGGAAAGAGCGATGGAAAAATGATCAAATTTCTTATCAACGCGATATGAAATGGCGCGATTGGTAAACAGGGAGGCAATACATTTTTTAACGGCTAACAACAAAGCTTTTTCTCCGGTAATATTCAAATAGGTTTCCTGCTGACCGGCGAAGGAAGCATCGGGAAGATCCTCGGCAGTAGCGCTGGATCTAACTGCGACATCAACATTTTTTGCCTTGTATATTTTTGACAATTTTTTATAAGCCGCCGCTATTTCTCTGTTAAATTCTTCTGGGAATTCAGCTTCTTCAATCATTTTTCTAATAGCAGCACCGCGCCTGGCCAAATCATTGACATTATGAGTATCCAATCCTTTCAAAACTTTCTTAATTTCTTTCTTTAAACCGGTTGATTCTAAAAAATAATTATAAGCATAGGAAGTGGTCGCAAATCCATTCGGAATCCGAAGCCCCTTTTTCGTCAAATTACCATACATTTCCCCTAAAGAAGCGTTCTTTCCTCCAACACTGGGAACATCTTTCATCGAAATCTCGTCGAAAAAACTGATGAACTTGTTTTTTAACATAAATTTATAAACCTATTAAATATTTTTAAAAAATAAAATAAAAGCTGATTCCATTATAACACAATCTTTACTTTATAAAAATAATCATTTAATATAAAGTCAGTACCTCGGGAAGATTCATTAGCGGACGTGGCGAAATTGGTAGACGCACTTGGCTTAGGACCAAGCGGGGCGACCCTTGAGAGTTCGAGTCTCTCCGTCCGCACAAGATTTATGTTAAATTTTTTACACACCTTCTCTCCTCAACCAATCTTATTTTCTTTCGGACCGATCAATATTTATTGGTACGGTTTTTTTGTCGTTTCAGGGGCGCTGCTTGGTCTCGCAATAACTTTTAAACTGGCGAAAAAATATGGAATATCATCTGATAAAATTTTTGATCTTGCTTTCTGGATTATACTCGGAGGAATAGTTGGCGCCCGCATTTATGATGTATTTTTAAATTTTTCTTATTATCTAAAACACCCCCTGCAAACGATAGAGATTTGGAAAGGCGGCCTAGCTATCCACGGAGGAATAATCGCCGGGCTGATTATTATTTTTATCTTTTCCCGAAAAAATAAAATAAATTTTTGGAAACTAACCTCTTTAATCGCTCCTGGCCTCGCCCTCGCTCAATCAATCGGACGTTGGGGAAACTATTTTAATCAAGAATTATTTGGTCTTCCGACAAACTTTTCATGGGGAATCCCGATAAATATCTTAAACCGGCCCGTTGATCATCTCTCAAATAATTTTTTTCACCCGACCTTCCTATATGAAAGCATCGGCTGCCTAGTAATTGGACTAATTTTAATTCTTGCTAATTTTTATTTTAATCATAAAAAGGAACTTGGCGTCAAAAAATATATTTGGATGACCGCCCTTTATATGATATTATATTCATTATTAAGATTCGGATTAGAATTTATTCGTATCGACAAAACACCAATTTTTTTGGGATTACGCTGGCCTCAAATAATCAGCTTAATAATAATAACTGCATTTATAACAATAATTTTCCATCCTCATGCCCGCTCCGAAGAATACAAAAAAAACAACTGAAAAAAACCGTAAACGCCTAAGAACGCTATATCTTTTGGGTTCTTTGTTGGCCGTTTCTAATGCCCTGCCGGCATATTTACAATCAAATTTTTTGGGGCAATTTATGGATGCCAGAAATATCAGCTTGGTTTTTGCCGGCGCTAATTTCTTGGCTATTTTTGCCATTTGGTTCTTTCCGGGATTAATCAAAAAATTAACAAATTATATTCTAACAAGAATAGTCCTTATTCTTTTTATTATTTCTTTGTTGGGTCTGGCAATATCAACCAGTCCCATAATAGCTCTTTCTTCCATAATCCTCTTTATTATAAGCGTTAATTTAATTTGGATTAATATGGACGTCGCCGTTGAAAGTTTTTCTTCCAACTCTAGTACCGGCCAAACCAGAACACTATATTTTACTTTTATTAACGCCGGCTGGATATTAGCTCCGATAATGGGTTCATATTTAATAAGTAAAGGCGGCTATAGCTTACCGTTTTTATTGGCCGCATCGCTTGTAGTTCCCTTTTTCCTGATATTCACAAAGCAAAAAAAGAATCTCAAAGATAATATAAAATATAAAAAAGAATCGCCAGCCATTGCTTTGAAAAAAATTTGGAAAAATAAAAATTTAAAAGGAATTTTTTTTGTTGCTCTTTTACTACAACTTTTTTATACCTCGGCAGTAGTATATATTCCTCTTTATTTACATCAAACATTAAATATCGGTTGGGAAATTTTAGGACCGATGTTCTCTATAATGCTAATTCCCTTTATCATTATAGAAGTCCCGGCAGGAATAATTGCTGATAAATGGCTTGGCGAAAAAGAAATGCTTTATTTGGGCTTTCTAATCTTAAGCGTATCCTTATTTCTATTTTTCTATATAAATACCCCGATTATCTGGCTCTGGACCTTATTATTATTCTTCAGCCGTATTGGCGCGGCCTTAGTGGAAGCAATGCGCGAAAGTTATTTTTTTAAACTTATTGACGCCGATAGTGTTAGTCATATCAATGTTTTTCGTTTGACTGCTCCTTTAAGCTATATAATCGGCCCGGGGATAGCTTTAATAGTATTATCATTTCTACCTATTAACTATTTATTCTTGATTGTAGCTATTATAATGACCACTGGATTTGGTTTTGTTTCCATAATTAAAGACACCAAATAATTGACTTTGCTAGAAAAATTCGATAATATTAGTTCTGATGATAAAAATAACCGCGGGTATCGTATAGTGGTTATTACCTAAGGTTTCCAACCTTATGAGAGGGGTCCGATTCCCCTTACCCGCTCTAGATAAAAAGAATGGACATTAGTCCATTCTTTTTATTTATATTTGGATTTAGGGGAATCGGACAGGTAGCGAGCGAGATATAAGGAGGAGCGGAAGCGACGACGAATAATCGAGCGACGATAAACGCGACCTGAGGGAGCGTTTAGCGGCTACCCCGGACACGTGAGCCCCGCCCATTACGGGGCGGGGCGAGCACGGAATTCCCCTTACCCGCTCTAGATAAAAAGAATGGACATTAGTCCATTCTTTTTATTTATATTTGGATTTAGGGGAATCGGACAGGTAGCGAGCGAGATATGAGCTGAGGCGGAAGCCGAAATATGCTGTTTTGTTTATATTTGTATTTTAATGATACAATATAATTACTATAAATAATCCATATGAAATACCTGCTATTCGTTCAATGTGAGGGGAGAGGACATTTGACCCAGTCCTTGGCGCTAAAAAAAATGCTGGAAAAACGTGGCCACGAAATTTCGGCAATAATAACCGGCGCAGGCAAACCAGAAAATTTGCCAGATTTTTTTAAACAAAAGATTGATTGTCCTTTATTTTCAGTAGAGAGTCCCCGTTTTATAACTGATAAAAAGGGAAAAGGAATAAAAATCTTTAAAAGCGCCATCAAAACAATTTATCATTCTCCCCGCTATTTCTCTTCTCTAAAGAAAATAAGAAAAATTGTCAAACAATATAGTCCTGATATTTTTATCAATTTTTATGAACCATTGGCAGGAAATTACCGTCGGCTTTATTGTGATCGCCGTCCAATGTTCTGTATCGGACATCAACATTTTATTAGTCATTCTTCATTCAAGCTGGCACCAATCAACAAAATCGCTAAATTATCTTTTAAAATATATAACCGCTTGACTGCTCCAAAAAATACCATAAAAATCGCTTTATCATTTACGATGGAACCCGATATGCCCCAAAAGAACCTGTTTGTTTGCCCGCCTCTAATCCGAGAGGAAATAATGAATGCTCAAACGAGCAAACAAAATTTTATTCTAGTATATCTTCTTAACCCTGGTTATAGCGAAGAAATAATCAATTGGAATAAGAAAAATCCAAAATTCAAAATACAGGCCTTTTGGAATAAACCAGAAAATATTGCCATAAGCCCGACACTAACTTTTCATTCACTTAGCGGACAAAAATTTATTGAACATCTATCTTCTTGCGATGCTTATGTCGCGACAGCGGGATTTGATTCTATCGCTGAAGCGGCATATCTCCAAAAATTAATAATGATGGTCCCAACCAAAAACCATTTTGAACAAAAATACAATGCTTTTGATGCTAAACGCTCGGGATTAGCGATGAGTTCCGACATTTTTGATCTTTCAATGATAATCGATAATCAAAAAACCCCTTCTCTCGAGTCCCTAAAAACCTTTCGAAAATGGGTTAATGATTATAATGATAAAATTATTAATTTGCTGGAGCAATAGTATTATTTTTAAATAAATCTGTGGCAATCCGCCAATATTCCGGATTGCCATATTTTTTTTGCCAATACCACCACTCCGCTCCCCATGTATAAGTACGTGAAAAATTAAGATTGGCGGCATAACGCAAATTAGCCTTAAACTGACTAATACTCATTGTTCTGTTTATCTCATTATTTGACAGATAAATCATTTTCCCGACAGGAACCCATGGCTCGGTTTGAAGTTCTAAAATCATTACCTGATCATCTTCCAGCCCAGCCCATTTGGCCTTGGCCTTGTAAAACCAAACCGGAAAAGGATATCTAACATGACCAAATACTTTATTATAAACTGAACGGTATAAAGTGCTGCCAAAAATATCCCCTATTTCCGCTTCCTTTTTCCAAAAACTCAGTTCTCCTGACCCCGTAATAATTATTTTTCTATTATCTAAAGAACGAACCAAATCGAATTCGTCCCTCAGTAATTCTTCATCCAAGGGAGGGCAAACACCAAAAGTTCCAAGAAATGCTTCATTTTCAACTTGCCAATATTCAACGCTCTCATAATCTCGGTAATGTTCAACAACAGTTTTTATCATTTTCATCGTTGCTGCGCGCGCATCGGAATCATCTTTACGATTTAACCAGGCGGGACTATGACATTCCGGCCAACGCGGTATACGACGACCGATGCTAATAATAAATTTAACGTTTCGGCTGGCTCCGGCTTCCACCAAATAATCATAATCCGTAAAATCATAAACCCCCTCTTCTTTTTCAATTTCATCCCAATATACCGGAATTCTAATATATTTTACTTCCAACTCATCCAATATCGCCCTATAAGTTTCCTTCCACCCCAAGCCCAATTCATTACAAAATTTTGTTGAGAAAGTTATTCCAAAGGGTTTTTCATAAGATATTGGTTCCTCTCCTGAAAAATCATATTCAGCGATTTTAAAAAAATAAAAAAATCCCGCAAAAATCAAAATCAATATCGCTAGAGGGACCCCTCTCCAAGTGAATCTTTTTCGATCATTCTTTTTATTTAAAATATTACTTTTTTCAACCTGCGACATATCCTTAGATAGTTATAAAATAAAACCCTAACGCAATAACTAAAACTGCTGCGGTTTTTTGAATAATAATACGAAAAGAAAAAGTTTCTTTTAACAATTTTGGAGCCATCAAAGCTAAGACAGCGCTAATTACTAATAAAAATGCATACTGCACTCCCTGAAGGGCATTAACTAAAACTACCGAACCCAAGAAAACAGCATAATTTTGCAAAATAAAACCGATTGATCCCAGTCCTTGATTAAAAATTACCAAAAACTTATTGTTATTCGGACTTGATTTAGTAAAAAGTTTCGCAATTGCCTGACGATTTTTTTTATTAAAAAGAAACAACAAAACAAATAAAGAAGCCCCTAAACGAGTCCAAATAAATGCACTGACAAATGATTCTTGGCCGGCATAAGCATATTTAGTCCCTAGGAAATAAACGGAATAAGCAAAAGCGGAAAACAGGGCAATCCATAAACCGCCAGTTTTTTCACTTTGAACAAATTTTAATTTTTGTAAAATGCGCGACAAAAAACTACGCTCGGTCGGAAGAAAGGCAATAATAAAAACTCCAACCAATAAAGCTCCTATCCCTAACCATTGACTGTAATTAAATTGTTCCTTAAAAAACAAAGTTGAAAAAAATAAAGAAAAAACCGGCGTTATTCCGCCGATAAAAACTAATATCCTTGAGGCCTCTCCTCGACGCAGGGCCTCATACAGCATCCAAAGAGCAATAGCAAAAATAGAACCGTTAAGAAGATTAATTCCAAAATACGCCCATCCCGGCCATTCTAAAAACCAAGGGGCAACCAAAAATATGATAGAGCCCAAAATACAAGCTACAAACGCATAAGCCCGGCTATTCTTTATAACATTATCTACCAAAAACTTGTCCAATAAATTAGCTATTGCCAATAACAAGTATGCGGAAAGAGCTACGGGAATCCAAGACATAATTATTAATTAAAAATCTAACTAAACTCTAAAAATAATTTTTTATTTTACTTCCTGTTCTCTAATTATTTTTTCTACATTATAAACGCCCATTTGTTCGGCATTCAAAAATCCATCCGCCCCTGCCCGAGCCAACCGGCCAGACTCCAATAAATCAGGCAACCACTCTTTAACATGAGCGGGTTCATAACTATCTACTCCGGCGCCGATATTCAAAAGCCACTCGCGGTTAAAATCTTCCTGGCTGCCAACCGGAGATGCCATGATTATCGGCAATCCTAACCCGGAATAAAAAGAAAGTTCCGAGGGTTTAGTCCACAGAATATCAGTGCCATGCAAGGCCTTATTAAACAATTTAAAATATTCTATTTTATCCGGAGAAAAAATAATATTTAATCCGTCTTCCCCGCTTAGCCCGGCGAGACGAATAGAGTCATCAAAATAATCCCTTACTTCACGCCGATTTCCGGCGACTAAATTTAAATTAATTTTTTTATTTCTTATTAAATCAGAAAGTCCGTTCATCACTAAAACCCCAATATTGGCCTGCGCCCCTGCCCCTCCGACAGCAAAAGTAATAGTAACTGGATTTAACGTTTTTTTATTTGATGAAATATCCGCATCATCCAAAAGAGCCCGATATCGATCTCGATAAATTCCCTTGGGATCAAGCGAAACTAAACGTCGCGACAAATCTTTTTTAAGTATCTCTTTATCTTCTCCAATATTTTCTTTTGGCAAAGGAAAACCGGAAACAATTATGTTCTCCGGCCTTACACCATACATTAAAAATCTTTCCCTGGTTTTTTCACTCGGAACTAAAAATTTTGTCCGACTGTTCTTTGGGTCTAGAGGGGCCCAAGCACGAGAAGCGTCCGTATCGCAAATTATACAATATATATCACCCTTATAATTAAAATATTCCGCGATATACGCGGCAACAAAAAACGTAGTAACAAAAGGGAGGTTCGTGGAATTTAATTGTTCTATTAATTTTTTTCCTAAACCTTTTTTTATAAAACTAAAAAAATATTTTTGCTGAACTGTCGGCCTGGATAAATCACGCCAAGGATAAAATGGTTGAATTTTCTGAAAAGCGTCCATAACCTCAAAAATGGCCGCACCCAAAATCGGAATTTTCTTAAGTCGAGAAATCTTCTCGTATGATTTTAAGCTTTTTATCCAATAATCTTTTTCCCACTCAGGGATCCCTTCATAATTATTAATCGTAATAATTTCTCCGCCACTAAAATCCATTAAAGGGTAGGCAGCACGTTGATGCCCATAACCCATGTCAGCAGCAACCAAATTAATTTTTTTAGCTGTCATAATTTAAAGATTATTTCACAAATTATATCTTAATTATAACAAATTATTTCTCTTTTCACTATTAGTCGTTCCTCTTTACTGATTTTCCCCCGCTTCTTTCATTTGTATATATTGATAAGCGCTTAAAGCGGCGCTGGTTGCCTGCCCCATTGCGACAGTAATCTGCTTAAATTTACAATCAGTAACGTCACCGGCGGCAAACAGCCCGGGAGTTTTAGTTTCTCCAACATCAGAAACAAGAATCTGCCCCCCAGCATTTCTTTCCACAAAATCGTCAACTAAGTCAGTACTTGCCAAACGACCGACCTCAACAAAGACTCCGTCAACCGCAATTTCTTTTTCTTCGTTGGTTTTATTATCAAGAAGTTTAATATTTTCAACTTTATTATTACCATTAATACTTTTTGTGCTAGCATTAACAATAATTTCGATATTAGAACGATTTCTCACTTCATTTACCAAAGAATCAAAGGCCTTAAATGTTTCGCTTCTATTAATTAAATAAACCTTATTGGCAATTTTAGACATTACTTCAGCAGCATCTAAAGCCGAATTCCCTCCGCCAATAACAGCTACTGATTTATCACGATAAAAAGGGCCATCACAATTGGCGCAATAAGAAACGCCCTTACCATTAAACTCTTCTTCTCCCGGAACCGCCAGACGACGAGGAGAAAGCCCCATTGCGATCAAGACAGTTTTGGTCTCAAAAGTTTCTTTATTAGTATATAATATAAAATTACCTTCTGACGTCCTTTCAATTTTTTTAACCTCATCTTCTTTTAATTCGGCTCCAAAATCCAAAACCTGTCTTTTAATTTTATCAATTAACTCAAAACTACCAATTTTGGCGAATCCCGGATAATTTTCAATTTCATTTGCCCAAACCATTTGGCCACCAACTTCCCTCCCAATAATTAAAGTCTTCATTTCTCTGCGAACAGCGTAAATAGCGGCGGTCATTCCTGCTGGCCCCGCACCAATAATAATTAAATCGTACATAATTTTATAAAATATTAATAAATTTACTTCAATTATAATTTCTTTTTTAATTAAAAGCAAACTCCAAAAAATAAATAATTTCAATTACTTTTATTTCATAATAAAAAATGGCAACTATTTAATTTTAGCCAAAAATTTAAGTGATAATAACAGCTTTTCCACAATTTGTCTAAAGATATTATTTATTTAATATTAGCTAAATTAAAAAGAAAAGTCCACATTAATGTGGACTAACAAAAGAAGATGTGTATTATTTTTTGTTGATTACATTTGGTGGAATATCACCACTAATTATCTACACCGCAATCTCTTCCATTTTTTATAAATTAACGAATAACCAAGAAATTATTATCACTCTTTATTTGACAGTCGCATAATGATCTCTTTCGGGATATGGCAACATACTGGCGATTAATAACATCAAAGAATTTAACAAACATTTTTCTGATTACTAATTTTTTTGAACGTTATAATATTAATTTATAATTTTCAAAATTTTAACATACCAACCAAAATATAAAAAAATTATACTGTTTTAATTCCCTATTCATAAAAAATTAATTATCTTATAATTTTTTATTTTAGCCATAAATAATAAAAATCCTTTTTTATCTTTTTAATAAAAACCGAGAAGATTGTTTTAATAGATAAAATTACCAGTAAAAACAAATTTTCTTTTAATTAGCGAGCCATAAGGTGCTTGGTCACGGTCGCTAAGTCTCGCTTGTTCGCTTTGCAAACTTCACTCACTAAGCACCCCGGCCCCGGCCTCGGCGGCACACAAGTGCGCATCGCCTCCGGCATTCAAGCCCCTCATGTTTTAGAAAATATATTAAAAGAACCTCACGCAGGTGAGGTTCTTTTAATTAGTGGACCATAAGGGACTTGGTCACGGTCGCTAAGTCTCGCTTGTTTGCTTTGCAAACTTCGCTCACTAAGCGCCCCGACCCGGCCTCGGCGGCACACAAGTGCGCATCGCCTCCGGCATTCAAGCCCCTCATGTTTTAGAAAATATATTAAAAGAACCTCACGCAGGTGAGGTTCTTTTAATTAGTGGACCATAAGGGACTTGAACCCTTGACCTCTTCCATGCCATGGAAGCGCTCTAGCCAACTGAGCTAATGGCCCTTTATTTAATATAAATACCTAACTATATAAATGGAATAAACAATTAAATTCTAAAATTGTTCCTCAAGGAACATTTTTCAAAATCTATCCAAAATTGTTCCTCAAGGAACAATGCTAATATTATAGCCAAAATACAACAAAAATATATTTATATAATACTAGAATAAAAATAAAAGTCAAGAGGGAAGTAGTAGTATAATTATTTATTTCTGTCAATAGCTTGACAACAATACTATTTTATTTTCTAGTACTGTGTCCTCGCCAGGAATCGAACCTGGATCTAGAACTTAGGAGGCTCTCGTTCTATCCGTTGAACTACGAGGACTTGTGTTTTTATGCTATTTTTAAGTCTATAATAATCTCTAAGATTTTACAATAAAATTAACCTGATTGACAAAAAATCCGAGCTTCGGTCTTTGACAATCGGCCAATATTAACCTAGAATAAAAGCATAGAAAACTTCTTAAATAAGCTTTATATAAGATATTAGGTCTAAATAAAATCTATATGTTTAGCAAAGAAAACAAATTAGAAAAATTTAAAGACGCGGAAACCGTTATTGGCGCGTCCATCAAAGTAAAAGGGAATTTTCAAGGCCAGGGAGACATTGTTATCGAGGGCTCTTTAGAGGGATCATTAAAAACCGATGCTAATATCTACATCGGAGATCAAGCTAAAGTAGTTGCAAACATTGAATCAAAAGACGCTGTTATAAACGGCGAAGTCAGAGGAAATATAAAATCAAGGCATTATTTAGCCATTGGAGAAACTGCTAAAATCTTTGGCGATATTCAATACGGAGAAATCTCCGTAGCTAAAGGCGCTAGCATCAACGGGCAATTGTTATTACTCAGCGAAGACTCAAAAAAGAACGAAAAAGCAAAATCGGAAGAAAAAACCCAATCAGCATAAAGAGCGATAACGGAACCTTATGCACGTCTATATTTACGACGACTATTTAAATAAGAGCAAATACAATAAAACTATTAACCGGATTGAAATCCGATTGACGGATTTAGGTTTGAACGGAAAAATTCTTCGTCTTGGCGGAATCAAGAATATTAAAGGAGCAATACAAAATGAAATCAGATTAGGAGCAAAAACTATTGTGGCGGTAGGGAATAATCAAACCGTCGGCAAAATTATCGGCTCCATAATTGATTCAAATTCTTCCCCGGAATTCCCAAAAAAAATAGTCTTAGGAATTATTCCGGTTGGAAATGACAACTCTATTGCTCATTCTTTTGGAATAAAAAATGAGGAGGCGGCTTGCAACATCCTATTGGCTCGCCGTGTAGAAAAAATAGATTTGGGCTTAATCGGCGGTCATTATTTCTTAAACCAAGCAACCATACAGAGTATGGGCACTATTTTAAAAATAGATGATTACACTATAGAGATAACCAAAAAAGGCGAAGTAAAAATTATAAATTTATTAAGCGATAAAGACCAGACAATCAAATCTAATCCTCATGATGGTTTGCTAGATATATATATAAGAACACAAAAAAAAGACTGGACTTATCTTACGGCTAAAAAATTAAAAATCACAAATCCGGAAAATAAAATTCTTATTGATGGTGTGTTAGAAATTGAAACTCCGGCAGAAGTAACTATAACTCGAGATTTGGTTCATGCTATAGTGGGGAAAGAGAGGATGTTTGAATAAAAAAAGACCGGCTTAAACGGGGAGGCAAGAAAATCTCTTCTAGGCATTTTCGAGCATAAAGCCAGAAAACCTAC
>Ga0265294_10003801_pt1 | contig 19085 bp, 36 predicted proteins | sample MunlanPumphouse3_FD_192504 | JGI IMG/M metagenome (GOLD analysis project Ga0265294, IMG submission 192504) | Groundwater microbial communities from a municipal landfill in Southern Ontario, Canada - Pumphouse #3 | ecosystem: Environmental > Aquatic > Deep subsurface > Groundwater | place...
GCAGCCTTTTTTTTTGAAGGGACCAAATAATAATTAGCAGCAAAGCAAGGCGATATGCATTGATAAGACAATTGATTCAGAATACTGGGCTTTAAAAGCTGATATTAGATTTGTCCGATAATTAATAATAAGTAAACATTTATATGACTAAAAGTAATACGCTATATGATAAAAAGTCTAATTTAGTTTACCAAACTCATGCTTTACCTGTTATCTATTAATACACAGACCTGTTAACCCATCACAGAAAACCACTAGTAAACCAGAACAGGGAAGGAGAGGCGATTAGTAACAGTTTCACTGATTTATGTTTTCTGTGCACCACCCTTAACACGTCTTCCCACTTGTCTTTGATATCTCTTTTACCTTATCCTCCAAAAGCTTATTGTTTTTCTTTAATTGCTCGTTATTCTCTTTTAAGAAGGTAATTTGATTTTTATAGCTTTCCATAAGCTCAGCGGCCATCTTATTTACATTAGTAGCAGTATCCTTTACTTCAAAAAGCTCGTTTGGAGTGATTTCTAGATAATTGCATATAGAAATAATATGTTTTGAGCTAACGTCAGGCTTATTAATAAGAGAATAGGCATTCTGTTTGGCGAAATTACATATAGTTGCTAAGTGTGAAGGTTTATATCCCTTTTGTTCAAGAAAAAAATGAATTTTATTTCCTACGTGTATGTTCTTGTTTATCAGCATATTATTTAATTTTAAGGTTTCTTAATGGTGCCCTATAGTCATCATATACTTGCATTATTGTAAATTATAACATTACTTTGCATTATTAAAGATAAAACAAACAAGATGAATAAGCAAGTAAAATCAGCAAAAGGAAACCCGGAAAAAAGAAGGGCGACACTTGCAGTCACAAACGAAAAACGCAAAGAGTGGTTTTCGTATCTATTTCAGAATGAGTACTTTTTAGGGTACCGATCTGGTGAGATCGTGAAGGCAATAGCCGACATGTACTTTACGTCCGAAGGCACAGTATTTCGAACAATAGATACCCGTGAACTGCAGCGAGAGGTTAAATCAGGTCAATTTTTACCTGATAAGGATTATAATTCTATTATACAGAATTAAACTTTTATTTGACTCACAAAATTCTTGCCATATGAGAACCTATAATGATAAACAAATTGAACTTGAAGCATATCAATACTATCTAAGCCAGGTAAACAGGCTTATCATAAAGGATCCTGATAATTCATTAAATCGACAAAAAAAATCTGCTGCATTACGAAAAATTGCTGAACTGCAGGGTAGCCTGGTTGATGAAGATAAGTATATTTCAGAAGTGGCTAATTATTTTGGTATAGATGCTCAAAGTATCTATAAACCAGACAATCGGAAAAGATCCAATGCAGAACCCAGATTGGTTGCTGTATATGTTTTGAAAAAAATCACAGGGAAATCAGATCTACAGCTTGCAATTCAATTCAACTATAAAAATCATAGCTCAATTTCTTATGCTGTTAAACAAACAGAGAATCTGATTTTTACAGATCCCAATATTAGAAAATTCGTGGACCATATATTCTCTAACTAATGGAAACAAAAGCTATAAAATCTGACCTTGTAAGGCAAATTCAGCGTAAAGAGAAGTATTTGGATGTGGCACGAAATGAAAATATCAGGCAAGCCATTGAAATAGAAATAAAGATACTTAACAATACTATTGATCACATTGAACAGTTGAATACCATCCGATACTATCAACAAAATAAAATACAAGAACTCACAAAGCTAAAGGAGTACCTGGAAGGTGTTTGTCTAGTCCATGGAATTTCTGATCTGGATATCTATTATCAGCGAATAGGAGCAAATGTGATTCGGGATATAGAAAGTGAGTTATCCTGGATCCGTGAGAGTCTTCAAAACAAAACCATCATAATACCACTATCGTTCAGATGAAAGAAGATATAAAACAATCGCCAGATATCACACAACCAAGCAAAAACACACTGATCGAAATGTACCTGGAAACAAAATATGATTTCCGGTATAATTCCATAAAGTGTAAACCTGAATACAGAGTACTTGGGGATCCAAATGATTTTCGACCAATAGATAAGTATTTTCTTAATTCGTTGAAACGCGAACTTTATACCGTTGTAGATATTAATACCAGTACAACCAACCTTAATGAGATCCTGGCATCCAGTTTTTCTGAGCGTGTTAATCCAATACAACAATATTTCCGTGATCTTGATGATTGGGATGAAGAAACAGACTATATCAGCGAGCTGAGCGAAACTGTTACTGTAAGAAATGCCGAAAAATGGCGTGAATATTTGGAAAAATGGTTAGTTGCAGTAGTGGCAAATGCAATGCAGGATATAGGCTGCCAAAACCATACCTGCCTTGTGATCACAGGCGAGCAAGGTAAATTTAAAACGACCTGGCTGGACAATCTTTGCCCCAAAGCATTAAAATTATACCTGTTTACCGGAAAGATTGATCCAACCAACAAAGACAGCCTTACATACATAGCAGAATTCCTCTTTATAAATATTGATGATCAACTGCGACAACTCAACAAAAAAGATGAAAACGAATTAAAAAACTTGATCACCACACCTGCAGTGAAATACCGACGACCGTATGATGTATACATACAGGAATATCCTCACAGTGCCTCATTTATGGCCAGTATTAACGGCAATGATTTTCTTACAGATCCTTCAGGATCCAGACGATTTTTACCATTTGAAGCCCTAAATATTGATATTAATGCAGCAAAAGCACTGGACATGGATAAAGTATGGGCGCAAGCCTACAACAAATACATGGCGGGATTTAACTATTGGTTTACACAGGAAGAAGTAGAGGAGCTCAACGAGCGCAACCAGGAATTTATGGTATCAAGCCTGGAAGAGCAGTTTATTCTTAAACTTTATCAGAAACCGTCACACAGAGATGCAGCATTATTCAAGTTGCAGACCGGAGAAATTCTTTCAGCACTACAGGAAAACTCTGGCTTAAGATTAAGCCAGAAGCGCACAGGAGAAGCTTTAACCCAGCTAGGATATGAAAAATTTCAGGTAAGAGTAGGAGAGAGTAGGAAATGGGTTTGGGCACTGGATCAAAAGGTCGCCACTGCAGAAGAAATTCTGGAAGATGTTCAATCCGTAAATGCGAAGCAAACCAGATTAGAAGTACAGTCATATATGCCATTTTAATAACCCCCAAAACATGGAAGTAGTACATTTTATTTACAACGAAACCGAAGTTGACTTTCTACCAGGCGGAAATGAAAACGTAATGGTAAATGCTACCCAAATGGCTAAAATATTTGGGAAAGATGTATTTCAATTTACAAGAATTGATGACACAAAACGCTTCATTGAGGCATGTTTAAAACCGCAGAATTGCGGTTTATTAGGCATCGAAAATGAGCAAGACTTAATCATCTCCAGACAAAAATCTGGTACATGGATGCACCGTGTTTTAGCCTTAAAATTTGCCGCATGGTTGGACTCTGATTTTGAAGTGTGGGTATTTTCCACCATCGACAAAATTATCCTTGGGCATTACAAGGAAATGAGGGATGCAACCATCGAGAAGCTTCAAGCCGAAAAGGAACACGAAGAGAAGAAAAAAGCTTTGATAGAAAAACATCCTGAATTAGCGGAAATATTTGAAATAGAGTTGAAAATATCTGCCGCAGATAAAAAAAGGATTAAGGCTTTAAAGGCTTCGGTGGCACAACTGAAGCTTGATTTATTCGCCGAACCTGCCAATTAGCGGCGGGCTGGCAAAAAGGGGCAATGTGTGCGATAGCACTTATTGCCCCTGTGTTGATAACCGAGTTTATCGAAAAACTCGAAGTAATTCACCTTAAAACATCAGCATAATGGAAGTAGTACATTTTATTTACAATCAAAAAGAAGTCGATTTTCTGCCGAGCGGGAATGATGACTTAATGGTAAACGCCACTCAAATGGCTAAAGTTTTCGGAAAAGATGTTTTCGATTTTATGAAAAATGATTCAACCAAAAACTTTATTTCTGTGGCATTAAAAACCGAGAATTCTCGGTTTTTAGGTATCAAAAATGAGTCAGATTTGATTGATTCAAGACAGAAATCTGGCACATGGATGCACCGAGTTTTAGCCTTAAAATTTGCTGCATGGTTAGACCCTGCTTTTGAACTTTGGGTTTATGTTACGATTGATAAAATTTTGCTTGGACATTACAAAGAAATGAGAGAAGCGACTATTGAGAAGCTCCAAGCCGAAAAAGAATTTGAAAGAAGAAAACAGGAGTTAATACAAGTAAACCCTGAATTGGCTGAAATTTTTGAATTAGAACTGAAAATTACAGCGGCTGATAAAAAAAGGATTAAGGCTTTAAAGGCTTCGGTGGCACAACTGAAGCTTGATTTATTCGCCGAACCTGCCAATTAGCGGCGGGCTGGCAAAAAGGGGCAATGTGTGCGATAGCACTTATTGCCCCTGTGTTGATGGACAAAAGCCGGGTCGGCAAGGAAGAAAATAACTTGCAACTAACGCCCCTGTATGTGGCGTTTCAATGCCATATTACATCCCGTTATCAACATCATTTTTGATACCGGGAGTATCATTTTTGATACCATAAACATTTTTTCCTTACCTTTGAAGTGTTCAAACTCTAAAACAACATGATTACTAAAACTCTTTATAGGAGAAAACCCGTAGGTTTCCGCTGTCGCGAGGCGCGGACGGTTCTTTAGAGGCCGGAACAAACCTGCGGGTTTTTTCTTTGGAGGTAATCAAAAATGAAAAATCAAGTTAATCCTATCCAAGAGCTGGAATCAATGGTAAATCATTGGCCAGGTGTTTCTGAAAATTTAATGAGGATACACAACAAAGCAATTCATTTCCTGCCGGAAATGCAACTGGATGCGGAACTTCAAACCGATCTGTTTTTTCTGCATGAAGTGGCTAAAAATCTAAAATTATTGGAAGAGAGACAGTGTGATCACGCTGCGTCGATGTAAAAAAAGAGCCCGGTTCATTGAGCCGGGCTTTTTTATTTTTGTCTTTTGGGAGGTTTCAAAGAAAGAATATATCTAGGTTCAATATCTAATCGATTAACTTAAAATACTCTTCGACCTCTTCATAATTATTAAAATCAACCGGATAATTATAACTGGAAGGTGTTCCATCAATAGCCACTAACTTAAAAACAGATATTGTACTGGTTGCATCACCTTCTGTAAAAATACCGAGAGAACCAATGGCAATACCATAGCCTAAGGTATAATAAGGCAAAGCCAACCAAACATCATTATCCATGGCCAGATACAAATGAACAGAACCATTATTTACGACACTTTGAGTAAGTAAGTCTGTTGGATAATCATAAACATACAATCCGGATCCATATTCCCAGTTTTGAGGATAGACCGTAAAAGTTACACTTTTAACATTTGCATTGCCATCAATGCCATCTGCACCTGCTGGACCTTCCGGTCCTTCACATGCAAATAAAAAAATGCTTAATGCTGCAATTAGCAGAAGAGTAATCTGTTTCATAAAAAAACTTTTTTGAGGTTAGTAATCAATTTGGTTTTCATGAATTGAGACAAAGTTAGTTTTTTTTCACTTAGTATATTGTATAGGTATAAAAATATTCTCATTGATTTTAGTAGTGACAAGTAGTGACATAGTAATAAAGCCGCATTATTAATGATTTTTCACTGTCACTACTTCACCAGTTTTCAAGTAGTGACAAATTGTGACATAGTGACATTTGCACACTTTGTCACTAGATGAAACCCGTTTGTCACTACTTTGTCACTACTTTGATTTTTCGCTGTAAGGTCAATATTTATAGCCTTTGTAGCTACTTTTTGCATTTGTCACTACTTCTTTTGTCGAAACTATTAACTTTTAAAATTCTTGTATTGAAAAAGTGGTTGTAAAAATACCTGTCAAGTTTTTACAAGGGTTTTATTATTAACATGAACATGATAATAGGGTTGCCGGAATATACCGATGTAATATCTTTGGATGCAAGGTATTCTAACGGTATATTCAGGTATATGAGAAATAAGAAGAAAGAAGCTATTCAGTGGGCAATGAACAACCTTGTTGGCAAATCAATATACCATCAGGATATTCAAGGGAAGATATTTTTTACACGATCAGGTATAAACCATGCAATTTATGCAAAGTCAAATAGTGAAAAGGTTGAGCTTATATACCATGCAATAGACATTCTAAAATCGTCCAGGTTGATTTCAATTCAAAAGGATAAGTGGTCAAGACCTGATGTTTTGGGCGTCTATCGTTTTTCGACTATTCGTACAATCAACAAAAAGAAGTATTTCATCTATATAATCGTAAAGAAAATGAAGGTTAGAGGATCAGGTATTAATTATTTCTATGATCATGGTGTTATTAAGGAATTGCAATTATAAAAAAATTACTCCAACAAGTCATAGGTACGGAGTATTTCTACAAGTACGTATCCTATCTTCTACTTATTGGAGCAACACCACAAAGATACAACAGGTATGCCAAAAAGTCAAATAATGGAATGTAACGGTATTCTTAAGGTACAAACGATGGAATACGGCGGAATATCGTGTGATATTCAGGTATATAGCTATAAATAAAAGCTCCATTTGATTATCAGTACGGCGTATTTCTACAAGTACGTATCTGAAATAAAAACCAAATGGAGTCTTTGCAAAAATATAAAAATCAACACAATACAGCATTATGGCACAATTAAAAAATTTACAAATTAAGGTACCGGCGGCTTTCTACGATGAATTTAACGAGGCGTTTGAGGCTTCCGGTAAGGTATCTAAAGCAGAATTCCTGGCGTTGCTTATGGAGGATTCCCAGGCAAGTAACCATGATTTAGAAGAAACCATTAAAGCCAGGAACGAACGGATTGATGAATTGAATTTACAGGTCGAGGAGCGTGAAAGGGGAATGAATACTTTTAAAGAGGCTTATGAAAAACTAAAATCCGAGAATGAAGAGCTTGAAAATCGTTGCGATGACCTGGCACAACGAGTTATCCCGGCCGGTGCTATTCTCTTACACCCGGATCCGTTCATTGATGCCTTATTATCGCGGTATGTCTCCCATCTGAATAAGAAAGTATCTAATGGGAATAAGCAGGCATCAAAAGAGGATATCCTGGTATCGCTATTCTATCGTGTGGTTCAAAATGGACCAAAAGAGTATCTGCCATTGGTATTTTCAACTTCTCAACTCAAAGAATTGTATGATCAAACAATGAAAAACGATGTCAAAGCAGAAGAGCGAGAAGAGAAACCCACTGAATAACCGTATGATAAAAATGGCAATCAATATGATTGGCCAGGATACCATAACAGAGGCCATAGCAGGTTTCTTGAAGGATGCCATTGCTGAGAAACAGAAGATAGAACTACAGCCCGATGAGGTTGATACCATCGGGATCCTTTATAATAAATTGGATACTGTTTATTTCGCGCCGGCAACGATCACTGCTGAGAATCATTTAATACGGATTATGGAACCGGTCCCGATTGAATCATTTGTAAACAAATTACTGAATGAAAATGAGCAATAATTTACCAGGCGGACAGCCACAGGAAGGTGATTTTATGAACCTTGATCAGCTGATTAATCAGCTTAATACTGATAAGCAGGATTACATGCCTAAACCGGATGCTGCACAACCCTTTGATAATTCAATTTATGATGATCCGGATTACCCTGCAGGTAATGATGAAATCATGGAGCTTACCGCGGAAGAGCTGCGGCGTAAACACGAATCTGCTCTTTATGTGGCTTCGGTTACAGCAAAGGCTATTGATAATACCCTGGCCACCGGTTCCTGCCTGATTGCAAAGGAGGCCACAAACCAGAAGTACAAAGCAACCAAAAATGAGCTTGAAGATCTTACCGATGCATGGGCTCAAGTTTTAGGTGAACATAATGTAATACCGCCCTGGCTTAACCTTGCATTGCTTAACCTGGCTATTTATGCCCCAAAGGTTAAATCGGCCTTTAGTGATCGCCGGATGAATATACTGGAAGAAAAACAGGATGCGATGGTTCGACAGTTACAAGATTTGCAGGAACAGATCGAGAACCTACAGAAAACAAAAACGGATATCGAGCAGGATAAAAAGGGAAACAATGAAGAGAAAAAATCCGGTTTGTTCGGATCTAAGAAATAAGGATGAAAACAGAAGCAAGGGAAGCGAGGGAAACAAGGTTGATCATTGTGTTGGGGTATAATGGTACCGGCAAAACAACGCTGGTAAAAGAGCTCCTGGCCGCAGAGTTAAGAAAACCTGCAGGCCGGGGGCTTATTGTTACGCCTGATGATATTGAATGGCGCACTTTGCCGGATGTACACCATAAGCACAAACACCACATTGCAACCTATAAAGGTGCCAGGCGATTAATATACCAGGACGGCGTACTGGAACTGATCGTTGAGCATTACCGGAATGGATTGTTGGTTCTGGACGATTGCCGGGCATATTTGACAGCCAGTACCGGAATGGATCTGCACAACCTTATAATCCGTCGCCGGCAAAAGATGATTGATATTGTAGCTGTGGGTCATGGATTCACCGAGGTACCGCCAAAGCTCTTCACCTTTGCCAGTGATATAGTGCTGTTCCGCACAAAAGACAATATCAGCAAGCGAAAAGAGGTATTAAAGGACTTTGATTTAATGTTAAAAGCTCAGGAACATGTAAATGCCAGGGCTTTGGAAAATCCACATTATTATGAAATAATACCTCAGGTTTAATGAGATTTAAACAATGCTTGTATAAGAATGAAGTTGCAGATCTACTGGGTATTTCCCGCAGTACTTTGGCGCACTGGCTGAATGAAAAATACCTGGACGACCTGGTTAAAATCGGGTACCGGAAAAAACAGAAGTATCTCACGCCAAAGCAGCTGACGTTCTTACAGGAGAAGGTGGATTTGACTGCTAATTAACCATTCAATGTTAATAGATGGTTGCCTTAAAATTTGCATTCAGCCTTATATATAAAGTAATATTGTGTTCTCGTCTTTCCGTAAGATGAAGTAATTGGGTTCATATCAGGGAACATTCCAATGGGTTCCCTGACATGAGCCTAAAAAAACAAAAATGAACCCGGATATGATTTTAGCCTGTACAATCTTCATTTACCATTGCATCTTTGAAAATTATTTCGTATGTTAATGTGTCTCTTCATTACTCATTGACATACAATTGTTTAATTAAATAATTGTATTATGAAAACAAATTCTATCATCGTAAACGGAAAGGAAATCTTAATCCTTACAGAAGCAAACGAAAAATTCGTGGCAATTAAACCAATTTGCGAAGCTATTGGGGTTAACTATGAAACGCAGAAAGACAAGATCCTAAGTGATGAAATTTTGGGTTCAGTTACCCCCCTGAGGGGGGCAACTGGATCCGACGGAAAGGAGTATAAAATGCGTGTGATTCCATTCCGTTTTGTGTTTGGTTGGTTGTTTACTATCAATCCCAAAAATGTAAAATCTGAAATTAAAGATCAGATGATAAAGTATAAAATGGAGTGTTACAATGCTCTGTTTGACAGCTTCACCAAAAGATCTGCTGTTTTAAAAGAAAAAACAGAATACCAGGTTGAAATTGAGAAACTTGAAAATGAGCTTAAAGAAGATGAAAAGTACAAACGAATTCAGGAGCTTAAAGCCTCAATATCAAACGCTACAAGACGATTAAACAGCATGGATAAGGATATTATCTCAGAACAACTGGATCTATTCAGCAAAGAGGGTGAGGAGGAGTAAACATTTTTTCCCTACCTTTGGAGTGTTGAAAAATTCCATAATAATGATTACATACACTCTTAATAAGGGAAAAACCCGTAGGTTTCCGCTGTCGCGAGGCACGGACGGTTCTTCACAGGCCGAGACAAACCTGCGGGTTTTTTCTTTGGAGGTAATCAAAAATGAAAAATCAAGTTAATCCTATCCAAGAGCTGGAATCAATGGTAAACCATTGGCCAAATGTTTCTGAAAACTTAATGAGAATCCACAACAAAGCAATTCATTTCCTTCCGGAAATGCAATTGGATGCGGAGCTTCAAACCGATCTGTTTTTTCTGCATGAAGTGGCGAAAAATTTGAAGAAATTGGAAGAGATGCAGCGTGATCACGCTGAGTTGAAATAGAAAAAGCCCCGTTTTGGGGCTTTTTTGTTAGCTGTTCAGCTTTTCAAAAAGATCTTTTGAGTTTTTCACACTGGTACCTTTTCCCTGTTTTGCTTCCTCCATTGCCTTTATTGTAACTTCGTTCGGGATATGGTCTCTTTCCTTCTTTTTTTTCTTTGATTTTGCCATTGATCTATAGATTTATGTCCTAACAAAAATAGATCTATCGCGTAAAATCGCAAAGTTTTGCGAAAAATCGCTGTGTTTCGCTGCAAATCGCGGGGGTGTATCATCACAATATCATATTCTTGTAGTCTAAAATAAGAAATAAACTATGAAATTTTCAGCCGCATCATTAAAAAGCATTCAGACACTGGTAGTAATCGTATTGGTTCTGGTAGTGATCATGTTTGCTGATAACTATTTGTTCGGTGCAAACAAACGTAAACTTTTTGCCCGCTCAACGACAGTTCAAAAACAGGGAGGTGATAATGAAGGTGCTTAAAAAGAATTGGTGGATCGCACTGATTGTTCTGGTTATTGTTGTTGGTGCCGGAGTGTATTTCAACAATAAGAAGAAATACGACGCCTATGTTGAAAAAACAGTCACCTGGATGCGAAAAAGTGAATCAACGATGGCAATGATCGAGGATAAAGCGAATAAAGAAGGCAGAACGGTTGAAGAACAACTCTATGCGGATGCCCGTTGGTACGCCGATCAAGCAAAAAAAGAAGGTAAACTTTAAAATTATAAAAACATGGCTATTGATACCAAATTAGCAAGCTCAATCGGAAATAAATTCGGTTTTACCCTGGCAAATACTTCCGGGGCTTCAAAAACAGTAATTCTCTGCCCAGCCCATTTTGACACCATGAAAGTGGTCACTGTAATAACACAGGATGAGTCAACCGGCGAAGTTACCGCAGTAACAAACACAGTTCAACGTACAGAAGTCGCAAAAATCGTTGCAGCTGGCTTTGACGCGGATTGTGTAATTGATGACGGAACCATTGCAGAGGGAGTAGTGGCCACACCGGTAAACTCGAAGTTTGCCATTCGCCAGTTTTTGGATTTTGTCAAACTCAACGCACAAATCATTGAAGAGATCACGATCCAGGCCAGTAACCCTGACGTATTCAGTAAAGTACTTACTATGGCCCAGGTTTCTCCTTTACGGAAAGTAGGCGAGGACTATGTAAATATCCAGGACTACTACGACCAGTACCAGACACAAACCAACAAAATCACGATCAAAAATGTTGGTGCCGTTCTTAACAAAAACACGTTGTTGTCTTTCCCGCTCGACAATAATCGAACGGTCACATTTACGTTAAAATTCAAGTCAGCAGCATAGTTTCTTCTAATTGGTTTTAGATGATTTAAAGGCCCTGCCCTGTTAGGGCCGGGCCTTTTTAAATTGAAAAGTTATGGCAGACAAAACTCAATGGTTAAAAAATCAACTTTCGGCTCATAAAACCGAAATGGAATGTTTATTTGATCAATATGATATTGATGCACCTGTCAGTATTTCAGGTGTACAAATAGGAATTCAGCGGTTCGGAAGCGCTTTTGCTAAATCGGTAATTGGCATTGTTCGCTCAGAAATCAAGTATAATGATGGCGACGAAACAGGGGAAACCGATACATCATCATGGAGTTCAAGTGAGTGGATGAATTTTATTGCAAACTTATCTGATCTTGGATTAGGCGTTTGGGGAAAAATACAAGCCGGCAAAAATGGCAACTTCACTGATAATAACGCTGAAGATCAATATGCAGCGCAAACATCCGGATCAAATTTACCTACAATGCTGATTTATGCAGGGGGTGGTATTTTGTTTCTTCTGGTAGTGCTTATTGTAATTCAAATCCTGAAAAAATAGGGTATGTTTCCTTTAACAATAGCTGAGTTGATATATGGGTGGTATTCAAAGAAAAACCCCATACCTGAGACAGATTCTTTACAGGAGAACCAGGATTTAAAAAGTTTAAAGCAGGAAACATCATCAAAGAAAACGGTAATTAATTTGGCATTAGTAATGGCAATTGTTGCCATTGCGGTTTACATAATCATAAAGCGCAAAAAATGAAAAAAGTTTTTATAATTCTGGTAATTGCATCTTTGGTATTGGGTGTAGGGTACTATATCCAGAAAAAGAATACCTCAAAAGAGGAAAAATCGGTAAGTGATAATACGGTTACTGGTTCAGAAAACGGGAATATTGGTACCGATACAGCAGAAAATTCAATAATCGTGAAGCAGGGAGAAGTAACTACGACAACAACGAAACCTGTTTCAAAACTCAGGGTATCCTATAATAGTGTTTCAAGTTCCAGAAACGGGAATTTTGTAACGCGATGAAAAAGGTAGCGTACGCCAATACGAGTACCGGGACGATATATGTAAACAAGGAGTTTTCAAAACTAACGCCGATACAGAAAAAGTTTGTCCTTGAACACGAGAAGGCGCATTTGGCAGGACTGGATGAAGAGGGCGCGAATGACCTGGCATTGGAACAACTTTTTGCCTCTTCGGTGACAGTTAAAAAGAAATTGAGTGAAATAATATATGATATAGCAAAATGGCTAGTGGTGTAGATCCGGTTACAGCGATTGCAAATGCAATAGGAGATATATTTGGTTTTGCCAATACGGTAACGCAAAGGAAAACTAAACAGGAATATTATGATTTCACAGAGGATCAGCAGGAGTACCAGGAAAATTTGCAAAAAAAATCAAAGTTTAACCAAAATCTCCAATCGCTGTTATCAGAGAGAAAAAATTATAGCTGGTTTTTACTTTTTCTCATTGTTTTGGCTGTAATCGGCATTGTAATCTATAAGAAAAAGAAGAAATGAAAAAAGTATTGATCACAGGCGGAATATTATTGTTAATGGGAATAATTGCTTATCTGTATAGTAGAAAGCATAATGCGATTTTCGGTAGTATTGTATCAAAAGATAAGTATAGTTCACCGCCATCATCTTCAGATGCAAGTATTGTGAATCAGCAAATCATGCTTATTAGTCCTGTAAAGGATGATAATTCAGATATCTGGGTAATGATCCCAAATCCATCAGTTTTCAATGAACGAATCGGGGAAAATATAAAACTTTGGCATCCGGGATATCCTTCTGTAATAGCGTCGATTAAAGAAGTATGGCAAAGTAAAGAGGGATACGGATCCATAAGACTGGATACCCCTTTTGTTTCGAATAGTTCAAAAGACAATGACGACCGTAAAGGATACATAATTTATACACTAACATAGGTTGATAATGGAAACAATCATTAACATATTTCAACATAAAAAAAAGCTGGTTTATGGTCTTTTGATTTTGATCATTGTGATTATCCTGTGGAAACAGGGAAAAAAATTTCTACAAAAAGTATCATCCAAATCATTAATAAAAGAAGCCGAACAAACTGTACAGGAAGATAATCTCACATATCCTGTTGAGCAATATCAAATATTTTCCGACAGGTTGTTTACGGCCATGAATGGTATCAGAACAGATGAAGATGCTGTTTATGATGTACTATCAAAAATGATTACAAAGGACGACATGTTAAAACTCATCGCAACTTTTGGTCATCAGGAAGATACTGAATGGGGAATATTTCGGGCATTCAACACCAATGGAAACCTTATCACCTGGTTACAAAATGAACTTTCTGATAAAGAAAAAGAAAAGGTTTCAGAATATTTTAAAAAATGTGGTTTAGAATTTTAGCACTATGAATAAAGGATTGAAAATCGGTTTATTGGTTCTGGTTGTGGCTGTAATAGCCATTATTACCTATGTGTTTCTGAAAAAAAACAAAGCAGATTCATCCGGTGGATCTACTGGAAGTAATTCCGGGAATGGGAATAGCATTGACACAACACCTCAAAGTGTTACCGGTTCAAATGGAACCGTATATATCAATGAATGTAGTTTCCCTTTGTCAAAAGGATCAAAAGGGGAACAGGTTCTCTTTCTACAGGCCTATATGTCGAAATATGAGGGCAAAGATTTAACTCTGGATGGTATTTGGGGTAGAAATACTGATATCGCCTTTGAAGAGGTTGAAAGATTTAAGGGAACAATGGCTCCTGCGTCCGGAAATTACGGAGAGTTTTCCTATGAGCAATATATGGCGTATGTAGACTCTCGCATCAGTGAAATCAAAAATTATGTGAAAACTGAAACAGGCCTTGAATTATGATAAAAGTAGCAGTAAAACTTATTTTTTCGTTTCTAACGGCAATTTTCATGCATGCATGCATGGATGTTCAACCTGCTGCGGATATTACAGCAGTGTATCCACATGGATCTACCGGGCAAAGGGTCGAACTTTGGGTCGCAGATGTGGAACCATGGCTTGAATACTTGCATGATACAGTAACTGTAGATCATCCGGTGTATCACGGAACGTATTATGTAGAGGATATCTGGGAGGATCCGACCGGTGGAGGGTGTTTGATAATAAATCAAAAATTTATGCCAACCGGCAAGAAGATTGACCATAGAGAAGGTGATTTTAAATCAGGCAAAATTAAGGCACATGACCATGACGAGAAGTGAATTTATACATAAGATAGAGGATGCAGTAGTCCTGAGTACAGAAGGAACAGGGCTGTTCCCAAGCGTCGTTATGGCACAGGCAATACTGGAAACTGGTGATGGGAATAGTACGCTCGCTGATAAGTATCACAACTATTTTGGCATCAAAGCAGATCCCATGTGGAAGGGAGAAACCGTATACCTTTTCACTACTGAATACATAAATGAAATTCCGCGGCGGATCCGTGAACCTTTCAGGGTGTATGATAATGCTTTAGACAGTATTCGTGACAGAAACTTGTTTTTAAAGCAAAACCCACGCTACAAAGATGTATTTAAGGCTGAAACAGCAGAAGATCAGATAGAAGAGCTGGCAAAGGCCGGTTATGCTACTGATCCAGAATATGCAGCAAAGCTTAAAAGCATCATTAACGGGAGTAGTTTAAAGTATTTGGATTTAAAAAAAAAGTGATGAAAAATATAAACCTGGTGATTGCACTGCTACTGTTTGCAGTATCAGTATTAACAATCTATAAAGCTGTAAAATATTAGCTATGGGAATCTATCAACCACAATTTAATACCTGGCTGGATCTTCTGCAAAAGGCGGATATGGTTGCTGAAAGTGCAGATGGTTCTGTTATGTATTTAGGTTTTACCCGGAATACCAGGTCAGAAGACAAGGTACCTGCAGCTGGAACGGAGCTGGAAAAAGAAGAAGGAACAAACAAGTGGGCTTTATCAAAGGTGGTAAAGAGCACCGACGCAGAAGGAAACAAAATCATCCGGATCCTGTGGGCTGATGGGTTGCAGGAAAAAACTCACACCTGGGCTGAACGAGAAACATATTCATATAGTTACCTGAAAGACAGTTAGTAAACATTATGAGCTTAAAGTATGAATATAATGTATTTACAGGCACTTTCGACCTTGTAAACCAGGAAACCGGTCCTATTCCTGGCGACAATTACCGCTCTAATCAGGTGATTATTTCTGAGGTCGGAGGATCCGTTGTTTTTAGCACTCCCTTGCCATCAGGCAGCTATACCATTAATGCAAGATTATTTACTGAAAATGGGGAAGGTGGCTTTGAAATAACCAATGTAACGGTTAATGGGTTTGAAGTAATTAACCCTACCGGAGCTGGAATTATTGAGTACCAATGTTTATTGAATAATTAAACAAATAAAACAAAACAATGAAACGATTAATTTTTCTCTTATCGCTTATTATGGCAATTGTGTTGCAGGTTAGTGCCCAAGACAGCCGCGACATTGTAAAACGTAATGTAACAGTTAACAATGAGCTTAAACTGATGAACCTGGCCGATAGTGATACGGCATTCCTTTGGGTTAAAGCGGATGGAACTGTAGATACGTTAGGAATTACACAGATTATTAATATATACGAAAATCACGGCGTAAAACTATGGACTGAAACCACCTCCGGCGTATTGTCACCCTTTAAAGAGGCTAATGATCTATTAAATTTAGGATCCGGAGTGGTACCCGGAATAAATGGCGGTGCTGGTATTGCTTTACCGATATCGGGAGCTGGTTTTAAGATTAAAAGTAATGGAAGTGGAGACGGTGGAAACCTGGCCATTGATGCCGGAGATGGAACAGATACCGGCGGTAAGATCTATATTGCCGGTGGTGATGGAACAACTACAGAAGGTGATGTAATACTTGGCGTTACCATATCAGAAGGTCCGGCCAGTACACGGGGTAGAGTGCTGGTAGGTACACCAAACCGGGTCGATGAGGCGCTGATGCTAGTATATGGTGATTTGTCAGTATATGACACGCTACGACTACAAGGGAAAGGTATTAAGTTTCCAGATGGAACCTATCAGGAAACAGCAGCCTCTGGTTCAGGTTCTGATATCTGGACAGCCTCAGATGTAACGATTTTCAATACAGATCAAACCAAGGATATTTTTCTATTTGGCGATGAACTATCGTATTCATCGCTGGTAGTGCCAGCTAGTAAGATGTTTTTTGATCGAACCAGGGGCTCTTTTTATGCCGGTAAAATTCAGGATCCGGGTTTTATGAAATGGAATTTAGATAATGCAGGATCAAATAATGCGATTTTTGGTAGTGATAATATAATACCGGGTAATTACGGAATGGTAGCAGGGTCAGGGAATAGAATTTCTGGTAATTATAGTTTTATGGTTGGTATGAATAACTCTTCGGATCATAATTATAATTATCAATTAGGTTATTATCTAAGTACATACTCTGATTATGAGATTGCATTAGGGAAATTGAATACATCTTACGTTCCATCTACCTTCTATCAACAACGAATTTTGTCAATAGGTAATGGTATAGATCAGGGGAATAAATCTAATGCATTAACCATATGGAAATCTGGGGCCGCTGAAATGACTGGTACGCTTCAAGTAGGCGATACATCCATTTACAACAATGAACATCAAACAACGCCATTACCTGGATCTATCGGAAGAGAAGGAGATACATTGTATGTTTATCAGGATAATGCCTGGGTAAGGCTCGCAACCGATTCAGGGGGATCCAGTCTTCCGGAAATACGAGCTGGGAATAGCTCATTTACTTATTCAGGGGAAGCGCATGGAGTATTATTTTCAAACGATATAGGTACAACAGGGAACAGCTATTCATTACAACTATCGCTATATGATAATAGTACCGGGCGGGAAATGAGTTATTTAATATCATCAAGAACCGCATCTGGTTTTTACATTGCACCTCTTGAAAATGGAACCTACAGGTACGAGTATACAGCCACAGAAATAAATTAATGAAACCATATCTTATATTAACATTTCTTTTGTTTTCGGTTTGGCTTCAGGCCCAAGATAACCGCTATAAGACGATAAGAGAAGTTTATGCTGAACAGGTGTATTCAACGAATATCTTTGTTCAGGGATCTGGGTTTATTCAATACCATAAAGATCATACAATAGCCTATCTTGGAATTGCAGACAGAACCACTGCCGGAACGGGCGGAACATTAGTACTATTTGCCCAGGACGGGATGTCAGAGGCCGATGCGAGCCGCGATGGCGGGGATGTTTATATATATGGAGGCGCCGATGATGGGAATGTTATATTATCGCCTTATTATGGAAGCGTTGGGATCAGAGTGGAATCGCCAAAAGCAAATCTACATTTAAACGGTACTTTTCGTATTGATTCCCCACAGGCATATTTTGAATTCAGCACTATAGCAGGTGGTGATAAATTACCCGATACCCTGCTAATCGAATATAATGGAGTTATTATGACAAGAATTCCACCAAGACAATAATGAACACACACCCCATGATACAACTATTCAGAACATCACTGATGTCTCTTATCGTATGTTTAATCAATGTTGAGGATCTGTTATCTACCTGGTTAACTATTGCAATTTCATCAATCACCGTAGTATATATTGCAGTTAAGGTAAAAAACATTTGTCTCGATAATCAAATGAAAAAGCAACAGATTCATGAGAAAGAAAAAACCGATAGCACGACTTAAAAAGGGTGAAATCCGTATCGGATATAAGCCGGGAAAGAAAAGCAAAAAGAGTACACGAAAAAATAAGAAGTAATGCAGCAGGTCTATAAAACCAGTCAAAATTTGCGGTCCTATGGCCGCCAGGCAGCATACTGGCGGAAACATGGAGTGAACATCACGTTCAACAAGTTACGGACAGGTAAAAAACCGGGATTAAACTTAAACCTGCTTAATCCAATTGCAGTTAGAGAACATTTTAAACTTGCAGGTTTTGAGTATGGGAACTGGTTATCACAGGAAGAGAGGGCAAACTGGGTATGGGCTACAGCTGTAGCATTGAAAGACCTGGAACGTATTATCGGTATTAAGCCTGCAGGGTTAAACGGAGATCTGGCCATTGCATTTGGTGCCAGGGGCAGGGGAGGCAGCGCTCCGGCAGTTGCTCACTATGAACCAAGCACCATGTTTATAAACCTGACTAAAAAATATGGCATTAATTCTCTTGCACATGAGTACGGTCATGCTCTGGATCACTACTTTGGTAATTATTATGATCAGGATCCCAATTCTCAGTTTCTTTCATATGGAAGATCAATCAACTGGAGAATGCATCCATCGAAGTTTACCGCAAATCATAAGCTGCGAAAAGCAATGACGGATGTTATACATACCGCAATGGTTGGCAAAGATGGTAGGTCTACGGCTTATGGTAAAAGACTGGCTGGAAGAAAGGCATACTGGCTGAGACGTACAGAAATATTTGCCAGGATCTTTGAACGTAAGCATCCGGTGAACCCCGCCTAAAAACCTTCATGTCGTTGAATAATTTTGTGGGAATTTAAATTAAACGACATGTTAAACTCAAAGAAATTCCACAAGATCTACAGAGACTATCTGGAATCAG
>Ga0265294_10003802_pt1 | contig 19085 bp, 15 predicted proteins | sample MunlanPumphouse3_FD_192504 | JGI IMG/M metagenome (GOLD analysis project Ga0265294, IMG submission 192504) | Groundwater microbial communities from a municipal landfill in Southern Ontario, Canada - Pumphouse #3 | ecosystem: Environmental > Aquatic > Deep subsurface > Groundwater | place...
AAAGAAACCTGGGCTGCCGTAACCTGGCTACTGTATGTGCTTTACCTTCATACACGGAAGATGAACGTGAAATCTAAAAAATTTTTTTATCTCCTGATTGTCACGGCATTTATTTCGCTTCAGATAGGATGGTACGGCATTAACTACCTGCCATGGGCATCGCACAGCATTCACAACTACTCGCCCAATAGTTCCGGAAAATAGTTACTGAGCACATAATGCCCTGTCAGCAGCAGGTATAGACAAAATAAAAGGACATGGGCCCAAAAAGATTTTCTGTCTACAAACAGCGAGGTTAGCATAATTGAAACGGGTAAGAGTATTACCGGTATAAACGAACTCCTGTATGCGGGATACCCGGCAAAAACTACTAAAGAACAGAGAAGAATCCAGAAAAGAGTTTCGTAAAAACGCGATGTAATGACCGTTGTGGTCGCTTCTGCATGCAACAGCAGCCGATAAAAAGCAAAAAGCACCAAAAAGGCAATAAAAGAGACCAAAACGATCTCCGTTACCGGATATTCGTTTATTGCAACCGAAAAGCTCCATTCGGAAAAATGATTTACAATCCCCAGAAGGTATTGCCACGGATCATGTCCCCGGAACCAGACGACAAAGGAGGCCAGTGTCAGGGGTGCAGCTATGCCTCCGGCAAATGCCACGATATCTTTGGGAGATACTTTAGCCAGTCTGAGAAAGCTAATTAAGAAAGGAACAAACATGAAAAAGGCGGGAAAATGGATTAGCCCCGCACAGGTAATGAAGAAAGCAGTCATAAAAGGGCCCACCCGGGTGGCCGAAACAAACGCAGAGTAAACCAGAGAGAAGAGCGCCAGGGAAATAAGAAAAGCCGAGGAAAATGACTCGGGGGATGAGTATACCCGGGGAAAGCAACAGGTAATTCCGGCATAGCAAATCATTATCCAATAGGTCCTCTCGGGGAAAAGGGAAAACCGGTCGTTCAAAAAAGCAAGCATCATGCAGGTAGCCAGAATGAAAACCGGGGGCAGCACGTACTCGTACCATTCCGGTTTTTCAGCCAGTCCGCTGACATAAAGGGTCCAGAAAACCCCCAGGAGGATGACGGTAAAAAACGAGGCACCAATAAAACTTCGTCTGATAAAATTGATCATATCATATCATCCCTTACCGTATTCTATAAGATCAAGACCGATATCGTTTCTGTAGTATATACCGTTAAAGGATACGCGGTGAATCTGACTGTAAACAATCCGGCGTGCTTCTTCGGGATCTGTCCCAAGTGCAGACAGCGCCAGAACTCTTCCTCCTGCCGTCACCAACCCTGACTGGTCTGTTGTTCCCATATGAAAAGCAGTAACCCCGGTCACGTTTTCCAATCCGGAGATCGGGTGTCCTTTTTTATAGGTATCGGGATATCCTCCGGAGACACAAACCACGGTTACAGCCGCCATGTTTCTGGCAGAGAGAGGCACACTGTCCAGACTTTGTGTACCCAGTGAAAGACATGCCATGGCCAGATCTCCGCCGAGCCTCAACATAACGGCCTCTGTCTCGGGATCTCCCATGCGTACATTATATTCAATAACAAAAGGATCTCCCTGGCAATTCATCAGCCCAAAGAAGATAAAGCCCCGGTAATCGATTCCTTCTGCGGCAAGCCCGCGGATAGTAGGTAATATAATCCGTTCTTCCACCTTTTTCATAAACGGGGCATCGGCAAATACAACAGGAGAGACGGCCCCCATGCCTCCGGTGTTGGGCCCGGTGTCATGCTCGCCAATACGTTTGTAATCTTTGGCTTCGGGAAGAATTTTATAATTTCTCCCGTCTGTGAGCACAAAAACAGACACTTCAATCCCGGTCAGATACTCTTCAATGACCACTTTTTCACCCGCCTTCCCGAATTTCCCCCCCATAAGTTCTTTAAGATCCTGTGTGGCCTGTTGGAGGGTCAGGGGAATAAGCACGCCTTTTCCGGCAGCCAATCCGTCTGCTTTAAGGACGTAAGGAGGCTTTAGAGTATTGAGGAACAAACAGGCGGCCTCGTATTCATCGGCATTAAATGTTCTGTATGCCGCTGTTGGAATATCGTGACGCTCCATAAACCGCTTGGCAAAATCCTTACTTCCTTCCAGGCGGGCACCCTCTTTCCCGGGACCGACAATCGTTACTGCGCGCAATGCGGGAACGGATTCGAAATAATCCCTCAATCCTTTAACCAGTGGTTCCTCGGGCCCTACTACCAGGAGATTAATTCCATGGCCAAGTACTGCTTTGCCAATGCTTTCAAAATCGCTCAGGTCCAGCGGAATAGTTATGACAGGCCCACTTTGGGTCATTACTTTTTTCATTCCCGGATTACCCGGAGCAGCAAAAATGGTTTCCGTATGGGCAGATTGGGCCAGTTTCCAAACAAGAGCATGCTCCCTGCCGCCCGATCCTAAAACAAGAATTTTCATGTGCACAAAGTTAAGTATTAAAAAAAAAGACGTAACATTTTTTGGAGCATTACGTCTATTAGATGTAAACATAATTTATCTGAATATATGAAAAAGTTTTTTTTGACCCTGATTATGACATTATGTGCATTTGCTCTGGTGCAGGCACAAAACAGTTACGAAGAGATTTACACACGGTTCTCCCGTGAAGCGAACGCAGAGCGTGTAGACGTGGGCAATTTTCTTATGAAACTGGCCGTCGCACTTTCCGACGATGAGGAAACCCGTTTCATGAAAGACATCCGTTCCATTTCCGTTTTATCTCTGGAATCGTGCAACGAACAGGTTAAGGATGCATTCCGCACCGCAGTGGGTAAATCTCCCGAGACAGGACTTAAACTGCTGACAGAAGTTTCTGACGAATCTGAGAACCTGCGGGTACTTGCAAAGATGAACAAAAAATACATCTCACAGCTAGTAATCGTGAGTACGGGTGATGAACCCTGTCTGATTACCATTCGCGGTAAAATTGAACTTACCGACGTCCGCAAGCTGGTATCGACTAATATTGAAAAAAGCTAAATAATACAATTGAAATGAAAAAATGCATCATGCCACTGCTGGTGATCGTATGTATAACCATATCGTTGATAATAATCGCTTTCACCACAGAAAGAACAATCGAAAAAATAGATAATTTTGTAGCTGATACGGCCATTACAAGCAGCAATGGACTCAGAGACATTTAAAAAAACCTTCCTGCCCTACCATGCAAAAATGTACAGGACAGCCTACAGGTTCCTGAACTGCAGTCAGGATGCGGAAGATGTGGTACAGGATGTATATGTAAGGCTCTGGAAAATGAGAGACAGTCTGGGTGATATTCGGAATTTCGAGGCCTATGCGGCCACACTTATAAAAAATTTGTGTCTTGACAAACTGCGATCCGCCGTTCGGAAAACATCGAGATACAAAACCTCGGAAGTAGAAAAGGAACAGGGAAAAGACACAACGATCCAACTGGATTCCCGGAACGAAATGGAACTGATCTCACATATTGCCGAACAGCTGCCCCAAAAACAAAAAGAAGTGTTCAAGCTCCGCCATTTCAGCGATTTTTCGCTCCAGGAAATAGAAGAGATCACCGGGATGAGTCCCGTGAACATCAGGGTCCAGCTCAGCAGAGCCACAAAGTACATCAAAGAGCAATTCTTAAAATACGAACCTTATGAAAGCAGATAAAATGAAAGAGACAATTGACCGCTATTACGAACAGATAGAAGTCCCAGCAGATTTGGAAGCCAGGTTGTCTGCCGCCATAGATGCGCTTGCCGCAGAAGAAGCTGCCGCACAATCGGCAATAAGAAAGCCCGGGAAGGTAAGGCTTGTATTAAGGTTAGCGTCTGTTGCAGCCTGTATTGCGCTTATTGTTACCGTTGCCGTAACGGTACCTTACGACAAAAAAGAGTCCGTTGTACTTGCGGACACCTTCACCAATGTGGATGATGCTTACCGCGAAACAGAGAAGGTTTTGCTTTATGTTTCGCAGGTTATGAACAAGGGAATACAGAAAGTGGACAAAACCAGCCAGTCTGTATCTAAGGCAAATAATTTGAATAAGTATATTGAAATCAAGAAAAAATGAAAAAATTAACTCTTTTTATAGTCATGACGGCTATTGCCATATTTTCCTATGGTCAAAGCCAGTTTTATAAGAAATATTCTGCCTACGAAGGCATGACAAAGGTGTATGTTTCTCCTTCCATGTTTTCTCTCTTCGATGAAGGCAATGAAATCAATATTTCGGGAAATGTCAATATTTCCAAAGTCACAAAGAAGTTGTCCGGACTCTACATTCTTTCAACTGAAAATCCAAAATATATTACCGAGATGCGGAGTGATTTCGAGAAGCTAATCAAAGCCGGTACATTCGAACTGCTTATGGAAATGGAAGAGGGTAATGAAAAATGCGTGATCTATGTATCAAAAAACAAAGACATTATTACCGATATGTATATCTGCGCAAACGACGGAAGCGAATTTAACATTATCTACCTTACCGGGGAGATTACCCAGGAAGACATGAAAGGTCTGGTTGCGGAAATGAAATAACAGAATGTTGGTTATCTGTTAAAAATCCCTACAAATAGGGATTTTTTTTTGTGCTTTTATTCCTTTACTTTGCATGCCACCGAAAAAAAAAGGGCATTTTGATTATTTGCCTAGATTTGTACTTTATATATTATGTCAGCATGAGGAAGATTTTACTGTTTTTTATTACCGTAGCCGCTGCTACCTCTGTTTTACATGCCTCACAATGGAAATCTGTTGTTGCCGTTGTGGTGGACCAGACAACCCACTCAAGGCTGTCTGCAGAAATTGATCTGTACCTGAACGCAATACGCGAAGAAGGAAAAGGAACGGTCCTGATTATTGACCGTTGGCAACATCCCGATTCAATCCGTGCCGCCCTGAAGCATGAGTACCTGAACAACCACCTGGAAGGAGCCATTCTCATTGGAAACATTCCGGTAGCCATGGTCCGCGACGCCCAACACCTGACCACAGCTTTTAAAATGGACCAGACAAGGGACCGGAAGGAATCGTCTGTACCTTCGGACAGGATCTATGACGATTTTGATCTCTCCTTCGATTACCTGAGTCAGGACCCGGATTCCACCCTCTATCACTATTACTCCCTGAGAGCAGACTCTCCACAGTATATTGCGTGTGATATCTATTCATCGCGCATTAAGGCACCGGCTATTCCGGGCATGACTCCCTGCGAGGCCATTGGTGCATTCCTTACCAAAGCGGTTCTGCAAAAGCAACAGGCTGCAAAAATGAATGATATACTGCATTTTGCAGGTCACGGATACAATTCCGAATCTTTCAGCGCCCGGATTGATGAAGGCTGGACCCTTAAGGAGCATTTTCCTTTCTTAGGTAAAAAGCCAGGGGCTAAGCTTCATTTTATCAATTTCGATTCCGACCCGTTCATCAAGACCCGTTTGCTGGGGGCTTTGGCAGAAAAAGATCTGGATCTGGCCATTTTACACCATCACGGATCTGAATATGCGCAGCTGTTGAACGGAAATCCCAACACCAGCGTTGCCTCGCAATATATAGACTATGCAAAGATGTTCTTCCGCGACAAGATACGCAGTGCACGCGATACAGTCAAAACAAAGGCCTATTACCTGGAGAATTACGATATCACCGAAAACTGGTTCAAGGGATGGAACGACCCCGTAATCACTCAGGAGGACAGTCTTTTTTCGGCCTCGATGGATATTAATATTCCCGATCTGTACGGATTCCGTGCGGGCGCCAAAGTCATTTTACTGGACGCCTGTTTCAACGGATCTTTCCACCTGAACGATTACATAGCCGGATACTATCCTTTCAATAAAGACAGCCGGACGCTGGTGGTAAAAGCCAACAGCGTAAATACCCTTCAGGATACCTGGACCAATGAACTCGCAGGGCTTCTTAATGCAGGCGTTTGTGTGGGCAATTGGGCAAAAGGACAAATGACGCTGGAATCGCATTTGATAGGCGACGCCACTTTCCACTTCTCAAACGAATACCCGGGGTCTAACCTGGACCGTGATATCGTGAAAGAGAAGCATAACAACAAATTTTGGCGGTCTATGCTGAAAAATACATATCCCGAGTTCCGCGCACTGGGAATTAAAATGCTGACAGCCAACAAGGCCGTATCACCCGAAGACCTGCTCGACCTGGAATCGACCGATGAAAGTCCCGTAGTAAGGCTCCAGGCTTTCATGTCTCATATGAGGTATGCAGACAGTTACCTGCCTCAGGCGATCATACGCGGACTGGAAGATTCTTATGAGTTGCTCCGGCGTATGGCAGCACTTTATGCTGCAAAAAACGGTTCTCCGCGGCTCATGGGAACAGTGGTCAGTACGTTTATAAACCCAACAACCCCGTCCCGCGTTGCTTTCCAGCTTAATTATGGCATGAACCAGTATCCCGCCGGGGAACTTATTGAATGCATTGAACAGATTTATGCGTTAAATCCTTACTATCCCTCCGGGGAACGGATGGAGAAGATAAAGGAATCAATATTAGCTAATGCCGAAAACCAAAAGAAGGAATTCATGGCGCTTGCAGATTCAACAGAAAACCGCAAAAACAAAGTCTTTACCATTAAGGCCCAGCGAAACTTGTGCCAGCCCCAATACCTGGAACAGATGATTGCCATGCTGGAAAATTGTGAAGATACAGAAATGCGTGTTCTGATAGCCGAGACACTCGGATGGTACACCCACTCGTACAGAAAAGACTATATTGTGGAACAATGCAGAAAGATTGCCGCCGGAGAGAAAGAAGCGGTCGTAAAACTCGAACTGGAAAAAACTATCAAAAGACTAAATAAAAACATTTAACCCAAAAACACTGACATTATGCAAAAATCACGTCTGATTTCTATACTATGCCTCCTGCTGGTGTCATTGGCCGCCACTGCCCAAAACAGAAGCGCCAATAACGCATCGGTAAGGGGTGTGGTTTTAGAACAAGGAACCAATGTCCCCGTAGAATTTGCCGTTGTAATCCTGTCGCCTTCGCAACAGCATACTACAACCGATAAAGAGGGACGGTTTGAATTCAAACAGGTTGAGCCGGGTCCTTCTACCTTAACCATTCAGTTCGTGGGCATGGAAACCCTTGAACAGAATATTGAAGTGGCTGCCGGAAAAGCACATGAGTATTCATTCGAAATGGTTACGGCCAATTTCCGTCTGGAAGAGGTAACGGTAACCGCTACGCAAAACAGGGCCGGACAGGCCACTGCCTCGAACATATCCAGGCAGGCAATGGACCACCTGCAAACGAGTTCCATTGCCGATATCATGGCATTGCTCCCCGGCGGGTCCATTGTAAATCCTACCTTGTCCAGCAGTACTTCCATTACCCTGCGTTCTACCTTCGACGGAGTGGGCTCAAGCTATACCACTTACGGAGCCGAGATGAACAGCCTGGGAACAGCCATTATCGTGGACGGCGCGCCGGTTTCCAACAACGCTAACCTGCAGACGCTTGCTGCATCTATCAGCGGAGGAGCAGACAATACCACATCCGGGGTGGATATTCGCGGATTGTCTACCGACAACATCGAATCCATTGAAGTGATCCGCGGTATTCCTTCTGCCCAGTACGGGGACCTCACCACCGGCGCCGTAATAGTAAAATCAAAAGCCGGGAAGGACCCCCTGAGTATTCGCCTGAAAGCCAATCCCAATACGTACCAGGCCTCGGCCTCTAAAGGTTTCTCACTGGGCACAAATGCCGGAAATATGAACCTGAGCGGAGATTACGCCTACAGTACGGCCCGGCTTTACGAAGCCTATGACTACTACCAGCGTTTTAACGTGAAAGGGCTCTGGACCAAAACATTCGGAGAGAATTTCAACACCAATACTTCGCTCGACCTGAATTACCGGAAGGACACCCGGGAACAGAACCCCGATGATGAACGCAGTCAGTATTCAACCAGAGGAGAGGAAAAAGGACTGCGTCTGAACAGTTACGGAACATGGAATATACAGAAAGGCTGGCTGAAATCGTTGAACTACAGCCTCTCGTTCAGTTATGCAGACAAACGCAATACCGTATCGCAACTGCTTACCAATGCCGAATCGCTTCACTCCACCTGTATATATGACGGAGCCGTGGTTTCTAACGCTTATAACAAAGACATTTACGATATTAACGGAAACAAAATCACCAATATCCCTGCGGGGGTGAGCGATGCCTACGTTACCATGCTGCCTTATACGTATTTTTCAACTTACGATATCCTGGGAAAAGAACTGAACGGTTATGCCAAGCTCACTGCCAATTTCAATAAAAGATGGCAAAACGTAAACAACCACATACTCATAGGGATGGACTATAAGACGGACGGCAACCTGGGTGAAGGCAAGGTGTATGACGACACCAAACCGCCTTTCCGGAGCGCATCGGGAGCCAATTCTTCCTATCGCAAAAGACCATACAAAGACATTCCCTTTATTCATCAGATAGGCCTTTTCCTGGAAGACACCTATAAACAGACGTTTGGAAAGAACGAGCTGAATATCACTGCCGGAGCCCGTTTCGATTACATTAACGGCAAAACGGTACTGGCCCCCCGTCTGAACGGAGCCCTCGAGCTCTTCTCCGGAACAGTTACCCTTCGCGGCGGCTGGGGTATTACCGCCAAAGCGCCTACTGCCATTTACCTGTATCCCGAGAAAGCTTATTTCAACTACAATAATTATTATTACGACGGTACGGGTGATATTGTATCGACCATCCGCGTATTTGACACATCAAACCCCGACTTGGAAGTGGCTAAAAACCGCAAGGCTGAAGTCGGGTTCGATCTTAAGTTATTTGGCAAATACCGTCTTTCTGTGACGGCATACGATGAGCTTATGAAAAACGGGTATAATCTGGGATCCGATCTCAGCTCATACCAACTGATAGAGTATACCAAATACAACGCAGTTAAGAATGCTGAAGGCAATTACGTACCCAGTCTCGACAGAACGTACAATATCTTCTCTTCGTATGCAAAACCGCTGAACAATATCTATTCACATAACCGCGGTATTGAGTTTGATCTGGATCTGGGCCGGTTTGATGCCATTCGTACCGCCTTCACCTTATCGGGCGCCTATATGCAATCTGTTTACAGAAACCAGGGCAATACGTTCGGAGAAAATGCAGACGGGAACAAATTGGAAAAACACATTGCCATTTATGAAGAAGGACTTTATACACGCTGCAAGGACCGTTTCATTTCCACCCTGCGCATCACCCACAATATTCCTCAGATAGGATTTGTAGTGACGCTGGCCACACAGGTGAACTGGCTGGAAAAATTCTGGACGGAATACGGGAACGATACCATGTTCCTGCAATATATCTCATACAAAGACGGTAAGGTATATAACTTTGACCCGTCTAAAATAGACGATCCGGAATTCGCTTATATGAAGCCTTCTGTTGCCGAAAACCGGTTTATTGTGGAACAATATTTCCCTACCGTAACTTTTAATATTAACATTTCCAAGGAAATAGGCGATTTGCTTACGGCGTCTTTCTTTGCCAACAACATGTTTAACAGCAGACCTCTGTATGAATCTAAAATGAATCCCGGTTCCTTTACCGAATTGCTGAGCGACAATGTACTTTACTTTGGATTTGATCTCAAAATCAACATTAAATAGGAGGACTGAATCATGAAAAAATATATAGCGCTTGCAGCCCTTTTGGCATTCATTTCCTGCGAACAATTCAAAGAAGTCGCAGACGTTCAGCCTGTGACCATTATCACGGCCAATATAAACGTTACGTCAGAAAACGTACCTTCTGACATTCCCAGACCGGAAAATTTTTCGGTGAAATTCATTAATTACAATGATAAAATAGAGGTAGTCAAAACAACCGATGCCAACGGAAACGTGTCTGTAACCGATCTGATCCCCGGAATTTACAGTATAACAGCCTCGGGCGAGATAGGTTATAAAGGTTTTAACTACATCTATAACGGGACACTGGCAAACCAGACGATCACTCAGACTGGCAAAACTCTTGATCTTAGTGTAAATGTATCCAAGACCGGCGGTCTGGTCATGAAAGAGATCTATTTCAACGGGTCGTCGGGCTACTACTTCAAAGATCAGTTCTATGAAATATATAACAATGGCGAAGAAACTCAATATGCAGACGGACTTTGCATAGGCACCCTGCTGCCGTTGACCGCCAGCACCACCACCTATAACTGGATTGTTCCCGACGGACATCCGGAAAATTATGCTTTTTTTGGTGTGATCTGGCAGGTTCCGCTTTCGGGAGAAGGCCGGAACTACCCCATTGAACCGGGAGAATCATTCATCATTGCCCAAAATGCCTTGAATCATAACGATCCCAACAGGAACCCGGGTAAATCCATTGACCTGAGCGGGGCCGAATTTGAAACTCACATTTATAACCAGACAGTTAACCCCGATAACCCCGATGCCGTAAACATGGAACTGAAGTTCGGGACCGTATACGGGACCCAGTGGCTGGCCAGTGTATTCGGATGTGCCTATTGCATTTTTTACCCCGAAGGAGAGATCGATCAGAACACCTGGGTGCAACCCCAGGGAAGCAGTACCCAGGCCAAGGAAATTCTGCTGGAATGGATTGTGGACGGTGTGGAACTGGTAAACAACGAGAGCAAGATCACCCAGAAACGTATGCCATCGGCTATTGACGCGGGAGCAACATATACCGGAGCCACCTATAACGGAAAGAGCGTTAGCAGAAAGATCAAGGAAACAAAGGAAGACGGCCGGGTTCTTTATTGGGACACCAATAACTCTTCCGAAGATTTTCAGGTGAATGCCGCGGCCCTTATTCGCCGTAACGGAGCAAATATCCCCTCATGGAATTACTGGGCAAACTGATTTACTAACCGTCAATAATGAATATGATGAAAAAATATATAATTGCTTCAATTATTGCATTGGTATGCATACCCGCTGCCCGGGCACAGGTAAAAGAGGTGGCTCACCCTTCCGAGCTTGAATTAAACAAAGCCGGTGCGCTGTGGTTCCATACCGACAATGCGGCAGGTATGGCCGTAACGCCGCTTGCAGACTATAACCAGCTATCTCTTTCCTACAACATGGAAGAAGGAAAATACAAACTGCAACAACAGGGTGACAGTAAGGGCGACCTGGTAATCAACACCAACGGAGCCCTGACTCTGGGTAAAACCCGTCTCTGGGGTGATTTCACTTTTACCAATACTACCCTCAGAAATACCCGGTTTAACTCCATTCTGCTCGATCCCGTTTACGACATGCCTTATTATGTAGCCGATCCCAACACCAGTTGGTGGAAGATCCAGACCTATGATATGAGCGTCAAGGCGGCTACGCCGTTCTTGTGGGACCGCATTGCCCTGGGTGTCAGCATCAATTATTTTTCAAAAGCCGGTGCCAAACAGATCGACCCCAGGACAACATCATATAAATACGGGATATCGGTAATTCCGTCTTTGGTTGTAAAACTGGCTGCTAATCATATGCTGGGTCTGTCCGGAACCTACAGCAATGTTTTTGAACGTACTGTACCCATAAACAGCGATTCACAACAGGATCAAAGCGTTTACCTGATGAAAGGTCTTGGCAACTGGAGCACCGCAGTGGTAGGGAGTATTAACGGGCTTAAGACATTCTATTACAAACAAAACCTGGTTGGCGGAGCGCTGCAATACGGTTATCACGGAAATTTCCATATTCTGGCGGAAGGCAAGTATAACTACCGGGTGACAGATGTTATTCAGACTCCTTCCAAACCTCAGATGATGGGCACGACCGTTCGTAATTCATACGGCGGCAACGTACAGGCGCTGTTTGGGGATGAATACACAAGCAAAATCTATGCAGACGCATACGTAAACCATACAGACGGTATTGAATACGTACAGGAACTGGACGATACCTACGAAGTGCAACAATGGGTAACCATAGCTAAATTTATCCGCAGCCGTTATGAATTCACGGCCGCTTCGCTGGGATACGATTTCTTTGCCGGCAAAGACAACGGATACGACTGGAAAATAGGGGTCAAAGGCATTTACAGCAATCGTGAAGACGAATACATTCTGCCCCACTCCGCCTTCTCTGCCGAAAATTTGTACGGTGAACTGAACGGTGCCAAAACCTTTACCAACCAGACCTGTGTCATTCTGCTTAAGGCGAACCTGGGATATAATTATAACCTGGGAGGCGAATTCCTGTATAACGGAGCCGATGCCAATTCACAGGTAGTTAAGTTGATGTACGAAAGAGATCTGGCCGTGATGACTGCTAATTATCTTATGGCCGGCCTGGGAGTCAATGCTTCTTTCCCGATATCGGGGAAGGTTGCCATGTACCTGGGTGCCGAAGCACAATACCTGCGCAATGTGACAGAAGCCTCCAGGATTCAGGCACCGCGCAGAGTCTTTGCCGGGCTTACCCTCGGTTTTAATTTTTAATCCATACCCGTTTCACTTATGAGGATTCCCTTATTATTTATTGCCGTTATGCTGTGTCTTCCCCTGAAGGCGCAGCATAATGTTATTAATCCCACCCGCAGGACGGACCATACGTTTGCCATAGTGGTGGACGAACAGACTCTTGAAGCCTGTCGCACGCAAATTGACAGGTACCGCCAGGCCGTGGAAAACGAAGGGCTGGGTACCTATATACTTTCCGGCATGTGGCATTCACCGGAACAGATCAGAACGCTTCTCAAAGACCTCTATACCAAAGACAATCTGGAAGGCTCGGTTTTTCTGGGCGATATTCCCATTCCCATGATCCGCCGGGCACAACATCTCTGCTCGGCCTTTAAGATGGATGAAGAGCTCTTCCCCATGAATGAATCTTCCGTTCCGTCGGACCGTTTTTACGACGATTTTGATCTGTGTTTCGATTTCATTGCCCGCGACAGTGTACATACGAATTTTTTCTATTATAACCTGAGCGCCGTATCGCCCCAGCTAATCACCTGCGATATTTACAGCGGACGGATAAAACCAACGCTCAAGGGAGAAGAAGGATACGCCCAGATAAGGCAATACCTTCAGAAAGTAGTGGCAGAAAAAGAAGCGGCAAACCCCCTGGACCGGGTGGTTTCGTATACCGGCGAAGGCTCTTTCTCCAACAGCCTGGCGGCCTGGAAGGACGAAACCGTCACGCTCAGGGAACAGGTTCCTGCGGCTTATAATCTTGCCGACGGAGCCCGGTTTTATATGTTTTTTATGTATCCCGAGAATATCAAGGACGTAATCACTGACGAACTTAGGCGTCCCGACGTGGACCTCATGCTTTTTCATGAGCATGGCACCCCCGACCGGCAATACCTTACCGGGGCTGCCCCGGGTACGGACGAAGACACCTATTATGCCTCGGCCCGGCAGAAAGTCAGGGAATACCTGAGAAGTGTAGAACGACGCTCTACGATGACCCGTGCCGAAGCCGAAGAAAAACTGGTGAAGGAATACGGACTGGACAGTGTCTGGTTCACCGGGGTGGACGATCCGGAACAAAAAGTCAAAGATTCGCTGGCCGATCTGAGGACAGGCATCGTGCTGGAAGATATTCCGCAGATCGTGCCCAATCCCCGCGTAGTGGTTTTTGACGCCTGTTACAACGGAGATTTCAGGGAAGACCGTTATATAGCGGGCAACTATATATTTGCCGGAGGCAAGACCATTGCCTGCTTTGGCAATTCGGTAAACGTGCTCCAGGATAAATCGGCTACCGATCTCATGGGTCTGCTATCCTGCGGATACCGTGTGGGAGAATGGACCAAATATATTAATATACTGGAATCCCATATTATAGGTGATCCCACATATCGTTTTACCCATGATGCTACCAGGGATCTTCCCGATATCCATGCCGCAGATACCGGATACTGGATGGATGTGCTCAAAGGCGATTTTCCGGCCGACCTGCAGTCTCTGGCATTGTATAAGCTCTTTGAACTGGAATACCCTCAAATGTCTTCGCTGTTGCTTGAAACATTTCTTACGTCGCCGCATTACACCCAGCGACTCCAGTGCATGCACCTGCTGGCTCATTATAACGACAGTAATTACACGACGTTGCTCAAGCATGCGGTAACCGACCCGTATGAGTTCATCCGCCGAAAAGCCATTTACTATATGGGACGGGTAGGACGCAATGAATTCATTCCCTATATGGTGGAAAGTTATTTACGGGACAACATGGCCGAGCGAATTGCCTTTAACGTTACCTTTTCCGCGCACCACCTGAGCACACCGGTTTTCCGGAAAATGCTCGATAAGGCCATTGACAAGGCCGATTATCTTTATAATAAAGACTCGTTCCGTGAGGAATCGGAACGCATGATCAACAGTGCGGAAAGCATGCTGGCCTCGTGCTGGAGCGCTCTTATTGACAAGAACGCACCCCTCAAAACACGCCGGATGTATATCTCGGTGCTCCGCAACAATCCTTTCCCATTACTTGCCCCCGATGCCCTTCAGGTGCTGAGTGATCCTTCGGAACCGCTTGCCCTGCGAATGGATGTGGCCGAGGCGCTGGGATGGTACGTAAGGAGCTTTAACCGCAAAGAAATTGTCCGTTCCTGTAAACAGATTCTGGCAGATCATCCCCAAACGGAGCCGGAACTGGCCTCGGAAATCACCAAAACAATCAACAGACTTAACGCTTATATGAGATAACAATGAAGGCAATTAAACTATTTATTTCCCTTGCACTGCTTATTGTTGCCTGTACCCTGAACGCTGCACCCAAGGTGCACCTGGTTAAAGCCAGCCCTAAAGCCGCAACATCTTTTGCCATAATTGTGGACCGGCAAACCTATGAAGCCTGCAAAGAGCAGATAGATGCTTACCGTGCCGTGCTGGAATCGGAAGGACTGGGCACTTACATTGTTTCGGCCCAATGGGATAAACCCGAGGATGTTAAGGCGCAGATCACAAGCCTGAAAAAGAAAAAACCGGTACTGGAGGGATTTGTTCTGATTGGCGATATTCCGATAGTACGCATACGGCAGGCACAATTCATGACCACTGCCTTCAAGATGAACGAGAGCACCTTTCCCATGGTGGAATCGTCAGTAACCTCGGACCGGTATTACGATACTCCGGATCTCACTTTCCGCTATATCGGCAAAGATTCGGTCAACAGCCGGTATTTTTACTATAACCTGACTGCCGACGGACCGGTTGAACTTAATCCGTCTATGTATTCGGGCCGTATTATGGTACCCAAAAGCCTTACTGCGGGAAATGACCCGTACCTGGCCATGAGGAAATACCTGCAAAAGGTTGTAGAGGCGCATAATGAGAGCAATGCCGCGTCAGGAAGTGGCAATCCGCTGGACAAAATGATCTATTTTGCCGGACACGGGTACAACTCGGATTGTCTTACCGCATGGCGGCAGCAACCCGTTGTATTCAGAGAATATTTTCCTTCTGCTTTTGTAAGATCATCCGGCAACGAGTTCCTTAACTTCCGTCAGAACAATTACATGAAATACCAGCTCTTCTCCAAGATGCAGCAAACAGGTACCGATATATTTCTTTTTTACGAACACGGAGCCCCCGATACGCAATACATAAACGGGACCTTCGTTGCAGGAAGCACAGAAGAAAACCTGAGGGAGCTTCAGAGATCTCTCCGCAGCAGTTATAAAAGGTATAAAGGAACGGAAGACGAGGCGGAATTCATCAGTCATGTGAGCGAGACTTATCACCTTAGTCCGGCCATGTTTTCCGACGATGCGATTGAAAATGAGCGCGTACCCGATTCGTTGGCCCGGGCCGATATAAACATATCCCTCGAAGATCTTTCCCGTTTGAAAACCGGAGCGAGAATCACCATATTGAACGCCTGTTACAACGGCTCGTTCCACCAGGACGAATACGTGGCCGGATACCATATATTTAATGACGGCCGTACCATTGTGGCGCAGGGCAATACAGTTAATGTGCTTCAGGATAAGTGGGCCGAACAGCTCATTGGATACCTGTCTCTGGGTCTGCGTGCCGGTTTCTGGCAAAAGGAAGTAATCACGCTGGAATCGCATCTGATTGGAGACCCCACATTCCGTTTTTCAAAAGGAGGAACGAGCGTGGATGCAGAAAAACTCCGTATTTTGGAAAACCGTCTGGCTGCCGGAAATCGTGAGACAGTTTACTGGAAAGAACTTTTAAAAGAAAACGAGCCTGTGCTCCGGGCTGCAGCGGTAAAACAGCTGGCAGGAACAAAAGACCCTGCGATAGCTGCGGTGATCTACGAAATGTTTACAACAGATCCTTCGTGGATTGTGAACTTACAGGCTCTAAATGCACTGGCTTTACTGCATGCCCCACAACTGACTTCTGCGGTAATAAAAGGTATGGAACATCCGTACGAAATGATACGCAGACAATCGTGTCACCTGGCCGGTGAAATTGGAGACCCTGTTTTCATTGCCCCCCTTGTGAATAACGTTCTTTTTGCCACCGAAGTACAACGGGTAAACTATGCGGCCCAAAACGCCCTGGGTGTGTTCAATCCGGACCTTGTCCGCGCTGAATACCTCCGGCAATTGGATGATGCATACCTGGCACAAAAAGATGAACTCCGGGAAATCGTTACTAAAGACCTGGACCGTAAAGCAACGCGTATGGACAAACAGATTGCGGTAATTCTGGACAGGGAGGCTTCATTTGACGAGATTGAAAGCGCTGTCAGACAATTGCGCAACAACCACCTTCACCACAGAACGGATGAATTGCTAACGGTGTTGGCAGACAACACACGTGACCCAAAAGTACGTCTTTTGCTCTGCGAAGCGCTTGGCTGGTATACGTTGTCGGTTGAACGGGATGCTATCCTGAATACAATAAATGGATGCCTCAAAAATGAAGCATCCATGGGATCAGACCTAAACCAAGAAATGAAAAAATTAATAAAAAGGCTGGATCACTCCAGTCAGTTATAGGATAATATTACTGCATAGGAACCCCGGTACATTCCCCGCTTTTCCAACTCACTGGCATCGGCAGACAAACGCAGGGTCTGTACCCCGTTCCTCTTTTGCGAATCGGACAAATCTTCATTCGATTCAACAAGCTCAATAGTAAAGCTGTCACCCCGGTTGTTTGAAAGTGTGGCTGGTTTCACCACCACGTTCCAGTCCACACTTCCACCGGAAATGACACGAATTTCACCAAGATCCATGCTTCCATTTGTTACAACCTGCACCTCAAAATCGGTGACAGCTTTACTGGTTATGCTGGCCGGTTCAACGACCTCGGCAGACATATGGCCAATGGCCACCAGCTGGGCATAACCAGTCATCACAGAGATCGTGATAAATAGGATAATAATGAACAGTTTTTTCTCCATGATTACGACATATGAGCTAATTATTTATGTGAAAGAGGACATATACCCGCGAACAAACAGTCACGGCATGTTTCCCCGTTCTGTGTTTCAACCAATTGTACATTATGATGATGAATCACTTTCTCTCTGATTTTCTTATAGGGATGCGTATACAGGTTGCCCAAAACATCGCCGTCGGTGGCAACACGTACATCTCCGTTTGGGAATATAAGGGTTTGAGAGAAATATATCCGGTTCAGTATCTTATTGCGGACCATTGAATGAAGTTCGCCCGCACCGCACAACATGTTCTTCTGTTGCAGAAAAACATAATTTTCAAAAAAGTCCTGGTTTGTCCCTGTATGAAAAGCAGCCAGGAAGAAATGTTCCGGAGCATGTTTCCTTACACAGGCCTCACACTGCTCCAGGTCATCTTTGGAAGTAATAATAAATTGATAAGTAATATTTTCACGATTGGGCAAATAAAGTTCCTCGCCCAACGGGAAATCGACACTGACAACAATGGGAGCTCCTATCTTCTTCTCCACATCGGCGTTAAAATTACGGTAATGCAGGTGGTATATACAATGTAATCCCGACTGGCGCAGCAGTTCAACAACCGTGTCGAACTGTGGATGCATAGTTACATTCCCGCCGCATACGTTCAGTGTAACAGACTTGTCTGTATTCCGGATAAAATTGCGGATCAGGTCCAGATCCATCACAGCTCCCGAATCGCTGCGTTTGGTGCAACAACGCAACTGGTCGCAATAACTGTCGCACCAGGTACAATTTCTGGTGCAGGAGCTGTTAATATACAATGTAACTTCATTGGATGAATGCGACCCTGTTCCAGCTTCAGGGGAAAGCATTTTATATTGAAACGGCGTGATCTGCAGCGGTTTATGAGACGCATGGGCTTTATCGGCCAACCCGCCCATGGCATGGTATTCCATTTTGGAGAAGAATTGGCTGCACCGGAGGTATTCTTCAGAATCTGACGACACTTCCACTACACCAAAAGACGACCTGTCCATCCATTTCTGAAGCAGGGAAGCAATAACTCCGTCTTGTTCAATAACTGCATACTTATCCATCGTATTGAGCAAGAGCGTTTTTTCGCCTTTGACCACAGGATATATGAACGGTTTAAGGTAGAACCAGAAAGTGCGGGGAGCCATGTTGTTCATGTTTATCTTTGGAGCAATTCTTTGTGTATACTGGAGTGCCATCAATCTCTTTTTTTATTTTTTAAATAGTGCGACAGCCAAGAAACGGCTGTCGCACGCCAAACAAGATGTGAAGACCCTCACATTTGCTTAATATTTAGACATCCGGCCATAGACAAATGTTCCCTGGAATTTTTCTCCATTACTGTTAATGATCATCACAGTATAACGGCCGGGGGAAAGGTACCACAGGTCGTAGCTATTCACATACCCATTGGTGAAGATACTGGCCTGCAGAACTAAATAACCGTATGAATTGAACATATATACCCGTGCCCTGCCATCTGGGAAATCGTAAACGACGTCCATTTCCTGCAGGTCGTAATTAACATAGACTTCGGGGAATGCAGGATAAGACGATAAAGTCAATCTGTCGTTGCATTTTGATAGTGTTTCACTGGGTAATTTCATTTCCAGACCCACGTCCTGAACGCGGGCAAGCCTGGCGGGTCCGGTAATAGATCTGGGTCTTAAATCGTTATCAACATACTGCATATCGACCTTATCAACGT
>Ga0265294_10003803_pt1 | contig 19085 bp, 8 predicted proteins | sample MunlanPumphouse3_FD_192504 | JGI IMG/M metagenome (GOLD analysis project Ga0265294, IMG submission 192504) | Groundwater microbial communities from a municipal landfill in Southern Ontario, Canada - Pumphouse #3 | ecosystem: Environmental > Aquatic > Deep subsurface > Groundwater | place...
TATAAGTATTCCTGATGCGGTTCATCCTGTTCTGGTATTTTCTTATGTCGGCTATGACCCTGTGGAACTGGAAATCATATCGTCATTACAAACGAATAATGTAGTTTTGACCCCGTCCGATACAATCCTTAGTGAATTGGTCGTTGTAGGTTATGGGACACAGAAAAAAGCTACTTTATCGGGCTCAGTCGCGGGTGTTGCCGGAAAGGATATTATCAAATCTCCGGCATTAAATGTAACCAATTCTCTTGCGGGTAATATTCCCGGTCTTGTGGTTGTCGGGCAAAGCGGCGAACCCGGTAACGATTATGCTACGTTATATATCAGGGGTACAGGTTCGTTAAATGATAACAGCCCGCTGATTGTTGTAGACGGGGTACCCGGACGTTCGCTCGAACGCATAGATCCTTCTACTATTGAGAATATTTACGTTCTAAAAGACGCTTCGGCGGCTATTTATGGCTCTCAGGCGGCAAATGGCGTAATTCTGGTAACAACCAAAAGGGGGAAAGCAGAAAAAATGCAGATTTCAGCGAATTATTCTGCCGGATGGAGCCGTCCCACCAAAATCCCGGAAGTATGTAATGCTGCCGAATATGCCACATTAGTCAACGAAATTAACTATTATGCAGGCAAAGATCCTATTTATTCAGATGCTGACATTCAAAAATTCGCAAACGGCAGCGACCTGTGGCGGTACCCAAATACAAATTGGTTTAATGAAGTGCTGAAAAGCTGGTCAATGCAGCATATAGCGAATGTATCCATGTCGGGGGGAAATGAAGCGGTACAAACGTATGTTTCACTTTCATCCCGCTATCAGGACGGTTTCTTTAAAAACAGCGGCAGTAATTATGCGCAACAGGACATAAAAGCCAATATTGATGGTAAAATTAATAAATACATTTCCTTAGGTGTCGATTTATCGGGCCGAATGGAACAAGGTAATTTTCTGCCTGTAGGATCGGCTACTCTGTTTTATGAATTACAATCGGCAAGTCCTTTACTTCCGGCCCGATGGCCGAACGGATTGCCCGGTCCGCCACTTGATATGACCACTCAACATAACCCCGTTGTGCAATCGACATCCGAGGCTGGCTACCACCGTACGGAGAATTATGTTTTTAATCTTACGGCCAAGTTGGATGTGAAGGTCCCCTGGGTAGAAGGTCTGATGTGGACTACTACCGGAGCTGTTGACAGAGAGCTTTTGTATACTAAAAGGTTAAATAAACGTTACGATTTGTATACGTGGGATGGTACAACGGTTGATGCCAATAATACACCTGCTCTTATTAAGGCACAATACGGAGGGGAAAGTAATTTATCACAGCAACTGGATATTGCAAAGAATTATATGGTTAACTCCGTACTTAACTATAAACGTACATTGGAAGAAAAGCATGAAATCGGTATTTTGGTTGGGGTAGAAGCTTTTGAATATACTTCAAACTGGTTTAGTGCCGAGCGTAAAAACAATACAACAACGTATCCGGAAGAATTAAATTTTGGCAACGACAATCAACAATATAGCAATGGATCCAATCCGGGCGTTGATCGCTGGTTGAATTATCTTGGGCGTATTAATTACGCTTACGATCAAAAATATATGATAGAGTTTGTTTGGCGCTATCAGGGATCAAGTAAATTTTATGAACAGAATCGTTACGGTTTTTTCCCCGGAGTATCTGCTGCTTATCGGATTTCCGAAGAAAATTTCTGGAAGAATGGCTCTATTAACAAAATCATTAACGGATTAAAAATAAGAGCTTCCTGGGGGTTAACAGGAAATGATAAAATTGATTCATATCAGTTTATGTCCCAGTATGCTAAATATTGGCAGAATTTTGTAACCGGAGCCGACTTGAATAATATGGCGGCCTATTATGAAAGTCTTGCCGGTAACGTAAAAGCTCATTGGGAAGAGGCCCGTCAACTGGATCTTGGTCTAGATATCAGTCTGTTCAAAAACCGGCTGACACTTACGGCAGATTATTTTAATAATATGCGATCAAAAATCCTGATTGCCCAGACACAATCGGTTCCCGATTTCACAGGTTTGTCGGATATTCTGCCTGCCGTTAACCTTGGAAAAGTACAAAATAAAGGGTTTGATTTTGAATTAATCTGGTCGGATAATACCAGAAATTTCAGCTACAGGATAGGTCTTACCGGAGGTTATGCCAACAATAAAGTGTTGTTTTTTGACGAAGCGGCAAATATTCCTGATTACCAAAAGAACACCGGTCATCCAATGAATTCCGGCCTATATTACGATGCGATAGGTATCTTCCATAATCAATCAGAGATTGATAATTACCCTCATATGGAAGGCGTCAGGCCGGGAGATATCATTTTTAGAGACGTTAACGGCGATAATACCATAGACGGCCTGGATAAAATCCGTATAAATAAGAGTCTGGTGCCTACATGGACCGGTGGATTAAATATTTCTGCCAGTTATAAAGGGTTTGATTTGTTTATATTGTTTCAGGGTCAGGCGGGTGCAGTACGCTATGTGCAACAAACCGGAAGTCTGAGCAACAATAAAAATTATCTGAAATCTTTTTATGATAGCCGTTGGACAGAAGCCAATCCGGATACCGATTATCCCCGCACCTTTAATCGAAATGATGAATATTGGGTTAATTCCGATAATCAAAACACTTTCTGGTTACATAAAACAGACTTTATTCGATTGAAAAACATTGAAATAGGATATACGTTTCCTGAGAAAATCACCCAAAAGCTGGCTTGTAAAACAATCCGTCTAACGGTAACCGGAATGAACTTATTGACTTTTGCTCCCGATATGAATGATTATGATCCTGAACTCCAATACAAAGGTGACGGATTTGCCGGTTCGGGATATCCCATCCAGAAAATCGTCACAGCCGGTATTTCTATTAATTTTTAATCTGAAAATGTCATGAAACTGATTAATAAACAATTATGTATAGTTGCTCTGACTGCTTTCTTATCGGGGCTTTCCTCTTGTAGCGATTATCTCAATACAGTACCCGGCGACAAACTCGATGACAATACTCTTTGGGCAAATCCCAATCTGACAGAGGGCTTTGTATATCATATCTATCAAGGGATTCCTTATCCGTATCAATGGTATATGAGCGCTTCTTTGGTTGATGAGGCAGTACCTGTTCAAAACGACGGAGTAGTTACTAAAGTGATAACCAGCACAATGACTCCGGACGATCAGGGCGTTTTTGCCAACAATTGGGCCTGTTGTATGGAAAACTGGTGGTGGAAATCGGTCTATGGCAATATTCGTTCCTGCAATCTCTTTTTTGAAAAGATTGGACAGACTGAGTTTACAGATGAAAGCTATAAACAACAACTAATAGGAGAGGTCCATTTTCTACGGGGCTATTTTTATTCTCTACTTATGACCCAATATGGCGGAGTACCTCTTATTGACAAGGTAATGAATGTGGGAGACAGTTATGAAATTCCACGTAATACGTTTGAAGAAACGATAAACTTTATAGTAAAGGATCTGGACGCTGCTGTTGCCAACGAAAGACTGAGTGCGCAGTCAGATAAAACGAGAGCAACGGAAGGGGCTGTATATGCCTTAAAGTCACGTGTTTTGCTTTATGCTGCCAGCGATTTGCATCACAACATTTCGTGGCAGGGCGGTTATGCTTATCCCGAGCTGGTTGGGTATATCGGCAGTAATCAGGCGGATTTATATCAGCAGGCAAAAGCTGCCGCCGAGCAAGTTATGAGTCTGGGCTATACGTTATATGATGTAAACTCCAATAAATCGGCTAATTTTCAGGATTTGTTTCTGCAAATGTCGTCTGGTGAACAAGTGTTTATTACCCAATATGATAAAATCAATACCCCGTATTGGGCCACAGATTGGGTTGCATGGGTCTGTGGAACTTTTTCCTATGGCGGATGGGGCCTGAATCAGGCAACGGCTAATCTTGCGAATGCATTTGAAAATACAGACGGGTCTACATTTAATATGACTGTTCAGTCTGCAACGCCTTATGTCAACCGGGATCCCCGTTTTGATGCGACACTTTTATATCACGGTTCTGCCTGGTATTATAATTCCTGGGGCTATTTATCGCCCATAACCATTGATATTACGCAGGGTGCCGACTACAATTCGGGAAATACCACGGGGTATTATATGAAAAAATTCATTTCTACTACTGACAACGAAAATACCTGGTATTACGGTTCAAGACAGCCGCAACCTTATATTCAGATTCGGTATGCAGAAGTTTTGCTGAATTATGCCGAGGCTTGCATTGCTTTAGGAGATGAAGGAAATGCACGCTTGGCAATGAACCTGATCAGAAGAAGGGCCGGCATGCCCGATGTGACTGAATCGGGAGAGGCGCTTTTACAGCGTTACCGTAACGAACGTCGCGTTGAACTTGCATTCGAAGGCCATCGCTTATGGGACGTGCGTCGCTGGATGATTGGACCGGAAGGCTATTCCAATGCACGTGGCGTAAAAATCGAAGGCAATGTATATAAAGAATTCGATTTTGAGACTCGTGCATGGAAAGACAGTCATTACCTGATTCCCATACCGCGTTCGGAAATGAATAAAAATTCGCTATTAATTCAAAATCCCGGATATTAATTTATTCTTGATGACGGTGAAAAGCAACTATTTGATTGTTATGTTATTATTTTGTGTTTCTGTGGCATTTCAAAAAGTAAATGCCACAGAAGCTATCAAAAAAATATGGCTGTTTGATGACGGCTGGTATTTTTGGCTGGAAGATTCGATCAAAGCTAACGACGGAGAAAAAAACTGGATACCGGTTGATATTCCACACGACTGGAGTATTGAACTTCCTTTTACGAGAAATTCCAATGGCGGTATTGCCGTTGGCCATAAAAAGGGAGGTATCGGCTGGTATAAGAAGCGTTTTACTCTAACGGGTCAAGAGGCAGATCAGATTATTACGTTGTGCTTTGAAGGGGTTTATATGGAATCTGAAATATGGATAAACGGGCGACAGGTCTGTTATCATCCCAACGGTTATACCCCTTTCCGGTGTGATATAACGGCATATTGCCATCCGCCGGGTATAGAAAACGAATTAATAGTGAAAGTTGTAAATAACGGAAAAAACAGTCGGTGGTATTCAGGATCGGGCATTTATCGTCATGTATGGCTGATGAAAACCGGAAAAATTCATTTGGATACATGGCATACGTCTGTGGCTACCGGAAAGGTATCCGGAGACTTGGCCTTAGTAAGCATTACTGCCGATTTGTTTAACGATTCCGGTCGAGACGTGCAGGGGAATTTGCTTTTTGAAATTTTCGATGCTGCTGGTCGGGAAGTAAAGAATGGGAAAGAGGATTTTCTTTCGGTTCATAATAAAATGATAACCGTTCATAAAGAAATAACCGTACCGGATCCTCAATTGTGGAGTCCGGAAACGCCGACTTTGTATAAAGCGAAGGTAAAAGTACAAGTGGCAGATAAAATGGCAGATTCCATTGAAATTTTCTTTGGCATACGGACCATTACTTTTTCCGCTGAAACCGGATTTCAGTTAAACGGCAAAACAGTTAAGCTGAAGGGAGGCTGTATTCATCATGATAACGGATTACTGGGTGCTGCCGCCATTGACCGGGCTGAAATCCGTAAAGTAGTCTTATTAAAAGCCAACGGTTTTAATGCGGTGCGTTGTGCCCACAATCCTCCTTCAGAAGCATTCCTGGCGGCTTGCGATAGTCTCGGGTTATTGGTTATAGATGAAGCTTTTGATCAATGGCAAAAACCCAAGAACCCCAATGATTATCACCGTTTTTTTGATGTTTGGGGTGCTGTCGATATGGAATCGATCGTAAGGCGGGACCGGAATCATCCAAGTATCATTATGTGGAGCATAGGTAACGAAATACAGGAACGTGCGGACAGCTCCGGAATGTCTATAGCCGTAGGGTTTAGGGATTTGATCAGGGCTTTGGACACAACCCGACCGGTTACGGCTGCCGTCAATGCCTTTTGGGATAATCCGCTCTTACAATGGGAAGCCTCCGAACGCGTGTTTCAAAATTTAGATGTTTGCGGATATAATTATATGTGGTGGGAATATAAGAACGATCATAAACTGTATCCCGGACGAATAATTTACGGGAGCGAATCGACAGCCATGGAACGTGCCCTCAATTGGGATCTGGTAGAATCGTATCCCTTCATCATCGGCGATTTTGTATGGACGGCTATGGATTACCTTGGAGAATCCGGTATTGGAAATACCGGTTATTATGCCCAAAACGAGACGGACTTTCCCCAGTTCTTAGATTATCCCTGGTTCAATGGGTGGTGCGGCGATGTGGATATTTGCGGGAATAGCAAACCTCAGGCGCTTTTCAGAGATGTTGTCTGGCATAATTCAAATATCGAAATGCTGGTTCATGCGCCTGTCCCCAAAGGGAAAAAAGAAAAAGTAAGTTATTGGGGTTGGCCGGACGAAGAAGCTCACTGGAATTGGAACGGATTTGAAGATACGTTATTGGACGTGAGGGTGTTCACCCGATACACTGTTGTTCGTTTGTATCTGAACGACCATTTGTTGGAAGAAAAAGAAATGACCGATCCAGAAGAAGATCAGTATACAGTTTCTTTTAAAGTGCCTTACAGGTCAGGGAAACTCAAAGCGACAGGCTTATTGGAGGGGAAGCCTGTGGACAGTTTGGTGTTGGAGACTGCGGGTAGGGTTTGTGCCGTTCGACTCAGAGCGGACAGGCCGGTTATCAGGGCCAGCCGGAACGATCTGGCTTATGTGTCGATTGAACTGATTGATGATCATGGAAAGGTAGTGCCGGATCAGGACCTGAAAGTTACCGTACGGTTAAAAGGAAACGGTAAAGTGTTTGCCGGGAATGCCAACCCCTTAGATATGAATAGCTTCAGATCGCTTTCTCCGGTTACTTTTAAAGGGAAAGCCTTAGCCATTATACAACCGTTGGGGAATATCGCTGAAAAACTCACGCTGGAGGTCAGCAGTCCTGAGACGGGTTCGACCAGTATAGATATCATCACTTATTAAAAGACACCATTATTAAAAACGTTATACATATTTTCATAGCCTGTGCCGTTTTTTGCTCGTTCTTTGCCTGTATTGATCGTAGAAACGGAGGCAGTATCGTGAACGGAACGCTCTGGAAAGATACGGCAGGAGCACTCATCAACGCTCACGGCGGGGGAATCCTTTTTCATGAGGGCACTTATTATTGGTACGGAGAATACAAGGGCGACAGTACGTATCTTCTTGATACGGTGAAAACATGGGAGTGTTGGCGCGCCAATGCCAAGGGCATATCTTGCTATTCTTCTGCAAATTTGTTTGACTGGAAATTTGAAGGCATTGTATTGCCCACTTCCGCCAATCCGGCATCCGATCTGCATCCGTCTCAGGTGATTGAACGTCCAAAGGTAATCTTCAACGAACAAACCGGACAATTTGTGATGTGGATACATATTGAAAGCCCGGATTATGAAAAGGCACATGCCGGCGTGGCCGTGTCTGACCATCCTGCCGGAAAATTTACTTATTTAGGTTCGTCCCGTCCCGATAGCCTGGATAGCCGCGATCAGACCCTCTTTAAAGATGATGACGGACGTGCCTATCATATTTTTTCATCCGAGTGGAACAGGACAACTGTAATAGCGCTTCTGACGGACGATTATTTGCAGCATTCGGGTAGGTATATCCGTACGCTTATTAACGAAAGGCGTGAAGCGCCCGCTGTGTTTAAATATAAGAAGAAGTATTACATGATTTCGTCCGGTTGTACAGGATGGGATCCCAACATGGCCCGTTATGCAGTAGCCGACTCCATGCTGGGCCACTGGACTTTGATGGATAATCCGTGCAGAGGGAAAGACGCCGGTCATACGTTTTTTGCCCAAAGTACTTTTGTATTACCCGTTGAGGGACAAACGGGGTCGTTCATAGCCATGTTTGATCGATGGAAAAAAACAGACCTGATTCATTCTACGTATATTTGGTTGCCTGTTATTTTTGAGGGGGAAAAACCCGTCATTCAATGGCAACGTCAATGGAAAACAGAGCATTATGTAAATTACCAGATCAACAGGGTCCCATGAAACTTCATAAAATCTTTATTTGTGCATTTGTGTTATTAGGAGTTCTGACTTCATGTCAACAAGAAAAAAACACAGGGAGAGCTTATTATATAAGTCATTTGGGAGATCAGAATAATGACGGGTCGTTGCGATCACCTTTCAAAGCGCTTGATTCAACCGTTACGGCCCGGCTGCAGGCCGGAGATACTGTTTATTTTATGGGAGGGGAAATCTTTACGACAAGCTTGTATATTCATTCGCTGAAAACAGGAGTTGAAAGGTATCCGATTGTCATTACTTCTTTCGGTTCGACCGGAGCCGTCGTCCAATCCGGAAATGAAACAGGATTGCTCGTATATGATTCCGAATATTTGAAAATTGAGAATCTGCATTTTAAGGGGAGCGGACGAAAAGACGGCAATACCAATGAAGGCGTTTGTTTTTCTGATTGCAGCCATATTGCCGTTTCAAATCTGGAAATAGAAGGATATCAGAAAGCTGGGCTGGAAATTTATTGTTCGTCTCATATTACGGCGGACCGTATCTATGCCCACGAAAACGGTTATGCCGGCATTGAGGTTTCCGGCATTTCGCGCCGGAAAGACACATCGCACGATATTGTCATCCGTCGTTGCCGTGCCGAAAACAATCCGGGAGATCCCACCAATCTGGATAATCACAGCGGCAATGGCATTGTTGCGGGGTACTGTAGTAAAGTAACCATAGAATATTGCACGGCGACAAATAACGGTTGGGATATGCCGCGGCAGGGGAACGGACCGGTAGGTATCTGGGCGTATGAAGCCGACAGTGTAATCATTCAATATTGTCTGTCTTTCCGTAATAAAACATCAAACGGAGGCCAGGACGGAGGCGGTTACGATTTTGACGGAGGGGTTACTAATTCTGTTATCCAGTATTGTCTTTCGTATGACAACGAGGGTGCTGGATACAGTTTATTTCAATACAAAGGGGCCAGTCTCTGGTACAATAACGTGATTCGCTACTGTATTAGTGAGAACGATGGAAATGTATCAAACGGTATGGGAGGTCTGTTTGTCTGGAATAATTCGGAAGATCCGGAAGAGCTGAAAGATTGTTATATTTACAATAATACAATCTACAACGAAAGAGGAGGAGCCATGTGTTTTGAAATGAAAAGTAAGAACAAGAATTTCTATTATTATAACAATATTTTTGTTGGCAGGGATGATCTGGTCAAAGGCGTTAATATTTCGGGGACGTTCACAGGTAACAACTGGTACAGCCTGTCCGGTACCGGGTTCAATATGAAAGGGACCCGTAATTTTGAACAATGGGCACACTCCACCGGCAAAGAAATTTTGAACGGGGAAATAGCAGGGTTTAATTTCAGGCCACAATTCAAAAATCCCGGAAAAACCACGTTGACCAATCCGGAAGATTTAAAAGAATATGATGCTTACCAGCTTGTGGACAATTCGCCTCTGCGCGATAAAGGACTCAATCTAAAAAAACTATTTAGACTGAGTACCGCCGATAAAGATTTTAACGGGAATCCGGTTACAGAAAATATGATTGGTGCATGTAAATAAATTATATCTTAAACATAATTAACAATATGTCAGCCAGAAATATTTTTACCATCGGTTTTTTGTTTTTAACTATTGAGTTGCAAGCTCAAACCGTTTATACGATTGACGCTTCCCGGCTAAAAACGCCCGGAATAGCAACCGGTTATTTCCACATGGGTACAGGTATCAATTTAAAAGGCGAGACTGTAGAAGTAAACAATCGTTATCTGGTGATTAACGGTCAGCCTCAGATACCGGTCATGGGGGAATTGCAATATTCACGGATGGATAAAACTCGTTGGGCCGATGAAATATTAAAAATGAAATCGGCCGGGGTGAATATTATTGCTACGTATTCGTTTTGGAATCATCACGAAGAAATTGAAGGACAATTTGATTGGTCGGGGAATAAGGACTTGCGCAGCTTTGCCAAGCTTTGCGGTGAGCTGGGCGTCTATGTTTTTCCGCGTATTGGTCCTTGGTCGCACGGGGAAGCCCGCAACGGCGGAACGCCGGATTGGATACTGAAAAAGAAATATCTTGCCGACCGTTCTGACGATCCTGTCTATAAAAGTTATGTAGATAAATATTTTGCCCAGATAGGGACGCAATTGCAGGGGCTCATGTTTAAAGACGGCGGTCCTGTGATTGGCATCCAGATTGAAAACGAATACTGGAAAGGCAAAACTGGCGAACCTTATATTCTGTGGCTTAAACAGACGGCTCAAAAATACGGGATAGATGTTCCGCTTTATACGGTAACCGGTTGGGGAGACGGTTCGGTGCCTCCGGGCGAAGTAATTCCGTTGTGGGGTGGTTATCCCGATGAATCTTGGGCTCCAAATATTGAAAAAATCGTCGGTCGCGGAAATTATAGTTTTAGTCGTTTTCGTGATGACGAAACTATTGGTAACGCGCAGGTAAAAAGAGAAAACAACTATCTTGATTATTCCGTTCTGCCCTATTTTACCTGTGAAATGGGCGTTGGTATATTTGTTTCCACTCACCGTCGTCCTGTCATTGGATCAATTGACGGACTGGGGCTGATGCTGGCAAAAATCGGATCGGGCGGCAATTTGTTAGGCTACTACATTTTTTCGGGTGCCTCACAACCCCTCGGCATTTATTCCACTATGGAGGAAAATAAAGACGAAACAGGTTATTGGTGCGAACTCTCGCCCATCTCGTACGATTTTCAGGCTGCTATCCGCGAAAACGGAACACTTAACGCTTCTTACTATGAAATAAAGCGGTTCAATTATTTTCTGAAAGAGTTCGGGCATCTGCTGGCACCCGCCGAACCGGTTTTTGCAGAAAACACAAAAGATGATTTTCAATATGTTGTCCGTATCAAAGATCATTCGGGTTTCTTTTTTGGCATCAATTATTGCCGTAATAATCTTACTTCGGAAAAAAAGAACGTTCGTTTTTCGGTGAAATGGAAAGACCGTACTCTTGTGTTTCCATCTGAACCCGTCAATATTCCCGACAGCGCTCTCTTTGTGTGGCCTGTTAATATGGATTTGAACGGGATTACTCTTGAGTACGCAACGGCGCAGCCTCTCTTTGATACAAAAAAAGGTACTTTGGTATTTGTTCAGGACTTGAACGTGAAACCCGAGTTTTCATTCGCTGCGAAAAATATTTCTATGGTAAAATCTTCCAACGGGAAAATAATCCACAACGGTGAGAATTGGTTGTTGACAGATTTGCGGCCCGGAAAAGACTGTGTTATTTCCATTATGTATCGGTCGGGCGGCATGCAACGTATTATTGTACTTTCTAAAGAAGAGGGAAAATACGCCTGGATTCTGGAAAAGAACAACGGAGAAAAACAGTTTTTCCTCTCCCGATCGACTCTTTATCGGAACGGGAATCGGGTGAAAGCGATCGATACGGTGCCCGACATGCATATCAGCATACTTGATCCGGACGATCCAGACCTCTTTACAACTTATTCATTCAATCTTCCGGAGCAAAAACCAGTTTGCGAAGTGCAGCCCAAAGGCGTTCTACAAGAGGCTAAATGGCTTGAAACATCGGTCGCTAAAGTCACATCGGATAATTTATTGAATCATCGTATTTTTCAGAAAGAATTCAGCGCTATGAATCCGGCCGCTATTAAATGGGCCAAATTGGTGATTTTTGCCGAGTCGGACTGTCGGATGCGTCTGAACGAAAACTGGTGCGGGCAACAAATAGTGTCCGGTAAACTGAACGTTATTGATATTACCGGGTATGTGAGAAAGGATGAAAATGTTTTGTTAATGGATTTTCCCTTGGAAGAGGGAAATAAAGCTTTTGCCGCACGGGTTATTATTGAATATTTCAACAGCGATCGGTACGATTTCATTACCGATGAATCGTGGTTATCTGCCCATCAGTACTATCTTCCGGCCGTATATGGAGATAAACCTGTTTATCCACTGGGTTTGAAGGCTCCTGTTGTGGCCGAAACGCGCAAGAATGTCAATTCTCAGACCATTCCCGATTTCCTGGAATGGACGGTACGGGTGCCCTGCCATTACTTAAAAGGTCTGAATAATTTATACCTGACCATGGATTATGTCGGTGACAGGGTCTTAGTAAGGCTTGGCAACCGCCTTATTGCCGATAATCTGAACAATAACACTACTTGGATGATGAATCTGAGTAGAGGCGACGATCAGATGGAATGTGCCGATCTTCATATAGAAATTCTGCCATGGAAGAATATTCATAAAATTTATTTTGATGTACCTCCCGAAAAATCGGATGAGGGAAAAGCCGGAATTAGGCACATACGCTTTGTGCCTGAATATGCCGTTCAATTAGTAATCTAATCAATGCATGAGCATCCGTTCTGAAATAAAGGTTATATTAACCGTATGGCTCTGGGGTTTGTTGCCCGGCAGTCTGCAGGCTTCCGAAATTACACGCTTTACGGCAAATCAGGGGCTTCCCGGAACGGATATTACGGCCATTTGTGAGAATGAAAATTATATATGGATTGCAACCAATGACGGATTATGCCGTTTTGACGGGAAAGTTTTTAAGGTTTTCAAGAAAGAGAGCAACGCCGTTAATTGTATAAGCGAAAACAATATTGAAACGCTTTTTTTCGACTCAAGGGGGTTGCTGTGGATTGGTTTTAAAACAGGAGGAGCCGATATATACGATCCAAAAAGCGGGATATTTACGCATATTAGTCAGTTTACGGACCGGTATCCGCAACGCGTTATTGCTGTTTTTGAAGACAGTCGTAATAAGATATGGCTCGGAAGCTGGGAAGAAGGATTATATGAACTCATTCCCTCGAAGGTCGGTGAACTGAAATACCAAGCGAAGGTACATTTCAATGAATTCATAGTTTCCAGCATTATTGAACAGCCTAAAGATCAGATCTGGGTTGGCACATACGCAGGACTGTATCTTTACCGACAGCAACAGGATAACTGGATAACCTGCGACTCCCGTCTTATTGTCAGTCAATTAACCAAGGAAAATTGTCTGGACGGAGGTGTTTTGTGCTCGACGTGGAACGAGGGTGTTTTACAAATAGAACAAAATCCGGATGACCCCTTCAGTCCGTTGATTACTCCTTTGTGTGCGAAAGACAATCAGGTATATCGGGTCTTTTCGATGAACGATACTTTGATATATGTCGGCACCTGGGGAAACGGATTAAAAATATTTGACCACAAGAATAACAGGCTCGCGTCCTTCGATCCGCAATTCAGGCCTTCGGTGATCCTCTGCTTTCTGAAAGATTCATACAATAGCTTCTGGGTGGGAACTTATGGGAACGGGCTTTTCCAGATTACTACAACCGATCGCGGTTTGCGCGCTTTTTCTCCCATCAGTACAAGCGGTTATGCTGCGGCCTATACCCTAAAAGCGCTTGACGACAACCTTTTGATATTAGGTACCGAAGGCGAAGGGTTATATCATTGCGATCTGCTCCGTTCTTCTTTAGAAAAAAGGGCGGGCGGCATACTTAAAAACAACCAGAACAATTTTATTCTTACTATTTATAAAGACAAGGAATTGGTCGTTATCGGACACGATGATGAAGGCGTTTACCTGGCTCCCCTGCTGAAGTCCAATCTGTCCGGCTTGTCGTATAAAGCTTGCCGTGGCGATAAAAGATTTGCCAAAGTCACCTCGATTTTTAAATCAGGAGACGGTAAATTCTGGTTCGGGACCAAACAAAACGGCCTTATCTCGGCCGATTATAATCCCCGATTAGCCCGATTCGAAAATTACTCGTTTTTTAATCTTTCCGGGATCGGCCAAATTACCGGCCTGGCGCAATACGACGATCAGCGTCTTTGGATTGCTTCACACAGCGGGTTATATCTTTTCAATACCTCTATTAATAATCTTGACGGAACCCGGCAACTAAAAATTTCGGAAATGATCTATAGTATGGTCAGAGATGTAAAAAACGAATGCCTCTGGCTTGGCACCTCGGTAGGCTTGTGCAGAATAAATTACCGGGCCAACGAAAAACCCGAGATCCCGTTTTCCGGAATTTTACCGCAGGGAGCTATATATAATCTGATATTGGATTCATCTGACAACCTCTGGTTTTCGGTCGGCGGACGTGTTTTTTGTCTCACAGACAGAGATAAAAGAATAAAGGAAATAAACCTTGGAGAGTTCGGGAACCAGTTCTTTTTTTCATCCACTACGAACCGGATTAACGGAAAAGATTGCGTAGTGTTTGGAGGAGAAAAGAGTCTGGTGATTGTTGATCCTTCTGTTGTCCTGAATCAACCAGATGCATCTAAAATCATATTCACTGAGTTGCAGATTGATCACAACAAAGTAAATGTGGGCGACAAAATATACGGACAAACTATTCTAAAGCAGCAAACAGAATACATTGATAAAATTGAATTTTCTTATCGGTGCAAATGGGTATCCCTATCCTTTACGCAGGTGGGATGGAATAATTTTAAAAATCACTATCAGTATAAAATTGAAGGGTTCAGCCAAAACTGGCAACTGCTGGATGTGGATAAACCAATTATTTTTTCTCAATTACAACCGGATAATTATAAATTGATTATCAAACGATTCGATGCTTCTGAAACCGAGGCACCTTTGTTGACCCTGGGTATCATTGTTATTCCTCCCTGGTGGCGTACAGGATGGTTTTATATTTTGCTGATTGTTGCTATTCTTGTTTCTGTCGTTGGCCTTCTTTTTTTCATTATTAATTATTATAAAAAGCGGGAAATTGTTCGGCTGGCCGAAATCGAAAAGAAGAAAAAAGAAGAAATTCTCCTTGAAAAAGAAAGTTTTTTTGCCGGTTTGTCACATGATTTACTTACATCCTTTACTCTGATCATTGCGCCTGTAGGCGATTTGCTCAAAGCTAAGGAACTGGTCCCGGAAAACATGGAGAAAGTGCAAATTATATACAAAAATGCGGTGTATTTATCGGATGTTTTTAAAACCATACTCGATTTTCGTCGTGTCGAATCCATTGATTTTCCTGTAGAAAGGCGAAAGACCGAACTGGTTTCATTTGTCAGGGTTATTGTCGATTCTTTTGGTTATCTGGCTCGATCTAAACATATTGATTTCCGGTTTGAAACTTCCACCACCTCTTTGTATGTACTGATAGACGTTGTCAAATTGGAGCGTATTCTGTTTAACCTGCTGAGTAATGCTTTTAAGTTTACCCCTGAAGACGGAAAAATAAAATTCACTCTGGAATATATGATTGACGAAGAAAAAGTGGCCTTCAGAGTAGAAGATACTGGCGTTGGAATAGAGGCCGATAAATTAGAATTAATTTTTGAAAAGTTTTATCAGAACCATTCGGAAGGGAACCCTCAGGGTTTTGGTCTGGGATTATATATTGTTCGCAAATTCATTGAATTACTTCAGGGAACAATCTGTATAACTTCTGAACGAAACAACGGAACCTGTGTGTCTATAGAATTACCGATTCAGAAATCGGAACAGGAAATCCAGAATTGCGATGTTCCCGTAGATCCGGACCAGGTGGTAACCATTCTGTTGGTGGAAGATAACGAAGAAATGAAAAATTACCTTAAAGGACATCTTTCGCGTTATTTTAGCGTAGCAACAGCCTCAGACGGCTCCGAGGCATTTGATTTTATTCAAAATAATCTTCCTGAAATGGTTATCTCGGATGTTATTATGCCTGGTATAGACGGACTGACTCTGTGTGATAAAATAAAAAGTAATCCGTTATATTCAGATATTTTTGTGGTGTTGCTCTCTGCCAAATCGTCTCCCGAAGACGAATTACGGGGATACAAAGCCGGTGCCGATTTTTATATTGGAAAACCGTTCGATTGCGAGTGCTTTATTAAACAGCTTCTGAACATTTACAGCACTCGCATACAGCGCCGTAAACAAATTCTCAAGTCCATTTTCAGCCAAAAAGACGGAACAAAATATTCCACACCAAAAGATGATTTTCTGAATAAAGCGATACAGGTCATCGAAAAACATATTATGGACGAAAATTTCAAAAGGGACGATTTTGCGTATGAAATGAATATCAGCAAAACCGTATTGCATAGAAAATTTAAATTGCTGATAGGGGAGACGCCCAATGCTTTTGTCCGTCACGTTCGTCTTCATAAAGCCACCGAGCTCCTTATCAATAGCAATTTAACCGTAGCGGAAATTGCTTATTTAACCGGGTTCAATCAATCGCATTATTTTATAAAATGTTTCCGCGAAGTTTATAACGAAACGCCTAAAACTTATCGGGGGAAAAAAGGAAAATGATGCGCAGTTGTTGCTCATTGCTTATTTTGATTAAAAATATCTTCTGACTGTACTATTTTCCAAGGGTTGCCAACGAAATCACATTAATCCCGTCGGGTCGCGTGTAACTCATTCCTGTACCTGTAATAATGTTTAGAGAGGCCGGTTTTGAGGATTTTAACGGATCTATTACACTATTCAGTTTCAATAAGTTTTTTGCGGCCTGATCATGCATCCCAATACCAAGCTTTACTTCAAATGCAGCCCAGGAACCACCACTTTGTTGAACGATTGCATCAATTTCCAAACAAGAATCCGCTGTATTTCAGGTCATTCATCAAGGCTTCCTTAGTCAGTTTTAACGCTGCTATGGCAAGCGACACATCGCAAAAATGCCGTTTTGGAGATTTTCGCAATGACAGATGTTTGTTTTACAAAGCGTTATTTTCTTAGCTTATCGTAATACCTGTTGCGTTGCTTAAACATCTTCTCAAAATAATCTATTTTAGAATCCCGATAATCAAATATTACAGGAGGCTTACCAGCTCGCTGAACCCGGCCAATATATTGAATTAATTTCCCTTCAAAAGCAAAGGGGTAGACAATAAATAAACATTCCAGTTCACTGATATCTATTCCTTCTCCAAAATATTGCCCGGTGGATATAATAATTTGAAAATGGCCTTGCTCTATTTGCTCCAGTTTGCTTTTGCGACTTCTCTCCGAATCATCACCGGATATGGCAATCGTTTCGTATTTCTCTTTTAAATATAAATTCAGCACGTTTACATGGGCTTTCCTTTCGGTAAGAATCAATATCGATTTAAATCGGGGAATGTTCTCTTCAATGTCTTTAATTATCAGGTTATTCCGGTTGGTATCAAAAATTAAAATCTGCGAAACCGTTTCATAATTATCAATCTTGTAATCGTAGGGGACAAATAAAGCTGTATCACGTATGTTTATTTCTACTTTGCCACTCTGTGATTTCATCAGCTCTTTCTGTGTCATTTCATAAATGATGTTGCCAATATACACGTAGATAAGCTTTTCATCTTTATTCTTCCGTTGGAACGGACCCGATATTTGAAGCCCGAGGGGTAGGGGCAGTGCAGGCAAAATCGTGAATGCCTGTTACTGTCTCAACAGCCATTCCCATACCGGGAGGACTTCAATTGTATATCCGTCGTCCTCTATTGTTTCAGTCTCGTGATCTGTGAGAATGAATACTTTGCGGCAGTTAGTTCCTTTGGCTCCGGCCACTGCGCCTTTTATTTCGCGTTTTCGTGTCTTTTCTTTCTCCATGCTATATGTTACCTGATACACTTCAAGACTGCGGTTGCCGTCACAAACTATGAAATCTGCCTGGGAGGTTCCTTCGTCGTAGTAATAGATGTCCTGACTTACAGACTTGGCGCGACGACGCAACTCCAGGTAAACGATGGTCTCCAGCCGCCATCCCAGGTTCTCGCCAGAGAAAGCATCCTGACGGTTATTCATGAAGGCAACGTCAATGGGGTAGTATAACTCATTACGGGTCCGTTGACGACTTTTGCCGGAATATTTGCTAATTGTTGAGATGAGATATGTTTGCTTGAGATAGGAAAGATAATTGCCTACGGTGTGGTGTGATTTGAATCCGAATATTTTCTGTAGGGTGTCTTTTACAATTAGGGCTGGAGCTTGATTGAGCAGGTGGTTTACAAGCATAAGAAGAGTGTCTGTATAGCGAATGTTGAATCGTTTTTGGATGTCTTGGGTTATTATGCTGTGCAGAAGGGAATCGATGTATGATTTTGCATCGGGCTCCACCAGCAGTTCCGGGAAACCGCCCTGTTTCGTATATCTGTCAAACGCGCCAGCCAATAATCCTCTGTTTTTAGTTGTGAGAGGTTTGGTGGCAATTCTGTTGTATGCGCAATAATCTGCAAATGAGAACGGAAAAAGTTCTATCTGGTGATGTCTGCCGGTCAGATGCGAAGCAAGTTCTCCGCTTAGTAGCTTAGAATTGCTACCGGTAATTATCAGGTGAATTCTCTTGCGTAACATCCTGTTTGCGAACAGATGCCAGCCTTCTATGTTTTGAATTTCGTCCAGGAACAGATGGGAAAAGTCCCCAAACACTCTATACAAAACGTCAAGAACAGTATCCATATCGTCCAGAGTCAGGCTGGCAAGCTTCTCGTCGTCAAAGTTGACGTATGCATAGCTGACTCCGGCTTTTTGCAGGGCATTGAAGCAGAGTGTGGATTTTCCACTGCGGCGGACCCCAATTACTACTTGCGCCAGATTGCTGTTCATGTTAATCAGATCTTCTTGAGGACGGTGGCAGAACTCCTGCGTCTTCATCTTCTCGAGTTCCTCTTTCTGATCAAGGACGACTATTTCAATTTCCCGAATGTTCATACTTGTTATTTTGACTTAACAAAGATATAAAATTAACATTAAAGTGCCGATAAAATGAATAAAGTAATGACTCTCACTGCCGATATCTGCCAGGGTTGGCCATCCTCACACTATTACGCGGTCCAGTTCTTTCATCATGTAGATTCGGCGTTTGTACGTTACCCTATACAGGTCCACCAATTTTTTGACAACTGCCGGTCCGCCTTCGAACGATTTCATCCAGTTCAGCATATTGGCAACATTTCTGTATGCATCCTTATCCGTAATAGCGGCTTGTCGTTGAAAGTATTTAAGAT
>Ga0265294_10003804_pt1 | contig 19083 bp, 13 predicted proteins | sample MunlanPumphouse3_FD_192504 | JGI IMG/M metagenome (GOLD analysis project Ga0265294, IMG submission 192504) | Groundwater microbial communities from a municipal landfill in Southern Ontario, Canada - Pumphouse #3 | ecosystem: Environmental > Aquatic > Deep subsurface > Groundwater | place...
GGCAGACAGCGAGCTGCTGGACAGCCTGCTCTCTGAGGAATGAGCGCCCTGCATCAAGAAATCATCCCCAAAAAACGAACGAAATCGGAATTATAACGATACATTTGCAACGAAACAAATTTATTGCGAAACATTACATCATCAATGAACAGGATCATGGAGTGCGTACCCAATTTCAGTGAGGGACGCGACAAAGCAAAAGTAGAAAAGATCGCGGATGCTTTCCGCGGCAGAGAAGGGGTGAAACTGCTCGATTACAGCAGCGATGCGGACCATAACCGATCGGTGATCACCGTCGTGGGTGAACCCGAAGCATTGAAGCATGCGGTGATCGATGCGGTGGGAAGGGCGGTGGAGCTGATCGATCTGACACAGCACAGGGGACAGCATCCCCGCATGGGTGCGGTGGATGTGGTGCCCTTTATCCCCATCCGCAACGTGACGATGGAGGAGGCGATTGCCCTCTCGAAAGAGGTGGCACAAACGGTGGCGGATCAATATCGACTGCCGGTGTTCCTCTATGAGAAATCGGCCTCTGCACCGCATCGCGAGAACCTTGCAGCTGTGCGTAAGGGTGAATTCGAAGGGCTTGCGGAGAAGATGCAGCTGCCGGAGTGGCAGGCCGATTTTGGTCCCGCGGAGCCGCATGCCACCGCGGGAGCCGTTGCCGTGGGTGCACGCATGCCGCTGGTGGCCTACAATGTGAACCTGGGCACCGGTGACCTTGCCATCGCCACGGCCATCGCTAAAAAGGTGCGCTACATAGGGGGCGGTCTCCGTTACTGCAAGGCGATGGGGGTAGCCCTGGAGGAGAGGGGCATCACCCAGGTCTCGATGAACCTGACCGACTATACCAAAACCGCCATCTACCGCGCTCAGGAGTTGGTGCGGATTGAAGCACGGCGCTACGGGGTATCTGTGGTGGGAGCTGAGGTGATCGGTCTGGTGCCGATGGAAGCACTGGTCGATGCCGCCGCCTACTACCTGGGACTGGATCATTTTTCCATGAGCCAGGTGCTTGAAGCAAAACTAATGGAATAGATGAACTGGATCGAACTGACCGCCGCCATTTTCGGTGTGATCAGCGTATGGTATGCCCGCAAAGAGAGGATCCTGGTCTTTCCATTCGGAATCATCAACGTGGCGATCTACATCTACATCTGTTTCGAGGCACGTCTCTATGCCAATGCCGGCATCAACATGGCCTACCTGGGATCGAATATCTACGGATGGTATATGTGGTCCCGTACCGGAGACGACAATCAGCAGCTGCAGATCAAACGCAATACCTCCACACAGAAGTTTTTTTCCTGGGGTGCAGTCGGTTTGATCTATGCTTCGGTATTCCTCCTTCTGCGCTGGGCGAACAGGAACGATGCCGCCTATATGGCTTCATGGCTGCCATGGATCGATGCGTTCAACACCTCTTTCTTTCTGGTGGCCACTATCCTGATGGCGGTGAAGAAGCTGGAGAACTGGCAGTTCTGGATCATCGGAAACATCGTTTCGATCCCGATCTATCTCTCGCAAGGGTTGTACTTCACCTCTCTGCAGTATACCGTCTTCCTGGTACTGGCCATCTTTGGGTGGAGAGAGTGGAAAGCAAAAGAAAAACAAAACAATGATGCATAACCTTATGATCAAACATGCCGCGCAGGTGGTCACCTGCAGTGGCTTTGAAGGGAAGAGAGGCAGGGAGATGGCCGACCTGCGGGTGATTGAAAACGGTACGGTGATCGTAACCGGCGGCATCATCTCTCATGTACTGAAACCGGGTGAGCCTGTGCCGGTGAACGAGTCGGACTACACCGTGATCGACGCCACGGGCAAAGCATTGTTGCCCGGCTTTGTCGATCCCCATACCCACTTCGTTTTCGGCGGCTACCGCGAGGAGGAGTTCTCCTGGCGAATGCGGGGCGACAGCTATATGGCGATCATGCAGCGGGGCGGAGGCATCGTCTGCACCACTCATGCCACACGTGCCGCCACGGAGAAGGAGCTGATCGTATCGGGACGGCAGCGGCTGGATGCGATGATGCGGCTCGGCATCACCACCGTGGAGGGCAAGAGCGGCTACGGACTGGACCGGGAGACCGAGCTGAAGCAGCTGCGGGTGATGCGCCACCTGAATGAGAGCCACCCGATAGATATCGTTGCTACCTTTATGGGGGCACATGCGGTACCGGAGGAGTGGAAGGGCAGGGAGGATGCCTTTATCGACTTCCAGATAGAGGAGATGTTTCCGCTGGTGGCGAAAGAAGGACTGGCGGTAGCGGCGGATATCTTCTGCGAAAAGGGGGTCTTCTTAATCGACCAGTCTCGCCGATACCTGCTGGCTGCCCGGGAACAGGGGTTGCAGCTAAAAATACATGCCGATGAAATTGCACCCCTGGGAGGTGCTGAGCTGGCGGCGGAGCTGCACTGCCTCTCTGCCGATCACCTGCTGCAGGCCTCCGACAAGGGGATCCGCGCCCTGGCGGAAGCAGGTGCGGTGGCTACACTACTGCCCCTCACCGCCTTCTCGCTGCGCGAGCCCTATGCCCGTGCCCGTACGATGATCGATGCCGGCTGCGTGGTGGCGCTGGCTTCCGACCTCAACCCGGGCAGCTCCTTCACCGCCTCGGTGCCGCTGCTCTTCGCCCTGGCCTGCATCTATATGCAGCTGACGCCCGAGGAGGCGGTGACCGCTTTCACCCTCAACAGTGCGGCAGCCCTCGGCCGTGCCGACCGTATCGGCAGCATCGATGTGGGCAAGCAGGGCGACCTGGTGTTGCTGCAGTTCCCTTCCTACAAGTTCTTGCCTTACCATGTGGGGATGAATATCGTAGAGAAGGTGATAAAAAAAGGGATACTCATTGTCGATAATGCTTAAAATTTGTACCATATGAAGAAATTACAGGATCTGACCTTGAAAGAATTTCTGGAAAAAACCGCTGCCAATGAGGCGGTGCCGGGCGGAGGAAGTACTGCGGCACTGACTGCTGCGATCGCTGCCGCACTGGGAGAGATGGTGGCCAACCTGACCATCGGAAAGAAGCACTATGTCGGGGTGGAGGAGCGAATGCGGGAGCTGGCAACTGAATTGCATGCTTGCCGGAGCCGGTTTGTGAATGATATCGACCGCGATGCGGAGGCCTACCGGCTGGTGATGGAGGCTTACCGGCTGCCAAAGGAGGACGAAGCGGCAAAACGGCTGCGCAGCGATAGGATCGGGGAGGCGATGGAAACAGCTGCCCGGGTACCCATGGAGGTGGCGGAAAAAGCTTTTGAGATGCTCCACCTGCTGGCAGAAGCCATTGGGAAAGGGAACTGCAACGCGGTGACCGACGGGTTGGTGGGCGCTATGGCCTGCCGCACCGCCATCATGGGAGCGCTGCTCAACGTGCGCATCAACCTGGGAGGCATCCGCGACGATCTCCTCGTACAAGCGCTGGCGTCGAAATGCGACCGGCTGGAGGAAGAAACTACCGCCATGGAACAGGAACTGATCGCCCTTGTCAAAAAACAACTGTAGGAAAGACCATTCACCAACATCACAAGGAAACGGGCATGACAATATGAAAAACATCTATTATATTGGAAAAGAGGAACTGACCATCGAGGACCTGGAATGGATCATCACGGAGAACATTCGCGTGGAGATGGCACCCGAAGCCAGGGAGAGGATACAGAAGTGTCGCGATTACCTCGACCGGAAGATGGAGAGACAAACGGAACCGATCTACGGTATCACCACCGGCTTCGGCTCCCTCTGCGACCACACTATCTCAGGCAATGATCTCAATACCCTGCAGGAGAATCTGGTGAAGTCACATGCCTGCAGTGTGGGCAAAGAGGTGGCGCCGCTGATCGTGAAGCTGATGTTCCTGTTGAAAGCACATGCCCTCTCGCTGGGGTACAGCGGGGTGCAAGTGGCCACCGTGCAGCGGATGCTCGACTTCTTCAACAACGACATCCTCCCCGTGGTCTACGACAAGGGATCGCTCGGTGCGTCGGGCGACCTGGCACCGCTGGCTAATCTCTTCCTGCCGCTGATCGGGGTGGGGGATGTCTTTTACAAGGGACAGAAGCGTGACATCGGAGCGGTACTCGATGAGTTCGGGTGGAATCCGGTGCGGCTGAAAAGTAAGGAGGGACTGGCACTGCTGAACGGCACCCAGTTTATGTCGGCACATGGTGTTTATGCCATCATGAAAGCGAAGCGTCTCTCCAAACGGGCCGACCTGATCGCTGCCCTCTCGCTCGATGCCTACGACGGCCATCTTGAGCCATTCGACGAGCGGCTCCACCGGATCCGTCCTCACCGCGGCCAGCAGGAGACCAGCCGGAATATCCGCTGCTTCCTGCAGGGAAGTGAGATCATCACCCGCGAGAAGCAACACCTGCAAGACCCCTATTCGTTCCGCTGCGTACCGCAAGTACACGGCGCTACGAAGGATGCCATCGAATATGTGAAACAGGTGGTGGTGACCGAGATCAACTCGGTGACCGACAACCCCACCATCTTCCCCGACGACGATGAGATCCTCTCCGGTGGAAACTTCCACGGTCAGCCGCTGGCCATCTCCTTCGACTTTCTCGCGATCGCCCTGGCGGAGCTGGGCAACATCTCCGAGCGGCGCACGGCACAGCTGATCCTCGGCAAACGGGGATTGCCCGAGTTCTTAGTGGCTAATCCCGGCCTCAACTCCGGCTTTATGATCCCCCAGTACGTAGCGGCATCGGTGGTGAGCCAGAACAAGATGTACAGCTATGCGGCTAGCACCGACTCCATCGTCTCCTCCAACGGACAGGAGGACCATGTGAGTATGGGTGCCACCGCAGCCATCAAGCTGCTACCGCTGATGGACAACCTCGACATCATCCTCTCCATTGAGCTGATGAATGGCGTGCAGGCGCTGGAGTTCCGCCGTCCCCTCTGCTCATCGCCCCTCATCGAGAAGGTGGTGAAGGCCTATCGCAAGGAGGTGCCCTTCATCAATGAGGATATTGTGATGTACAAGGAGATCCGTAAGACTGTGGCCTTCCTGAACCGGCTCGATGTGGATGCACTGATGGGGCAGATTTAACGGTTCATTGCCTGAAAAACGAATCGGTTTGTGTATCTTTGCGCATTCGATCAATCAAACAGAGTAAACTTACAACAAAATGGTAGAGAATTTGAGGAAATCGCTCAGGGATTCTGCAGCGGCAAGATGGACCGCACTGCTCATTGTCTCCTTCACGATGATGTGCGGATATTTTTTAACTGATATCATGGCTCCGCTGGCAGGCCTCCTGGAGGGACAACTTGGCTGGTCACGCGCCGAATATGGTACCTTCACCAGCTCCTACGGCTGGTTCAACGTCTTTCTGCTGATGCTGATCTTTGGCGGGATCATCCTCGACAAGCTGGGGGTACGCATAACCGGTCTGGGCGCTGCCTCGGTGATGGTGATCGGTACGGCTATCAAGTACTGGGCGGTCTCGACCGATGCACTGGGCAGTGCAACCCTCTTCGGCCTCAATGCACAGGTGTTCTGGGCCAGCATCGGCTTCGCTACCTTTGCCGTGGGTGTTGAGGTGGCCGGCATCACCGTCTCGAAGATCATTGTGAAATGGTTCAAGGGCAAGGAGATGGCCATGGCCATGGGGATGGAGATGGCGATGGCCCGCATCGGTACGGCCATGGCGCTCGGTTTTTCGGTACCGATTGCCAAGGCAACCGGTGTGATCGATGTCTCCCGTCCGGTGCTGGTGGCATTGATCGGCCTCTGCATCGGTCTGATCTCCTTTATTGTCTACGTGACGATGGACAAGAAGCTGGATGCATCGGAAGCTACGGACGCAGTGGAACACAACGACGCGGAAGAGGAGTTTCGAATTGCTGATATCGGCAAGATCCTGACCAACAAAGGATGGTGGTTTATTGCCATTCTCTGTGTGCTGTTCTACTCGGCTGTCTTTCCCTTCCTGAAATATGCCACCGACCTGATGGTGAACAAGTTCGGTGTGAAGGAGGATCTGGCGGGACTGATCCCGATGCTGCTCCCCTTCGGCAATATCCTGCTCACGCCGCTCTTCGGGGGAATCTATGACCGAAAAGGGAAAGGGGCAACCATCATGATTATCGGAGCCGTGTTGCTGATCTTTGTCCATGCGCTCTTCTCGATACCGGGTCTCAATAGCTGGATCTTCGCCATGGTCCTGGTGGTGGTGCTGGGGATCGCCTTCTCACTGGTGCCCTCCGCCATGTGGCCCTCCGTGCCCAAGATCATTCCTGAAAAGCGGCTGGGTACCGCCTATTCGTTGATCTTCTGGGTACAGAACTGGGGACTGATGGGCGTACCCCTCCTGATCGGCTGGGTGCTCGAGAAGTACTGCGTAACCGGACAGACTATCCGCAACGGCCTTTCCGTCAACACCTATGACTATACGTTGCCGATGCTGATCTTCACCAGCTTTGGTATACTGGCACTGATCTTCGCTTTCCTGCTGAAAGCAGAGGATAAGAAGAAGGGATACGGACTGGAATCACCCAATATCCAGTCGTAAGATAGCTGTAAGCAATAAGCAATAAGCAATAAGCTGAAAGCTTTGAACCAGGAATAAAAAAGACTCGTGGCTGGCAGCCATGGGTTTTTTTATGTAAGCGGTATCAGCCAGGCGGCGTAGATATGGCTCGCCAATCCCAGGAGTACAAAGAGATGAAAAACGGCATGGACAAACTCCTTTCGCGCCGTAGCGTAGATCACTGCCCCGGCAATATAGAAAATGCCGCCGCCGATGAGCCAGATCACTGTATCCATGGCATCCAGTCGTTGGGCTACTTCCATTAGCGGCTTAAAGGCGATCAGCACGATCAGTCCCATCACTACATAGGAGGTTGTCTGGAGATGGCTGTTTCGCTTCAGCGGCCGGAAGCTGATGCAGATGCCGGTGAGGGCAATGACCCAGACCAGCGTGAACATCAGCCAGCTCCAGAAGGGTTCATCTCGCAGCAGGATCAACGTGAAGGGGGAGTAGCTGGCCGCGATCAGCAGGTAGATGGCCGCATGGTCGAAATGGCGCAGCTTCGCTTTGCGCTGCGGCTCCTGCACATAATGATAGAGGGTGGAGGTACCCATGCAGCCGATCATTCCCAATCCGAAAAGGGCAAATGCTACCACCGCCCTCGGGTTACCCGCCACAACCGCTTTTCCGATCAGCAGGATCGCAGCAGCGAAGCTCATCAGCACGCCGAAGCCATGCGTCAGGTAGTTGGCTTTCTCTTCGCGGAGGGTATAGAATTTTTCTTTTGTCATTCCGACTGCAAATCTACCGTAATTTTTCCAATAAACCTGATCACTGCTCCTTTTATGCGGAAATCTGCCAAAACGTCATATTTTGTTGTTTGGCAAAGAATTTGATCCCTATCTGTTGGTTGTGTGGCAGTTATTTTCTGCATAGCGGCTTTTGAGTAGCTGCCGTTGCACAACAGAAGCAGAATTGAATGACAATTGAAAACAGCAGCATATGAATTTCAACAATTTTACCATAAAGGCGCAGGAGTCGGTGCAGAAAGCGATCGACCTGGCGCAGGCGAACAACCAGCAGATGATCGAGCCGTTGCATCTGCTCAAGGGTGTGATGCAGGCAGGTGAGAATGTGACCGCCTTTCTCTTTCAGAAGCTGGGGGTGAACCGTCGCCAGCTGGAAACGGTGCTCGATCGGGAGATCGGCTCCTATCCGCGCGTGTCGGGCGGCGAGCCGATATTGGGGCGTGAGACCAACGCGGTGTTTCAGAAGGCGGCAGACCTTGCCGCGAAGATGGGCGATCAGTTTGTCTCGGTGGAACATCTGCTCCTGGCGCTGGTGGAGGTGAACAGCAATGCCTCACGGATGATGCAGGATGCAGGCATCACCGCCGGCACCCTGAAGAAGGCAGTTGAGGAGCTCCGCAAAGGGGAGAGGGTGACCAGCCAGTCCGCCGAGGAGACCTACCAGTCGCTTGCCAAGTATGCGGTCAACCTCACCGATCGGGCCCGCAACGGCAAGCTGGACCCGGTGATCGGCCGTGATGAGGAGATCCGGCGTGTGCTGCAGATCCTGAGCCGCCGCACCAAGAACAACCCGATCCTGATCGGTGAGCCGGGAACGGGTAAGACCGCCATTGCCGAGGGATTGGCCTACCGCATCGTGCGGGGCGACGTGCCGGAGAACCTGCGCAGCAAGCAGATCTACTCGCTCGACATGGGGGCACTGATTGCCGGTGCTAAGTATAAGGGTGAGTTCGAGGAACGGCTCAAGGCGGTGGTGAATGAAGTGGTAAAGGCGGAAGGAGAGATCATCCTCTTTATCGACGAGATCCACACGCTGGTGGGTGCCGGCAAGAGCGAAGGAGCGATGGATGCGGCCAACATCCTGAAGCCGGCGCTGGCACGGGGTGAGCTGCGTGCCATCGGGGCCACCACCCTCGATGAATACCAAAAGTACTTTGAGAAGGACAAAGCGCTGGAGCGCCGCTTCCAGACGGTGATGGTGGATGAGCCGAACGAGTCGGACAGTATCTCCATTCTCCGGGGACTCAAGGAGCGGTATGAAAACCACCACAAGGTGCGGATCAAGGATGAAGCGATCATTGCTGCCGTGCAGCTGTCGCACCGTTACATCACCGACCGCTTCCTGCCTGACAAGGCAATCGACCTGATGGACGAGGCGGCAGCCAAGCTGCGTATGGAGGTGGACTCGGTGCCGGAGGAGCTGGATGAGATCATGCGCCGGGTGAAGCAGTTGGAGATCGAGCGGGAGGCGATCCGCCGTGAGAACGACAGCGCCAAGGAGGAGCTGCTCACCCGCCAGATCGGGGAGCTGAAAGCCGAGGAGGCGGATTACAAGGCCAAGTGGCAGTCGGAGAAGGAGCTGATCAACCGCATCCAGCAGGCGAAAATTGATATCGAAGATGCCAAGTTCGAAGCAGAGAAAGCCGAACGTGAGGGCGACTACGGAAAGGTAGCCGAATTACGCTACGGAAGGATCAAGGAGAAGGAGAACGAGATTGAATCGCTGCAGCAGGAGTTGCATCAGCGGCAGGGCGCCAGCGCCATGATCAAGGAGGAGGTGGATGCCGGGGATATCGCCGATGTGGTGTCACGCTGGACCGGCATTCCGGTAAGCCGCATGCTGCAGAGCGAACGGGTGAAGTTGCTGCATCTCGAGGAGGAGCTGCACAAGCGGGTAATCGGCCAGGAGGAGGCGATCACGGCAGTCGCCGATGCGGTGCGCCGCAACCGTGCCGGGCTGAGCGACCCGAAGCGGCCCATCGGTTCCTTCATCTTTCTCGGTACCACCGGGGTGGGGAAGACCGAGCTGGCAAAGGCGCTGGCGGAGTACCTGTTCGATGATGAAAACATGATGACCCGCATCGACATGAGCGAATACCAGGAGAAGTTCAGTGCCACGCGACTGATCGGTGCCCCTCCGGGATATGTGGGGTATGACGAGGGGGGACAGCTCACCGAGGCGATCCGCCGTAAACCCTATTCGGTGGTGCTGTTTGATGAGATTGAGAAAGCTCATCCCGACGTGTTCAACATCCTGTTGCAGGTACTGGACGACGGACGGCTGACCGACAACAAGGGCCGGGTGGTCAACTTCAAGAACAGCATCATCATCATGACCTCCAACATGGGGTCGAGCCTTATCCGGGAGAACTTCGAACGGATCACACCCGCCAACCGCGAAGAGATTGTGGAGAAGACGAAGAACATGGTGCTGGGCATGCTCAAGCAGACCATTCGTCCCGAGTTCCTGAACCGCATCGACGATATCATCATGTTTGCCCCGCTCAGGGAGCATGAGATCGAACAGATCGTCCGCCTACAGCTGGAGGGTGTGCGCAGGATGTTGGCGGAGAACAGTGTAGAACTGAAATTCAGTGAGGAGGCAGTGAAGAGCATCTCACGGGCCGGTTTTGATCCCGAGTTCGGGGCGCGGCCGGTGAAACGGGTGATCCAGCGCAGGGTACTGAACCCGCTTTCAAAAGACCTGCTTGCGGGCAGCGTCGACAAGTCGCAGCCGATTACCCTCGATGCCGTCGACGACACCGTTTTCTTCAAAAACGAACGCTGACCACAGCAGTTGTGTCTTTGCCTACGCCAACGTATTGGCGGTCAGTTAAACAGGCTCTCGATGCTCTTGAGCGATTTGTTGAGGAAGAAGACCACCACCTGGTCGTAAGGTTCAATCAGCGTGTCGCCATCCACCAGCATCGGCTCGCCGTTGCGGATCAATGCGCCGAAAGTGATGTCGGACGGCAGGTTCAGGTTCTTAATCAGTTTCTTGGTTACCTTTGAGTTGGGCTTGGCGGTCACCTCTCCCACATTGGCATCGGCGATGGTAAGGCTCTTGATGTTGGAGGCATCCGCCTTGAGCAGCAGTTCGTAAATCTTACTGGCGGCGATCAGCTTCTTGTTGATCACCGTACCGATGTCGAATCGCTCGGCCATGGAGATATAATCGAGGTTCTCCACTTCGGCTACCGTCTTCTTCACGCCGTACTGCTTTGCCATCATGCATCCCAGGATATTGGCCTCCGAGTTGGCGGTGAGGGCAAGGAAGGCATCGGTTTCGGTGATCCCCTCCCGCAGAAGAAACTCGGTGTTTCTGCCATCCTCTACGAGTACAGTGACGTTTTGGGGTGCCTTCTCCACCAGCATCTCAGCCCGCTCCCGGTCTTTTTCGATAATCTTGATGCTGATGTTTTGTGGCAGCTGCTGGATGGTGCGCATGGTGATACGGCTGCCCCCCATGAAAATAATTTTTTTCGTTTCAAACGACTTCTTCCCCAGCATCTCCGAAAGGTTGTCGATATGTTTGCGCAGGGTGGTGAAGTAGATGATGTCGTTTGATAGCACCTGGTCATTCCCCCTGGGAATCAGCGTCATGCCGTTCCGTTTGATGGCCACCAGATGAAACCGCTTGTTCTCCTCAATCAGCTCATACAGATACTTGTTGACGATGGGGGCGTTCTCTCTCACCTTGGCGGCGGCAAGGATCACCGTGCCGTTGCAAAGCTCCCACCAGAAGCGCGTCCAGGGCTTCTTTAGTGACATGGCGATCTCGCGGGCGGCGATCAGCTCGGGGTAGATCATGGAGTGGATACCCAGCTTCTCGAAGAACTCGGTGTTTTTGGGCAGCAAGTATTCATAATTGTCGATCCTGGCCAGTGTCTTCTTTGCTCCCAGGTTGGATGCCAGCATGCAGGAGGTGATGTTCTTTGATTCTTCGGGTGTGACACCGATATAGAGGTCGGCACCGGCTGTGCCGGCCTCCGTGAGGTTTTTCAGGGAGGTGCAGCTTCCGATATAGGTGAGCACGTCGGAGTTGTCACGGATCATGGCGAGACGATCCTTGTCCTCATCCATCAGGGTGATGTCATGATTCTCCTGCCCAAGCAGTTTTGCAAGGTGTGTTCCGACGGCGCCTGCACCGGCGATTAAAATTTTCATCGATTGCGTTGCAATAAATTATGTTTCAATTAGTTGATGTGCTCCATCTTCGCACACTCCTTTGATTCGGCAGAGAGCTCTTTTGCAGGGGGATCTTCACGATTCTTATGGAACAGTTCAATGATCTGTTTCAGTATTCCGTCTTCATCTATTCCGGTCATATGCTGCAGTTCGCCGATGGATCCGTGTGTCACAAATGCATCGCCGATACCGATTCGGTGTAGCAGGACATCATGGTAGTGGTTGTCGGAGAGAAACTCCGATACGGCACTGCCCAGACCGCCGTTCACCACACCGTTTTCCACGGTGATGACGGCATGGTACCGGGTGGCTACCTCTTTGAGCAGTTCCTCGTCGATGGGCTTGAGGAAGACCATGTCATAGTGAGCTACGCTGATACCCTTCTTCTCCGCCTGCTCGATCGCTCTGGCGGCATTGTTGCCGATGGCGCCGATGGAGAGCAGCGCGATATCTGTTCCCTCTCTGAGCTTCCTTCCTTTGCCGACAGGTACAATTTTTGGCACGTTTTTCCAGTCAGTGAGCTGCCCTTGTCCACGCGGATAGCGGATCACAAACGGACCGTCGTTGGCGTAGACGGCGGTGTACATCAGGTTGCGCAGCTCATGCTCATTGTAGGGAGCCGAGATCACCAGGTTGGGGATCGGCCGCAGATAAGCCAGGTCGAATACCCCGTGATGGGTGGGCCCGTCGGGCCCTACCAGTCCTGCCCTGTCGAGGCACATGATCACCTTCAGCTTCTGCAGCGCCACATCGTGGATCACCTGGTCGTAGGCCCGTTGCATAAAGGAAGAGTAAATGTTACAGAAGGGAATCATCCCCTCTCGCGCCATTCCGGCGGAGAAGGTGACGGCATGTGCTTCTGCGATCCCTACATCGAAAGCGCGTCCCGGCAGCTCTTCCATCAGGTAGATCATGGAACAGCCAGTAGGCATGGCGGGTGTCACCCCTACAATAGAGTCATTTTGTTTGGCCATTTCCACCAGGGTATGGCCAAAGACATCCTGATAGAGCTGCGGCTGGTTCAGATCCTTCTTCACTATCCGTTCACCGGTCTTCTTGTTGAACAGACCGGGGGCGTGCCACTCGGTGGCCGATCGTTCGGCAGGTTTATATCCTTTGCCTTTCACCGTCTTGATATGAAGCAGCTTGGGGCCTTTCATCTCTTTGATGTTGGAGAGGATGCGGATCAGTCCCCGCAGATCGTGACCGTCGACGGGGCCGAAATAGCGGATGTTGAACCCCTCGAACAGGTTCTGTTCTTTGGTGATGAGTGCCTTGATGCTGTTGTTGAAGCGCAGCACCCTGTTTTTATCCTTCTCCGAGATCAGGTTGCGACGCTTGAAACCCTGGTAGACATCATACCGTACTTTGTTATACTTCGCTGAGGTGGTCAGCTTCACCAGGTAATCCTGCAGTCCTCCCACATTGTGATCGATCGACATGTTGTTGTCGTTGAGAATGATCAGCAGGTTGTTCGGTTGCGAGCAGGCGTTGTTAAGCCCTTCAAAAGCCAGGCCTCCCGTCATCGATCCATCGCCGATAACGGCCACCACGTGCCGGTCTTCTTCGTTGCGCAGCGAGGCTGCCACGGCCATGCCCAGGGCTGCTGAGATGGAGGTGGAGGCATGTCCGGCGATAAACGTATCATATTCGCTTTCCGCCGGGTTGGTGAAGCCGGAGAGACCTCCCAGCTTGCGGTTGGTGACAAACCGGTCGCGACGGCCGGTAAGGATTTTGTGGCTGTAGGCCTGATGTCCCACATCCCATACCAGCCGGTCGTAAGGGGTATTGTACAGATAGTGCAGGGCTACGGTCAATTCTACCGTACCCAGGCTGGACGCAAAATGGCCCGGATTGTGGGAGAGCTGTTCTATGATGAACTCCCGCAGGTCGGCACACACCTCTCCCAGCTGCTCTATCGAGAGCTTTTTCAGGTCATCGGGACTGTTTATGTCTTGTAAATACTTCATGATCCATACGCCCTTTGTCTTTTCTCATAAACGATGTAAGGGGAAATATGTTTATTAATTTTCATCAGATCAATTGGCCATATCGGAGAAAAACTTGATCCGTACCAAACGAATCTCGGTGTCGGTATAATCCGGCAGCTCTTCCTGTGCCTTATCCAGGTTGTCGGTCTCTTCCTCCTTGAAATAGGTGTAGATATCTTGCAGAACCTCCTGGTCCATTACCTCATTGAGGAAGTAATCGATATTGATCTTGGTGCCGGAGTAAACGATGGCTTCCACCTCGGAGAGCATCTCATTGAAGTCGATTCCTTTCGATTCTGCCAGATCGTCGAGCGCCACCTTACGGTCGATGGCCTGCACAATGGATACTTTCAGCTTTGATTTGTTGGCGACCGTCTTCACCCGCAGATCCTCAGGACGGATGATGTCGTTCTCCTCCACATGCTTGCGGATCAGATCAATGAACTCTTTCCCATAGCGTTTTGCTTTACCTGCACCTACGCCGGGGATATTCTGCAGCTCTTCGAGCGTGATGGGATAGGAGGTGGCCATCGCCTCGAGCGAGGAGGGCTGGAAAATGACGTACGGTGGAACATTGAGTTTCTTTGAGAGCTTCTTGCGCAAATCTTTCATCATGGAGAAGAGCACCGGATCGGCGGCTCCCCCGCTGCCTGCCGCTGCACCCAGCATTTCTGAATCTTCACTTTCCAGTGAAGTGATATCATCTTCATCCTCATCATCTTTGGTGATCTTGAAAGAAACAGGATTCTTCAGGAACTCTTTTCCTTTTTTGGTGATCTTGAGGATGCCGTAGTTTTCGATATCCTTCTTCAGGTAGTTATCCAGCATTGCCTGACGGATGACGGTCTCCCAGGTATCGGCTTCTTCGTCCGATCCGGAACCGAACTCTTCCAGTTCGTTGTGTCCGTATGTTTCAATATCGGATGATTCTTTTCCGATTAGAAAGTCAATAAGGTAGTCGGCTTTTTGTTTTTCCTTCAGTGCAATAATCCCTTCCAATACGGTAATCAATAGTTCTTTCGCTTCCACTTTTTTCTTTGGATTTAAACAATTGTCACAATGTTCGCAGTTTGTTTCATTATAGTCTTCACCGAAGTAATGCAACAGCATTCTCCTCCGGCATACGGATGTCTCGGCGTAGGCTGCCGTCTCCAACAGCAGCTGTTTGCCTATCTCCTGTTCGGAGACAGGCTTCCCTTGCATAAAGCGTTCCAGCTTCTGAAGGTCTTTTTCGGAATAGAAGGCAATGCATCGTCCTTCTCCTCCGTCGCGGCCGGCACGGCCGGTCTCCTGGTAGTATCCTTCGAGGCTTTTGGGGATGTCGTAATGAATGACATAACGCACGTCCGGCTTGTCGATGCCCATGCCGAAGGCGATGGTGGCCACGATCACGTCGGCCTTCTCCATCAGGAAGGCATCCTGGTTGAAGCTGCGTGTGGCGGCATCCATCCCGGCGTGGTAGGGCAGCGCCCTGATGTTGTTTGCCTGAAGGATCTCGGCAAAGTCGTCCACTTTTTTGCGGCTCAGGCAATAGACGATGCCCGATTTTTTCCCTTGGGAAAGAATATACTTGATGATTTCCCGGTCGATCTGTTCCGTCTTGGGTCTCACTTCGTAATAGAGGTTGGGACGGTTGAAGGAGGATTTGAACACGGCAGCATCGTTCATCCCCAGGTTCTTCTGAATGTCGTGCTGTACCTTCGGGGTGGCGGTAGCCGTGAGGGCGATGATGGGGCGGGCAGAGATCTCACTGATGATCGGTCTGATGCGCCGGTATTCGGGCCGGAAGTCGTGTCCCCACTCGGAGATACAGTGGGCTTCATCCACTGCGTAAAAGGAGATGGGTACATTGCGGAGAAACTCCACATTCTCCATCTTGGTCAGCGACTCGGGTGCCACGTAGAGCATTTTTGTCTTTCCGGAGAGGATGTCTTTTTTCACCTCTTCGATCTCCTGCTTGTTGAGCGATGAGTTGAGGAAGTGGGCGATGCCGTCCTCTTCACTATAGTTGCGCATGGCATCCACCTGGTTCTTCATCAGGGCGATCAGTGGGGAGATGATGATGGCCGTACCTTTCATCAGTAAGGCAGGAAGCTGGTAACAGAGCGACTTACCGCCGCCGGTAGGCATCAGTACAAACGTATCGTTTCCGGAGAGGATGCTCGAGATAATGGCCTCCTGATTCCCTTTGAATGTATCGAATCCGAAATATTTCTTTAATCCCTTGTATAATAAATCCTGTTTTCCCATTGCGCCCATAACCTGCGATAATAAGGTTGTCATCGAAAGGTTGATACAAAATTAAAAAAGTATTTCATATTTCCAATCATAAAAAAGTCTTTGTACGAAAAAAACGCAGGGAGACCATGCGTTTTTTTCGGATATGGGAGCCGTTCGTCTGTCTGACGGCAGGTTACGTATGCGTGAGGAGGGGACAACGGGTGTTCAGGCCACTCTCAGATGATGGTGGTCGGAGTTCTCCAGTTGTTGGGAGGCATATTTGCAGGTGACGTGCAGTTTTTTCTTATCCTCAGAGGGGAGGTTAAACATGGCGTCGATCATGATTGCCTCCACAATGGAACGCAGACCGCGTGCACCCAGCTTAAACTCGATAGCCTTATCCACAATGTATTCATAAGCCTCCTGCTCGAAGGTGAGGGTCACCCCGTCCATCTCGAACAGCTTCTGATACTGTTTGATGATGGAGTTTTTCGGCTCCGTCAGGATGCGCAGCAGGGCGTCTCTATCGAGTGGTTCGAGGTAGGTGAGGATGGGAAGCCTGCCGATGATCTCAGGGATCAGTCCGAACGATTTCAGGTCGAGCGGAGTGATATATTGCATCATGTTGTTCCGGTCGATATGGGTTTTCTCGTTGTTGGCTGCATACCCAACCACCCGGGTATTGAGGCGTTGTGCGATCTTTTTCTCAATGCCGTCGAAGGCTCCGCCGCAGATGAAGAGAATGTTCTTCGTGTTGACGGCGATCATCCGCTGTTCGGGATGCTTGCGGCCTCCCTGCGGCGGTACGTTCACCACCGATCCCTCGAGCAGTTTCAGCAGCCCCTGTTGCACCCCTTCGCCGCTCACATCGCGGGTGATGGAGGGGTTATCGCTCTTGCGGGCGATCTTATCGATCTCATCGATAAAAACAATGCCTCTTTCTGCGGCGTTCACGTCATAATCAGCCACCTGCAGCAGGCGGGTGAGGATGCTTTCAATATCTTCTCCCACATACCCCGCCTCGGTGAGGATGGTAGCGTCGACAATGGTGAAGGGCACATGCAGCATCCGGGCGATGGTCCTGGCCAGCAGGGTCTTGCCGGTGCCGGTGGCGCCTACCATGATGATGTTCGACTTTTCAATCTCCACTTCATCCTTCACATTCTTTTGCAGGATCCGTTTATAATGGTTGTACACAGCCACCGACAGGAATCGTTTCGCGCTCTCCTGCCTGATCACGTATTGGTCGAGAAACTCTTTGATCTGGGCCGGTTTGGGCAGGGAGGAGAGGGAGATGCCCATCTCCGTTTTTCCGTTGCTTTTGAACGTCTCATTCACGATCTCATGTGCCTGTTCGGCACACATATCGCAAATGTAACCGGTCATGCCGGAAATCAGCAGATTAACCTCCTGCTCGCTTCTGCCGCAGAAACTGCAATGATTGCTACTGTTCGCTTTCTTTGCCATTTGTGGAAGGGTTATTTTTTTACCAGTACATCGTCAACCATGCCATAGGCTTTCGCTTCGGCAGCCGTCATCCAGAAATCACGGTCTGAGTCACGCGCTACTTCCTCCATGGGTTTGCCGGAATGAGTGGAGATGATGGCATAAAGCTCCTGTTTGATCTTCGCAATCTCACGTGCCGTGATCTCTATATCGGAAGCCTGTCCCTGTACGCCTCCCAGCGGCTGATGGATCATCACGCGGGAGTGGGTGAGGGCAAACCGTTTTTTCTCAAAACCTGCTACCAGTAGTACGGCCGCCATGGAGGCAGCGATGCCGGTACAGATGGTGGAGATGTTGCTGGAAACAAACTGCATGGTGTCATAGATTCCCAGACCGGCATAAACCGATCCGCCGGGTGAATTGATATAGATCGAGATATCCTTACCCGGATCAGCTGAGTCCAGGTACAGCAACTGTGCCTGGATCACGTTGGCCGTATAGTCATCAATGGCTGTTCCCAGAAAGATGATGCGATCCATCATCAGTCGTGAAAAGACATCCATCTGTGCCACATTGAGCTGACGTTCCTCGATGATGGTGGGAGAGATATATCCTCCGCCACCCTGGCTGGTGATCTGCATATAACTATCCAGTCTGGAGCCACTCATGCCCAGATGTTTTACCGCATATTTCCTAAAATCGTTTTGCATACTCATCCTTATTATTCAACATTCGATTGGTGATTTCGCACACATCTGCACCACCTGTTTGAAAAACAAATGTATAACGAATTGTTGAATTACGAAAAAAATCGTTTGTTTATTCTTCTGTTTCCTCTTTTGATGTTTCTTCCACGACCGCTTCCTCATGCGCCTCTTCGTTGTGCACATCTGCATGCTTGTTCATCAGGTCGTTGAAATCTTTTGAGGAGATCTCTTTCTCTACAACCGTTACATTGGCTTTCAACCACTCGATCACCTTGTTTTCGGTAGCTCTTTCCACCAGGTTTTGTACGGTCTCTTCCTTTTCGAGAAGACTCTTTGTGTAGTTCTGCAGCATATCAGCCGGCAGGTTGGTCATGCCATACTGTGCAAACTGTGCCTTAGCCACCTCGGCGGCAAGTGCTTCAATATCCTGGTACTCCACCTTGAGCTCGTTCTCTTCCACGATCTTTTGCTTGGCAATATGGAACTTGAGATCTTCCAGGATCTTCGGATAATCCTCCTCCAGCTGTTCGGCAGTCCGTTCCTTGCTGGTTTCCAGCAGCCAGCGTTTCAGAAACGCATCGGGGAACACCACATCCTGCATCTTTTCCACGATGAGGCTCTTTGCTTGGTGAATGAAGAGATGATCGGCGCCGGGCTTGAATTGACGGGTCAACTCAACCTCTACCTTCTGTCTGAACTCCTCTTCCGTAGCGGCCATACCCTCGCCCAGCACCTTGTCGAACAGCTTCTGGTTCATCTCGGCTTCCTGATAACGGGTGACCTCTTTGATCTCGAATCGGAAGTCGGGGGTGATATCCGTCACATGGTCTTGGGTGGTCTGCAGCAAGGAGGCCACTTCCGCTTTATTGTTGTCGTATGCCGTCATGGGGTTGAACAGCACGCTGTCACCTACCTTCGCACCGATAAAACGGTTCTTCACCGTTTCGTCTTTCACATAGGAGGGCATCAGGATCGCGTTTTCGATCACCTGACCCTCTTCCTTCGCTTTCTCCCCAACCATTTCCGTGAGTGTTCCCTTGATGAGGTCGGTATCTTTGGCCTCTTCCTCCACGGAAGCATAGGTCCCGTAGTTCTGACGGTAGGCATTCATCTGCTTGTCGAGCAGGTCAGCTTCCAGCTGCACGTTATACCAGGTCAGCTCGGTGTTCTTGTCCAGCGGCAGTTCAAACTCGGGGGTGAGTGCCACGTCGAAATAGAAGGTCATGTTCT